>FWPV01006758.1_pt1 | contig 21531 bp, 18 predicted proteins | sample 2228371 | NCBI WGS metagenome assembly FWPV01 (sample SAMEA103939776, study PRJEB20133) | metagenome | reverse complement strand
TTTATAAAGGAGCAAAGTAGTTTCTTATTCCCTTTTAACATATAAACTCCTTTCTATTTTATTTAGATTTTAATTTGAGGCAATGATTTATTTTAATGTAGATTTTTCGTGAGGCAATTCGAGAAATTGAAAAATAAAAAATTATTATGATAAAATTTTCTTATGAATTTTGAAAATTCAAACTATTTTATGCAATCAAATTTTAATAACTATAGTAAAGAAGGAGGTAAATTGTGAAAATATGGTTTAATATTACATTTTTATTATTTTTTTGTTTATTTTATGATTTTTCTTACGCTTTTGAAGAACCAAAAGAGACCCCAGAAGAGGTTTTTTCCTTTAAGTATGAGATAGGTCAAACTCTTTCTTACTTGAATAAATTGAAAATGGATATAGATATGGAGCTAAAAAGTGGAAATGAAAATATAAATATGAAGATAATTTTAAATATGAAATACCTTATCAAGCTTACACCTTTGGCTAATTTGGAAAATGAAATTACAACATTGAAATTGGAACCCTCCAATATTGAAGTAAATTGGGATATAAAAAGTCCAGGCGTACAAATTAATATTTCTCTTAATGACTTGGAGATGAAAGGCACAAAAAATGGAGAAATTTTTATTGATACCGAAAAAGGAATAGGTGTTTCCCAAGCAAAGGAATTTAAAAAGGAAATTCTCCCCCTATATCTAAGTGGTGAGGTTGATTTGGATAAAAGGGGCAATATAGTAAAATTTCGTGGAGATCCACCTTTTGTTGAATTTTGGGATGATATTTCTGCTCAGGAAGTGGGTTTTTTTGGAATTGTTTTTCCAGAGCATAAGGTATCAGTAGATGAAAGTTGGAAGGAGTCCATAACTTTAAAAAGAATAGGCGAAGTAAGATTAGAAGAAAAAGGGGTGGAATGCAATTTAAAATTTATTCGACTGATGGATGAAGTTACAGATGAAAAACGCCTTGCTGTGTTTGAAGTGTCTTCTCCTTTTATTTACAAGGACTTGATAGGATTTATTGATCAAATGGGTTCCACTTTAAAATTAAATATTTCTAAACTTGAGCGTATTGCAAAGGGGAAAATAAAATTTGATCAAGAAAAGGGACTTCTTACAGTAAATATAATGAAAAGCAAAGCAAATGCTTTAATGTATTCGCCTATGGAAAAACAAAATCTTGATATAAAATTAATGTTAAATGCAGATATGGTTCTAAGGTTAATTTCTGTGGATAGTAAAAGTTTTAATAAAGTTGAATAACCTATGCCTTTAATTTTTAATACCCTTTATTTTTTAATTTTAACTTCTAAATCCGAGATGTTTTTTTTAACTTTTTCAATGTAAGGATGGTTTTGAGGAAAGGTTTTTTGTAAAATAAAAAGGGCTTCTTTGTATAAAATTTCTGCATCTTTGTATTTCCCTTCTTCAAAATAAATTAAACCCAAATTTCTTTTAACTAAACCAGAAAAGTAGTGCTCTCTGCCTAAAACTTTTTCCCATATTTCCATAGCTTCTTTGTATAAGGCTTTTGCCCTTTGAAAATCTTTTTTTTCATAATAAATTGCAGCTAAGTTGTTTATATCAGTGGCATAAGAAAAGTGGTTTTTTCCAAAGACATTTTCATCTATTTTAATTGCTTTAAGGAGTAAATCTTCTGCTTCCTCAAATTTTTTTTGAACCCTATAAAACTCAGCAAGATTTACTAAATCTATTGCAAAATTTGGATGGTTTTTCCCAAGAATTTTTTCATCTATTGACAAAATTCTTTTGTAAATATTTTCTGCTTTTCCATATTCTTTTTTCATTTCATATAAAATAGCTAAATTGTTTAGGCAAGTGGTAACTTCTTCATTGTAAATTCCTAAGGTTTCTTGAAAAATCTTTAAACTCCTTTTTAAAAATTCTTCTGATTTTTTATAATTTCCCATAACCCTGTAAAATTCTCCTGTATCATTTAATACTTTTGCTACTTCAAGGGAGTTTTCCTTTAAGGATTTTTTATATATATTTAAAGCCCCAAGATATAAACTTTCTGCTTTTTTAAAATTCCCTTTAACTTTGTAAAGGAAAGCTAAGTTTTTCATTGAATTTGCATATCTAATATCATCTTCACCATATAAATTTTTAGAATTTTTAAAGGAAGATAAAAGAAAGGGTTCTGCCTTTTCAATTAATCCTAATCTTAAATAAATAAGCCCAAGGGTTTCCTCTAAGCTGTTTTTTATTTTTAAATCACCTTTGAATTCAAATTGTATTTTTTTTGTAGCATCTTCTAAAATTTCTTTTGCAGTTACCTCAGCCCCCTTAGATTTGTAAGGATCTGAAACTTCAAAAATTCTTTCTAAGAATTCAGAAACATATTTGGATAGTTTTTCTTCCCTTTGAACCTTTTTCTTTTCCTCTAAAATCTTTAAATTAAAAAAAACCATTGATAGAGCAAAAATTAAAATGAAAAATGTAAAAAGGATATAAATTATTTTTTTTAATTTTCTTTTTGGTTTTTGAGATATCCAAAGCAATTTTTCATAGACATCTTCAGCTGTAGGCCTTTGTTCTGGATTTATATCTTTCATTCTTACAATTAATCTTTTTAGGTCTTTATCTATTCCTTCTGGAGGATAAGTTTCCCCTCTTTGAGCATTTTTAAGCATTTCTTTTAGATCCTTTCCACCTTTAAAAGCAGGTCTTCCCGTAAAAATTTCTTGCAAAATGAGCCCAAAAGAATATATATCACTTAATGTAGTTAAATTTTCTCCTTTTGCCTGTTCTGGACTCATAAATTCCAAAGTTCCCATCACTGTTCCAGCTCTTGTTTTAAATTTTTCATTAAAATTAAAAAAGGACTCTAAGATATAAGTTTTTTCTTCTTCAATTTCAGGGTTTATTTTTTGCATATTAATCTTTGATTTTATTTCTTCTTCCCTTACTATTCCTGCTAATCCAAAATCTAAAACCTTCACAATTCGATCTTCTGATATTAAAATATTTGCTGGCTTTAAATCCCTATGTATTATTCCTTTTTTATGAACAACCCTTAAAGCATCACAAATTTGAAGGGAAATGTCAATTCTTGCATTCCAATTTGGGTTTTCTTTTAATATTTCCTTTAAAGTTTTACCCTTTATTAATTCTAAAACAATTATGTTCTTTTCACCTTCCTCCAAAAGATCATAAATTCTGCATATATTTGGATGCTCTAAGTTTGACAAAACATAAGCTTCTCTTTTAAACCTTTCCTTTGCAATTTCATTGAAATTCAAATCTTTTCTTAAAAATTTTAAAACTACATTTCTTTTGAGTTTTTCATCATAAGCTAAATAAACATCTCCCATTCCCCCTTCTGCTAATTTTTCAAGAATTTTAAAATGGGATACAATTTTTGGAATATCAAAAAATGGGAACATAATTTTATATTGAGATACTTAAAAAAATACCTTCAAGATAAAATTATTCTTGCATCTGCAATTACTGCCCCTTCCCCTTCTTCATATAAAAATATGGGGTTCATATCCAATTCTTTAATTTCTGGAATATCAATTACTAACTGGGATGTTCTCATTATTATTTCAGCTATTGCTTTTTTATCTTTTGCCCTCTTTCCTCTAAATTCAGAAAAAATTTTGCTTGAGCGAATTTCTTCAATCATTTTATATGCTCCCAATTCTCTTATGGGACATAATCTAAAGGTTAAATCCTTAATGGCTTCCACATAGCTTCCACCAAGTCCAAACATTAAAACGGGACCAAATTTTGGATTCCTTGAAACTCCTACAATTAGTTCAAGCCCTGGTTTTGCCATTTTTTGGATGTTTATTCCTTTGATTTTTGCCTGTGGTGCTTTTTCTTTTACATTTTTTTGAATGGAAAGATAAGCTTGAATAAGGTCATTGTGATTATCAATTCCCACAATTACTCCACCTACATCTAATTTATGTATTATATCTGGAGAAACCACCTTTAAAACCACAGGATATCCAATTTCTTGAACTGCCATTAAGGCATCTTCTACGGAATTTACAAGTTTTGAAGGAAGGACGGGAAGATTGTATGCTTTAAAAACTTCTATTGCTTCTATCTCTGGCAAATGTTTTCTGCCTTCCTTAATGGCTATCTCAATGGGAAATTTTGCCCTTTCTTTATCCATATCTTGAAAAACCATTACAGTTGTTCTGGGTCTTGCACACCATTCTACATATTTATACATACTTGCTAAGGTCTTTGCAGCTGATTCTGGAAATATATAATGGGGGATTTTATTTTTCTTTAAGATTTCTACACCTTTTGAAACATCTACAATTCCCATAAAAGTGGCAAGGATTGGTTTATCTGTAGTCCTTGATGTCTCTACAACTTTGTTTGCAGTTTCTACTATATCTGTCATTGATTGGGGAGTGAGGATTACAATTAAACTATCCACATTTTCATCTTTTACAACTGCTTTTAATGCATATTCATATCTATCAGACCTTGCATCTCCTATGACATCTATGGGATTATTAAAATTTGAAGTAGGGGGAAGGTATTTTTTTAATTCTTCCACTGTCTCTTCTTTTAAAGGAGCTATTTCTAATCCATATCTTATACAAGCATCTGTTGCCATTATCCCTGGACCACCAGCATTTGTTACAATTGCTACTCTTTTCCCCTTTGGAAGGGGTTGCTCTGAAAAACCTAAAGCTAAATCAAAAAGATCTTCAATTCTTTCAACTCTTAATATTCCTCCTTGTGTAAAAATTGCATCATATACTTCATCAGAAGCACATTTATTTCCCGTATGGGAAGAAGCTGCTTTTGCTCCTTGTTGGGTTGTTCCTGATTTTATGGCAATTATAGGTTTTTTGTTTTCTCCTTCACTTGTAATTATCCTTGCTGTTTGAATAAACTCATATCCATTTACAATATCCTCTAAGTACATTAAAATTACTTTTGTTTTTTGATCATTATGCAAATATTTTAAGAGATCCAGTTCATTTACATCTGCCTTATTTCCAATACTAATAAACTTAGAAAATCCAAAACCAAGTCCTTTTGCGTAGTCCAAAACAGAAGTGCATAAGGCACCCGATTGGGAAATAAATGCAATATTTCCTTCCTTTGGCATTGAAACAGCAAAAGAGGCATTTAAACAAATCTCTTGGTCTGTATTTATTATTCCAAGGCAATTTGGACCAACCAAAGGAATTCCATATTTTTTTATAATTTCTTTTATTTCATTTTCTAATCTTATTCCGTCACCTCCAACTTCTTTAAATCCAGCTGATATGATAACTGCCCCCTTTGCACCATGTTCAATACATTGTAAGAGTGTATCGGGTGCTGAAGGAGCAGGAACAATTAAAACAGCTAAATCAAAGGGTTCAGGCACATCCTTTACATTTGGATAGCATCTTACCCCATTTATACTTTTTGCTTTTGGGTTTACGGGATATATTACCCCTTTATATTTGCCAAAAAGCAAATTGCAAAAAATACTTTGCCCTACAGAACCTTCTTTTGTAGAGGCACCTATAACACCAATAGATTTAGGATAAAAAATAGGATCTAAATTTTTCATATCTTGATTATAACTCAAAAGAAATAATTTACAAAATCTTTTGCCCCTTGACTTTGTTTTTTTAAAGAATTAAAATAAGTATAAATTTAAAGGAGGAATGTATGTACTTTGTTTTAACTCTTTTAGCAATTATTGTAATTTTTATACTTTATGTAATTGCTATTTACAATTCTTTAATAAGATTAAGAGTTCAAGTGGAAAATGCTTGGTCCCAAATTGATGTCCAACTTAAAAGAAGACATGATTTAATTCCAAATTTAGTGGAGGCAGTTAAAGGTTATATGAAATATGAACAAGAAACCTTAACAAAAGTGATTGAAGCAAGGGCAAAAGCAGTTTCTGCATCCTCAATTCCTGACAAAGCAAAAGCAGAAGGGGAACTGACAGGAATGCTTAAAAGCTTATTTGCCCTTTTTGAAAATTATCCTGATTTAAAGGCAAATCAAAATGTCTTGGCTTTACAAGAAGAACTTACTACAACAGAAAATCAAATTGCCTTTACGAGACAGCATTACAATGATTCTGTTATGTTTTATAATACAAAAATCCAAATTTTCCCAGCAAATATAATTGCAAATATGTTTGGTTTTACAAGAAAGGATTTTTTTGAAATTCCTGAAGGAGAAAAGGAAGTACCAAAAGTAGATTTAAAGTTTTAAAAAGTGAAAATTGATTTTTTTGAACAACAAAGGGTAAATAAAAGAAAAACTATATTTTTAATCTTCCTTTTTATTCTCCTGATTACAATATTAGGATTAAGCGTTGATTATTTGAATTCCACCTTTCCACTTTTAACTTTTCTTGCTTTAATTTTTTCTTTTATTCACTCTTTTATTGCCTTTTATAGTGGGGATAGAATTGTTCTTGCATCCCTTATGGCAAGAAAACCTGATCCAAATGATTTAAAAGAAAAACAATTTTTAAATATCTTACATGAAATGTCTTTGGCTTCTGGGGTTCCAGTTCCAAAGGGATACATCATTTCTGAGTCCTCTCCTAATGCTTTTGCAACAGGAAAAGATGAAAAAAGTTCTTCTGTAGCTGTTACTACTGGTCTTTTGAAAACAATGAATAGGGAAGAATTACAAGGAGTTATAGCCCATGAAATTGGACATATAAAAAACAGAGATATTTTAACAATGACTGTGGTTTCTGCTCTCTTTGGAGTTGTGGTTTTGCTTTCTGATTGGGGGAAAAGAATGCTTTTTTATGGAGTTCAAGGGAGGGGAAGGAAAAGGGGTGGGGGAAGTGGTATTTTACTTTTAATCGTTTTAGTTCTTATAATTATTTCTCCATTAATTGCTCGGCTTATAGCTATGGCAATTTCCAGATCAAGGGAATATATGGCAGATGCTGCCTCTGCCCAATTTACGAGAAATCCTCTTGCTTTAGCTTCAGCCCTTGAAAAAATTTCAAACCACTATGACCAAGTAGTAGATAAGGCAACCCAAGGTACTGCTCATTTATTTATAGCAGATCCTTTAAATAGGGCTTTAGGGAAAAAAGAAGGAAAAATTGCAGATTTATTTTCAACTCATCCCCCAATTCAAAATAGGATTAGAATCTTGAGGCAAATGGCAGGGGTATATGGAAAATAAGATTAACAATAACATTGTAATATCTCGTTACAATTAAAAATAAAATTCTTGACAATATCGTTTTAAAGTAATAAATTATTTATGATAGCACTCAATTTTAATGAGTGCTATTAATCCAAAAAGAAAGGAGATTTTTTATGAAGGTTAAGCCATTATATGATCGAATTTTAGTTAAAAGAATGGAACCAAAAGAGCAAGTAAAAGGGGGTATAATCATCCCTGATACAGCAAAAGAAAAACCCCTTGAGGCAAAAGTAGTTGCGGTAGGGGAAGGAAAAGTAACTGAAAATGGGAAAAAAGTCCCTTTAACAGTAAAAGAGGGGGACCACGTTTTAATTGGAAAATACGCAGGAACTGATATAAAAATTGAAGATGAAGAGTATGTAATCCTGCGTGAAGATGAAGTATTAGCCATAATTGAAGAAAAATAAAAGGAGGTAAAATATGGCAAAACAAATAACTTATTCTCATGATGCTCGTCAAGCAATTTTAAAAGGTGTAAATAAATTAGCTGATGCAGTAAAGATAACATTAGGACCAAAGGGTAGAAATGTTGTCCTTGAAAAAAAGTTTGGTGCACCAACCATTACAAAGGATGGGGTTACAGTTGCAAAGGAAATAGAATTAAAAGATCCCCTTGAAAATATGGGTGCCCAAATGGTTAAAGAAGTGGCATCAAAAACCTCAGATGTAGCTGGGGATGGAACCACAACTGCAACTGTTTTAGCTCAAGCAATTTATAGAGAAGGTTTAAAACTTGTAACTGGTGGTGCAAATCCAATGGATTTAAAAAGAGGAATTGATATGGCTGTTTCAAGGGCAGTAGAAGAAATTCAAAAACTTTCAAAACAAGTAGAAACAAATGAAGAAATTGCTTTTGTTGGAACTATTTCTGCAAATAATGATGAAGAAATTGGGAAAATTATTGCCCAAGCTATGGAAAAAGTTGGGAAAGATGGTGTTATAACAGTTGAAGAAGCAAAAGGTCTTGATACAACCTTAGAAATAGTTGAAGGAATGCAATTTGATAGGGGATACCTTTCTCCATATTTTGTAACAGATGCAGAAAGAATGGAATGTGTTTTGGAAAATGCTATGATCCTCCTTTATGAAAAGAAAATTTCCAATATGAAGGATTTATTGCCCATTTTAGAACAAGTTGCAAGACAGGGAAAGCCCTTACTTATTGTAGCTGAAGATATTGAAGGTGAAGCCCTTGCTACCTTAGTTGTCAATAAATTAAGAGGAACTTTGCAAGTTTGTGGAGTAAAAGCACCTGGTTTTGGAGACAGGAGAAAGGCAATGATGGAAGATATTGCAATTTTGACTGGAGGAAAATTAATTAGCGAGGACTTAGGAATAAAATTAGAAAATGTAAAATGGGATGATTTGGGAGAAGCAAAAAAGATAACTGTTGATAAAGATAATACAACAATTGTAGTAGATATAAGTGAACCCAAGAGAAAAGAAGCAATACAAGGAAGAGTAAAACAAATAAGGGCTCAAATTGAAGAAACCACTTCTGATTATGATAGAGAGAAACTCCAAGAGCGTCTTGCAAAATTAGTAGGTGGAGTTGCTGTTATAAAAGTTGGAGCAGCAACTGAAGTTGAAATGAAAGAAAAGAAAGCAAGAGTTGAAGATGCTATGCATGCAACAAAAGCAGCTGTGGAAGATGGGGTTGTACCTGGTGGTGGAGTGGCTTTCTTAAGAGTAATTCCTGCATTGGATAATCTTAAAGCAGAAGGAGATGTCTTACAAGGAATTAATATTGTGAAAAAGGCATTAGAAGAACCTGCAAGATGGATTATAAATAATGCTGGTTATGAAGGCTCTGTAATTGTAAGTGAATTAAAACAAAAGAAAGGAGCAATTGGTTTTAATGCTCAAACAGATAAAATTGAAGACCTAATGAAAGCAGGTGTTTTGGATCCTGCAAAGGTTTCAAAGATTGCTTTGCAAAATGCAGCATCCATTGCAGGACTTCTTTTAACAACAGAAGCTCTTGTTGCAGAAATTAAGGAAGAAGAAAAGGAAAAAACCCCACCAATGCCTCCAGGGGGGATGTATTAATAAAATTTAAGTTAAATTTAAAGCCCGCTGGAGTTTTCAGCGGGCTTTTTTATTTTTAAACTTGAATCAACTGTTTTCAATTTATACCATATATCCTTTAATTCCTTTGGATTAAATCTTCCAAGGGAATATAATTCTTTTCCTTTCAAAAGGACAGAGGATATCAAAAATCTTAAAATTGCATTTTTGGTTGATGGCATAGCAAAGTGACCTTATTTTTTAAATTTAAATTTCTCAATTTCCATAAATACCTTAAAAATTTATAACAAAAAACCCTTATTGCTGTAAAATATTATTATGGAAGCTTTTTATAATCTTTTTAAGAGACAAGATGTCTTCAGGTGTTACCATGAAAGCCATAAAAAGTTTTCAAATGTTGTATCTGTCTACCATGTTTTGGAAAAAAGAAGATGTTTTCCCCAAGGTTGTTTAAGTTTTTATTTTAAATGTAAGCTTCTCCTTAAAGGGGTAAAATGTAAAAGGGGTCTAAAAACAGCAGGGATAAAATGTCAAAGTTGTAAATATTTAATGGAAGAAAAAAACCAATATTTTCCAAAGGTTATTTTGAAAAGAGAAGAATGGGAAGAACTAAAATTTGAATATAGTAAATTTTTATTTTGGATTAAATCAAAGGAAGGGAAAACAGTAAAATTTTATGGGAAAATTCAAGATATAAAGCCCTACATAAGACATATTTATTTCGATAAAGGTTCAAAATTTATAATAAATGGGTATTTTATTTTAATGGAGTATGCTTATATTGAAGAGGACTTATTTAAGGATAAGCTTTATATTTATGTACCAAAACCAAAGGCTTGGAAGATAAAAAAATTGGAAGGAAATGAAGTGGAAGGACTTGCTACTTTTAATTTATCAGGTTCCAATATAATTCTTTCAAATGCAAAAAATTTACAATCAATAAGAGGTGAGAAAATTCCCTTTTATTTAAATGATGAAATTTTACTAAAAATTAAAATGGGCTCAATTTTTGATAAATTTAATGAAAGATGTTTTTCTTGTGAAGAGGGGTTGCCTGTTTTAGTTGAAAATCAATCTAATTTTAAAAATTTGCCCAAAAAAGAAATAATATGTTTACAAAATTATCTTTCTCCTTCTTTTTGTTTGAAAGAAATTTATAAAAATATAAAAATTGATAAGTGTTCAAAGGAACTTTAACCTTTACTTTTCGTTTAATATTATATGGATGAAAAATTTTTGATAAAAAGTGCCTTAAGGGGCTCTTAAGATGCCTGGGTTGAAATAGTTAAAAAGTATGGAAGTGCAATTTATTCTCTATGTTATCAGTTTACAATGAATAGGGAAGATGCAGAAGAGTTAACCCAGGATGTTTTTTTAAAAATTTATTATAATTTAAATACATATAACTCAAGTAAAAATTTTCTTGCTTGGGCTTTAAAGTTAACTAAAAATTTATGCATTGATTTTTATAGAAAAAGAAGAAAAGAAAATAACTTTAAAACAGGTTTTAGCGAATTTCTCTTTAAAATTCCTTCAAAAGAAAATATAGAAGAAAAAATTTTAAACAAGGAAAAATATTTAAAAATTTTGGAGTTATTAAATGAACTTCCAGAAGAACAAGCATTTATGATTTTACTTAAGGATCTCTTTGATTTTTCCTATGAAGATTTACAAGAGATTTTTAATTTGCCAGAAGGAACAATAAAGTCAAAGCTTTTTAGGGGAAGATTTGATATTGCTTTAAAAATGAAAGAGTTTTTTAATATAAAGGATGAAAAAGATGAGCTGTAATTTTATAAAGGATGCAATTTTACAAGGTAAAAGTATGGAAGAGATGGAAGAGCACCTCCTCTCTTGTCCTTCCTGTGAAGAATACCTTGAAAAAGCAGTAAATTTAAAAAATTTTATGGTCAAAGGAGAACATAATCACCTTGAATTTTTACAAAAATTTTCAGAAGAACCCTTTAATAATTCAATTTTCAAAGAAGGTCTTGCCTGCCATCTTTGTTTTTCAATTTATTCTACTTATAAAAACTTTATAAATTTAAGCAAAAAGAAGATTTCCAAATCTTTGGAAAAAAAGATTTTAAAATCTACTTTAAATGCGGAAACATTTATGGAGAAATTTTTGTCTATAGCTGTAAGTTTAATTTTATTTTTAGTTTTAATTTTATCTACAGTTAGTAAAGAAAATCTATCTTTGACTTTTACAAAAGCACAAAGTTTTTATTTAGAAACTAAGGGCAAGTCCAAAAGCTTATATGGAAAGCTTTTGGGTTTTGGAGCAAATAAATTAAAGGAGGAAGAAAAAAATGAAATGTACAAATCACAATGAAAAGGATGCAATTGGGGTTTGCATAATTTGTGGCAAACCCTATTGTGAGGATTGTCTTATATTAAAAGAAAATAAATACCTTTGTTTAGAAGATGCAAAAACAAAAAAGAAAAATTATCATCCCCTTTTGGCTTTTCTTTTGAATTTATTTCCTGGTTTTGGTTACCTTTACTTGGGTTTATACAAAACAGGGCTTATGCTTTTTTTAATCTTTGTAGGGCTTATATCTTTAAATGATGAAGATTGTCCCATTTGTGGTTTGGCTATTGCTTTTACAATTGGTTATTCTGCAATTGATGGTTGGAGAAAGGCAAAATTTGGAAATATCTCTGAGGAAAACCTTGAAGAAAAAACAAAAAGTAAATTTTACTTAGGAGCAATTTTGTTTTTTATTGGAATTTTTTTACTTTTATCAAAGGTATGGAATGTAGATATATCTTATTTGTTAAGATATTGGCCCCTCATATTAATAATAATAGGGATATATCAAATTTATAAACATTTAAAAAAATAATAAAAATTTGATATACTAATTGATTATGAAAATTTTTGAATGGTTTTCCTTTGCAGTAATTGTAATAGTTTTCCTCTTTTTGGATTTATTTGTATTTCATAAAAAAGCCCATGAAGTTTCAAAGAAAGAGGCATTTTGGTTTTCCCTTCTTTGGGTAGTGGTTGCTTTAATTTTTGGTCTTGGGATTTTTTTCATTGAGGGAACAGAAAAAGCATTGATGTATTTAACGGGTTATATAATTGAAAAATCTTTATCTATGGATAACTTGTTTGTTATATATCTTATTTTTTCTTACTTTTCCATAGAGCCAAAATACCAACATAGGGTTTTGTTTTGGGGGATCTTGGGTGCAATAATTATGAGGGCTTTTTTCATATTTTTAGGTCTGGCATTGATAAACTATTTAAGTTGGATTATTTATGTTTTTGGAGTTTTTTTAATCTTTACCGGGTTGAAAATGTTAATTTCAAAAACGGAAAAGGTTGACCCTGAAAAAAACATAATTTATAAATTGACAAAAAAACTATTTCCCATTGTTACGAACTTAGATGGTCAAAGGTTCTTTTCTTCAAAAACAATTGGAGGGGGAAAAAAGGTATACTATGCTACACCTTTATTTTTAGCCCTTTTGGCTGTGGAATCCACAGATGTAGTTTTTGCAGTTGATTCTATCCCTGCTATCTTAGCTATAACAACTGATCCTTTTATTGTTTACACTTCAAATATTTTTGCAATTTTAGGACTTAGGGCATTGTATTTCCTTTTAGCTTCTTTAATTCAAAGTTTAAGATTTTTAAAACAAGGGCTTGCAATAATTTTGTTTTTCTTAGGGATTAAGATGACTTTCCATTTTGAATTTATAACCCCTGCTTTTTCTTTGTCTTTTGTCTTGGGTGTGTTATTGATTACAGCATTTTTTTCTACTTTATTTCCTAAAAAAAATAAAATCTAAATTACAAACTCTTTAATTGATTTAAAATCTTGGGAGAGAGGGGAAAATTCTTGATATTTTCAAATTTTAAACCCTTTTCCTTTGCCCTTTTAAAACTTAACTTAGCTTCTTCTAAGAGTTTATTATCTTTATTTTCATCCATATAATATTTTGTAAGGTTTATCAAAGTTATTAAAAAATCATAGTAAGGATTATCTTTTTCATAAGCCATTGCTGTTTTTAAATTTTCTTCAGCTTTTATAAAATTTCCTTGAAAATAAGAAATAAAAGCACTTTTTAAATTTTTATAATCTAACTTCTTTTCTTCCTTTTTTTCTTCTATGGTAATTTCATTTAATTCAGTTAAAATTGGTTCTACTTCCTTTAAATTTAAATCTTCTCTTTTAAATTGCTTAATTTTTAACTTTATGTTTTCAAATTTTTTTAAATTTTCCTTAGAAAGTTTATTCTTATTTTTTTCAAAAAAGCTCACTCTTTCTTCAATTCTATCCTTAAGGATCTTAATTTTATTTGCAAACTTAATTATTTCTATCAAATTTTCAAATTTTTCTTTCAACTTAGATGCCCTTTCTAAGATAACTTGCCTATCCCTTTCACTCTTAGATTCCTGCCAATTTTTTTTCAAAAGTATAAATTCTCCAGAATGTTCCCTTTTCTTTTCATTTAACCTTGGAAACTCTTCAGTTCCCATATTATCTGCTATATCTTCTAAATTTTTAATCTCATTAAAAATATTTGGAAGGGGAAGAGGTTTTTGGGGTTCCTTTGGTTTTTCTTCCTTTTTTTCTGGGGCTTTTGGAGGAATTTCAGGTAATTTTTCTTTTTTTACCTCTTCCTTTGGCTTTTCAGCAGGTTTTATTTCCTTTTCAGGTAATTTTTCCGCTTCTTTTTTTTCTTCTGGTGGTTTTTCAGGTGGTTTTTCTGCTATTTTTTCTTCTTTTTTAACACTTTGAGCAAGGATTTGAAATTCCTTATTTAATTTAGGATTTTTTTCTATTTTCCCTTCATTTTTTAAAAATTCTATGGAGTGAGAAAGATTTTCCAAATCATTTAATGCAAGGTATGCCTTTGCAAGATAAAAGTGGGGATAATAATCATAAAAAAACATTCCTTCCCTTATGCATTTATCACAGGAAGTGCCCATTTCACTGATTGCCTTATTTAATAATTTAATTGCTTCTATGTAATCCCTTTTTTCAAGCTTTTTTATGGCATTTAAGTAGTCCTTTTCCCAAGAAGTAAAAGCACTCAAAGAAAAAAGAAAAAATAAACTAAAAAATACTTTGCAAAATTGTTTCATATACCTCTGGTGGGGCTGGTTTATAAATTTCTAAGACCCTTCCTTCTTCTACTTTAAAATTTAAATTAATCAATTCCTTAGATGGCTCCAAAAGCACAGTTGCAAAATATTCTCCTTCATCTAATCTTGCAAATAGGGGAGTTATTTTGTCTTCTAAATTAACTTCTTCCCCTTTTTCATTTTTTAAACTTGTAATAATCCCATAAGGTAAAAAGTGAATTTTTACAATTCCATATTTTGGAACAAAAACCTCTTCCTCCTTTTTACTTTTAAATTTTAAAGTTAAAAAAACGCCTAAGATTAAAACAAAAATTCCTATAAAGATATAAATTAAATTGATTTTTTTCTTTACTTTAGTTTTTTCTTTCTTTAAAACTTCAACTTTTGGAATTGGCTTTTGGGGTTTCAAAATTGTTTCTTTTTCATCAATTTTTGTTTTTTCTAAGAAAGTTTTTTCTCCAATTTTTGTAGGTTCATAAGATACTTCTTTTCTTTCAATTTTTTCTGGCTTATGTATTGTTTCTTTTTTTTCAATTTCAATAGTTTTATCAAGGGTTTTTTGAAAAGGTATGATTGTAGGTCTTTCAGAAACTTCTTCCTTTTTCTTTTCTTTTTCAAAAAGGTCCTTTAAAAAACCTTCCAATTCCTCCTTTTCTGGTTCTTTTATTGGTAAATATAATAATTCTTCCTTAAAACTTTCTGCATTTTGGTATCTTTTTTTCCTATCCTTTTCTAAGGCACGAAAGAGAACTTCATTAAATTTTTCATTTGTTTCCCTATCCAAATCAGGTAATTGTAATGGGTCTGGGGTTTGAGTTATATGTTTATGGATATAACCATAAGGTGTTGTAGAATAAATAGCTGACTTTCCAGAAAGCATTTCATAAAGCACAAGTCCTATGGAATAAATATCTGTCCTTCCATCAATTTTTTCCCCTTCTTCTAAAGCACCTACTTGTTCAGGAGAGCAATATTTTAATTTTCCTAAGAACATTCCCGTTTGGGTTAAGTGTTCATCTCCCAAGGCAGTTGTCTTGGCAATTCCCAAATCTATAATTTTTAAATTTAAGTCCCCAAGGGGATCTTTATAAATCATTAAATTTTCAGGGGATATATCCCTATGCACAATCCCATTTTTATGGATATAAGCTAAACCCTCAAGGGCTTGAGAAATAAAATGGATAGCAATTCCCACAGGAAATCTACCACATTTTTTTAATACAACTGATATATCAAAACCAGGTATATATTCCCAAACCATATAAAAAAGACCTGTTTTATATTGGGAAAAATCATATAAGATTGCTACATTGGGATGGTGAAGGCGAGTTGCAATTTTGGCTTCTTGCAAAAATCTTTTTAAGTCCTGCTGGTCTTGGGCAAATGCTTGTCTCATTATTTTTATAACTCTTATATCTTCCAAATGGATATGTCTTACTTTATAAATTTCACCCATCCCCCCAGCACCAAGAAAACTCACAATTTCGTATTTTTCATCAAAAATTTCCCCAATTCTAAACATTTGGGCTGAAATAGCTTCCATACCACAAAAGGGGCAAACCTTTGAACCAGAAGGAATTGAATTCCCACAACCCTTACAATTTGGCATTTTAAAATTATAACACAAACATTTTATATTTTTTTTGATTATTTATTTATACTAAATCAAAATACCCTTTAACCTCCACTTCACCTATGTTTTTTGCAAGGGATTTAATTATTTTTTCATCTCCTAAGAAACACCAATAGGGTATCTTTTCAGGTAAAATTGAATGGGAATTTAAAATTTTTTCCCTATCAACTTCTTTTATCTTTTCTTTTAAGAATTCTAAGAAGTTTTCATCAAGGTTATGGATATGGTTTTTTAATAAAAAAGAGCCATAGGTGAGGGGATCATCTTTTATTGTATCCAAGTTTTTAATTAAAAAATTTTTTGCTTCTTCTATTTCTTCTTCCTTTGGTCCCTTTGTTTTCCAATCTTGATAGCTTTCTTCAATTGTTTTTATAATTTTTTCAAAATCTTCTTTTTTAACCATTCCATTTATAAAAAGATAACCTGTTTCTTTAAATGCCTCATACTTGCCCGACAAATCATAAGTTGAACCTTGTTCAACCCTTATCTTTTGCAAAAGCATAGATGAAAATCCTCCTTCTGCAAAGGTATAAAAGGAAATCTTGAATTCTGGATAATTTGTGGAAATCCTTGGAGGGGCAAAGATTAAAAAACCAATATAAATTTGTGTAAATTCTTTTTTTGGTATAACTCTTATAATTGGTTTATCCCTCTTTTTAAATTTGGGTAAAGAATATTCCCTTTCATTTTTTAATTTATATTTTGAAAATACTTCATTTATTATTTCTTTGGCTTTTTCTTCTTCCATAGGGGAGGATATAAAAAGCCCCCAGTTTTTTGTATCTATTAATTTATTATATTCTTCAATCAAATCCTTCTTTTCCATTTTTTTTATAGATTTTCTTGTTTCAAATAGTACCATAGGATGGTTTGAACCAAAAACAAAGTTAAATAAATTTCTTTCTGCAATTGCTTGGGGATCAGAAATCAATATGTTAAATTCCCCAAGGGTATTTTTCTTTGTAATTTTTAAATAATTATCATCAAAGATTGGGAAAAAAAAGGAATCCAGTAAAAGCTCTAAACCAATTTTCAAATTTTCTTCCATTACTTCTAAGGAAATTATTGTATTTTCTTCAAAACTTGAGACCTCTCCTTGGGCTCCAATTTTATCAAAATATTTTTTCAAAAGCCCTTCTTTTTTTTCTGAAAATATAAGCAAATTTCTATCCAAATAATTATGTATTCCCTTTTTATTTAAGGGTTCAGAAAAGACACCCTTAGGAATTGTAATCCCTATGTAATTTACTTGAGGATAATCGTTTTTAATGTAATAAGTCCTTAAATTTTTTTCCATAAGGAACCTTTTAAAAATATTTCACAGGAGGGAGAACTTTTCATTTTTTCCAAACATTCAAAGATATCATCTCTTTTTATCTTTTTTATCTTATCACTGTCTTCAAAAAAGGCGTCTGGATTTTCCCTTGTGATTATACAATCAGAAAGGTATAGACCTTGCTTTTCTGTGCCATGTAAGGAAGCAATTCTTTGAATAAAAAGCCGACCCTTTAGTTCCATCAATTTTTCTTCATTTAATTTTTCATACAATTCCTTTTCCATTAAGTTTTCAATTATTTTTAAAAAATTATATTTTTTTAAAATTGGAAGGTGCATAGAATAAAAAAGAAAAAGATATAAGTTTTTAGAAAAAAAAGGAAAGGTTCCTGTCTTTAAAACATAAAACTTTTTCCTATCTATTTTGCTTGATAAAAGGGAATCCTCCTCTGCTCCTAATAAATTATGCAAAATTAATAAGGGAAAATCATATTTTTCTTCTTTTTTTAAAAAATAAATCTTTGAGTAAAAATTTGCCTTTATGGGAATCTTTTCTTCAAAGTAATCTTTTTTAGGTCTATGGAAGGGGGGGATTTCCTTTGGTTTTTTCACTTCTTTTGAAATCTTTCCAAAATGCCTTTCTAAGATTTCATAGACATTTTCTTTATGAATTGAAGAAACTAAAATTATTATACAATTTTTTGGATGAAAAAAATCATTGTAGTAATTTTTTACATCTTCTAAGGTTATATTTTTAATTGTGAATTCATTTCCAATTGGATCCCTTGAAAAGGGATGATCTCCAAAAATTTCCTTTCTCAACCTTATAAAGGGTTTCATTAAGGGCTTATTTTCAACCATTTCTTTATACTCTTCAAGAACAACACTTTTTTCTTTTAAAAAGACCTCTTCATTTAAATTTAAATTTTCCATTCTATCAGCTTCTAATTTTATTATTAATTCTAATTTTTCTTGTGGAATACTTTCATAGAAGCAAACTCTTTCTTCTGATGTAAAAGCATTACAAATTCCACCATTTTTTTGTATAATCTTTGTAAACTCTTCTGGTGGAACTTCCTTTGTACCTTTAAAAAACAAATGTTCTAAAAGATGTAAAATTCCACTCTTTTCTTCTTCTTCTTGGGCAGAGCCAATGTTATACCATACTTGAAGAAAGGAAATTAAACTCTTTGGATTAAAAAGGTAGTAAGCCCTTAATCCATTTTTTAAAATAAATTTCTCAAGAGAAATCATTGATCCCAAAGATTTACTTTAATATTTTTAGAAAAAAGCAATTTGGGTTCTGTTAATTTATATTCTGCATTTATCTCTAACTTTAAAAAGCAATGGTTTGGGCTCCCTTTACTTGTAGTAGGAGTAAAGTTTAATTTTTCTTTAAGTTCTTTTTCAAGATAAGGGATCAAAGCAGGGGTTTGGATTTGGGTTGCTTGAAAACCCAAGACATTTCCTTCTTTTGAAACCCATAAAATACCTTTTATTGTTTCTTTACCTTCATAGTCCTCAAAATTTAAGTCCCATTTTTTTAAGGAAGGAAGTTCATCAATATCTTTAATGTTATAGGCATCGGGAAACTTTTTTTCTATTAATTCTTCATTGACATCATCTTTTCTAAAATTATATTTAATAAAGACGGGGGCTGGTTCTCCTGCTTCTACAGGCAAAAAGGACTTTGTAATTATTTCCCATTTATATTTTGCTTTAAACCTCAAATTTAAAGAAGCATAAGTATTTACTACTTGTCCACTTTTTTTAGGAGGTGTAAAAGTCCAAACCTTTAAATCCCTTAAAATAGCATTTGAAAATTGAGGAAAATCTGATTGATAAATCTTAGATTTTTTGGGTTTTCCAGTGGGTTCTAATAATACAGATAAAGTAACTTCTCCTTCAATTTCAATTGCAGAAGAAAGTTTTTCCTTAACTACCTTTGGTGGCTTATCCAGTTCAATGTAAAAGGGTGTCTCATCTTTTATGGGGAATAGGGGAAGTTCTGACCTTGGCAAGGTAAATTCTGTCTCAGGAACTGTTAAGGGAGGTATAGGTATTGGAGTAGCTGATAGAGGATCTTCTGCTGGTTCTAATTTGGAAAGAATTTTTCTTAAAGAAGCAATTTCATAAAGTTTTATAAATTCCTTTGGATAAATTACAGGATCGGGAATAAAGTTTGGATTTAAGTTTATTGCCTTTTCTAAGGAAATTATGGTTTCTTGTTTTTCATTTAACATATAATGGACAAGAGCACATCTTACATAAGCATCTGCTTGAATAGAAGCATTTTGACTTGATAAAGCAATTGCTTCATAAATTCTTAATGCCTCTCTAAATTTTCCCTGTGAATACACCTCATCTCCATCATTGAAAATGTTTTCTTGAGAATATAAGCAAAGAGAAAAAATTAAAATAATAAACCTTTTCATTTGGCTCCGTACCAATTTTTTGAAACCATAACATTTGCCACTAAGGGCACAGATAATTTTATCACATTTTCCATTTTTTCTTTAATCCAATTTTTTAAATCCTCTGCTATATCTTCATTTGTTTCAACAAGGAGCTCATCGTGAACTTGTAATACTATTTTGCTTTTAGGAAATTTTTCTTCAATTTCATAATAAATATTTAGCATTGCCATTTTAATTATATCTGCAGCGGAGCCCTGCAAAGGGGCATTTATTGCCATCCTTTCTGCATTTGATCTAATATTAAAATTTTTAGAATTTAGTTCAGGTATTCTTCTTATTCTTCCAAAAATTGTAGAGACCTTTAAACTTTTTCTGGCTTCTTCTAAAAGTTTTTCAAAAAATTCTTTAACCTTTGGAAATTGGGAAAAGTACTTATCTAAGATTTCCTTGGCTTCTTCCCTTGAAATTTTTAAATTTTGAGCAAGTCCATGGGGAGATATTCCATAAATAATACCAAAATTTACTGTCTTTGCTCTTCTTCTCATTTCAGGGGTAACATTTTCTTCCTTTACTTTATATAAATAAGAAGCCGTTGATGAATGTATGTCTTTTCCTTTAAAAAAGGCATCCATTAAGGCAGGATCCTTAGAAAAATGGGCAAGTAACCTCAGCTCAATTTGGGAATAATCTCCCACTACAAGTATTCTTCCTTCAGGGGAAGAAAATGCCTTTCTTATAAGACCTCCAAATTCAGACCTTATGGGAATATTTTGCAAATTTGGATTTTGAGAAGAGAGGCGTCCTGTAGCTGTTTGGGTTTGTTTAAAATTTGAATGAACCCTTCCATTTTCATCTGCCATTTGGGGTAGAGGATCTAAATATGTGCTTTTTAGCTTAAAATATTCCCTATACTCTAAAATCTTAGAAGCAATTGTATAACCCATTCTTTCAAGTTCCAATAGGGCATCTTCTCCAGTGGATAGTTCTTTCTTTTTTTCTGTTTTAAGAGTTGGAGGAGGACATTTTAACTTATCATATAAAATTTCCCTCAGCTGTTTTGGTGAATTTATATTAAAGGAACAATTAGAAATTTCAAAAATTTCCCTTTCCAACTTTTTAATCTTTTCTTCAGCACTTTTGGAAAGTTCATACAATACATCCTTATCAATGTAAATCCCTTCAATTTCCATACCTGCTAGAACCTCAATTAGGGGTTTTTCAATTTCTTCATAAACCCTATTTAAATTTTCTTCCTTTAAACCCCTTTCTATTTTATCCCAAATAAAAATTAATCTTTTTAAGATTTCCTTTTCCTCACTTGGAATTTTTTGATTTAAATAATAAGAAAAAAGGTCATCTATGGAAGGGCTTCCTCTATCGGGATTTAAAAGGTAAGAACCAATTTCTAAGTCATCAAAATTTTTAAGAGGGGGGTATTTATTTTTTAATAATTTCTTTATAATTTCCTTGCTTTGAAAAGTTATTATCTTTTCTTTTATATTATTCAATTCTTCAAGTCCAAGGAATCTTAAATTTTCTCCATCATAAAAAAATAGTTTTTCATTTAAGTATAATAGGGATACACCTTTTATCTCCAAATCAAACTTTTCTTCCTTTTCCATTTCCTTTAAAAAGGAATAAAATTCTAATTCTTTATAAAAATTTCTCAAAAGTTCCATATTTTCTTCTTTTCTTTGGAATTCCTTTTCTAAATTTTCCAAGGGAAGGTTTTTTTCCAATAAAATCAATTTTTTTGAAAGAAAGGCATTTTCTTTATCTTCCTTTAATTTTAATTTAAGGGAATCGGGTTTTACCTTTTCAAGGTTTTCATACAAATTTTCCAAAGAACCAAACTCTTTTATAAGTTTTAGAGCTGTCTTTTCTCCAATTCCTTTAACTCCAGGA
>FWPV01006757.1_pt1 | contig 21532 bp, 19 predicted proteins | sample 2228371 | NCBI WGS metagenome assembly FWPV01 (sample SAMEA103939776, study PRJEB20133) | metagenome | reverse complement strand
GTGACCCCGGCCCTCAGGCCGCTGCTCCCCCGCATCCTTCGCCTGCTCGGCCGCACTCCCGTCATCGCCGCCCCCCTCTTTCTGGGAGACCAGACCCTGGGCGTTCTCCATGTCACCGGCCACTGGTTGACCGCCGATGACGCCCCCATGGTGGAGGCCCTGGCCGATCACGCCGCCATCGCCCTCGGCCATGCTCGCGCCCACGCCGAGATGCAGGCGGCACTCACCCGCGAGCGCTTGCGCAACCAGGTGGCGGAGACCATCGCCAGCAACCTCGAACTGCCCGTGGTGCTCGAGCGCGTCCTGCGCCTGGCGGCCGACGTCAGCGGCGCCGACGCCGGGACCATCGCCCTGCTCTCCGAGGACGGCAGCAGCCTGGAGTTCGCATACCTCCTCAACCTGCCCCCGTCGCTGCACCAATCCCGCATCCCGCGCGGCCAGGGGCTGAGCTGGCGCGTCATCGAGGGCCGCCAGGCCATCGTCGTGCCCGACTATCCGCAGGCGTCGTTCGCCATACCCGAATGGGTGCGCGCCGGCGTTCGCTCCGCCCTGGCCGTGCCCCTCACCGCCGGCGAAGACATCGTCGGCGGGCTCGGCCTGTTCACCCTCCACGAGGCCCGCGGCTTCGACGAGGAGCAGGTCGAGATGGTCCAGGCCATGGCCCATATGGCCGCAGTCGCCATCAAGAACAGCCGCTCGTTCACCGAGGCCCGCCGCCGCGCCGAGGAGTCCCAAGCCCTCATCCGCTCGGCTGGCGCCATCTCCGCCTCGCTCGACCTGCAGACGGTTCTGACGGAAATCGCCGAGCAGGCCCGCGCCCTGTTCCGCGCCGACGGCAGCCGCATCCATCTTCTGGACCCCGAGCGCGGCGTGCTGCGCTGCCTGGTCGCCATCCAGCCCGACGCCGAGGCCGTGCAGGCAGTCGAACTCCGCCCAGGCCAGGGCCTCACCGGACACGTCCTGCAGACCGGGGAACCTCTCATCGTCAACGACGCAGCACGCGACCCCCGCGGCTTCCACGTGCCCGGCACCCCCATCGAGGACCCCGAGGTCATGATGCTGGCGCCGCTCACCATCCGCCAGCGCACGATGGGCGTGATGACGGTCCTGCGCTTCTCCTACGACCGCCCGTTCACCGCCAGAGACCTCGAACTCCTCAACCCCTTCACGGTCCACGCCGCCCTCGCCATCGAGAACGCCCACCTGTACGGCCAGATCGAACAGCAGGCCCAGCGCCTGGAGGCCGAGGTCATCGAGCGCACCCGTGACCTGGCCCTGTCCGAGGCCCGCTACCGCGCCCTGGTGGAAACCTCCCTGGCTGGCATCTTCCAGACCGACCCGCACGGCCGCATCGTCTACGCCAACCAGGCCCTCGCCGACATGCTCGAGGTCCGGCCGGACGACCTGATCGGCACCCCCGACCTCCACCTGGGGATCGCGCCGGAGCAGGCCGACGTCATGCTGCAGCACCTGACGGCCAAACTGCGCGGCGAGCGCACCAAGTGGGAGGCCTACGACGTCACCCTCCAGTCGCGCAGCGGGCGCCGCATCCCGGCCCTCCTCGCCGTCAGCCTGATCGCCGACAGCCAGGGCAGCCTGCAGGGCATCACCGGCCTGGTCCTCGACATCAGTGAACGCAAGGCGCTCGAAGCCGCCCTGCGCGCCGAGCGCGACCGGCTGCACGCCATCCTCACCAACATCGGCGACGCCGTCCTCGTCACCGATCCGCAGGGCGTCATCGAATACGTCAACCCCGCCTGGGAACGACTCAACGGCTATCGCGCCGAAGAGGCGGTGGGGCAGACGCCTCGCCTGATCCGCAGCGGCCAGCAGTCTGCGGAGGTCTACGCGGACCTGTGGCGAACGATCCTCGGCGGTCAGACGTGGTCGGGCGAGGTCGTCAACCGCCGCAAAGACGGCAGCCTCTACGACGCCGCCCTCACCATCACCCCCATCAAGGACGAGAACGGGACGGTCGTCAGCTTCGTCGGCGTCCAGCACGACATCAGCGCCCTCAAGGAACTGGACCGCATGAAGTCGCAGTTCGTGTCCGACGTCTCCCACGAACTGCGCACCCCGCTCACCAACATCCGCCTCTACCTGGACCTGCTGCGCGCCGTGCGCGAGCCTGCCAAGACCTCACAGTACTTGGCCACGATGGACCGGGAGAGCACCCGCCTGGCGAACCTCATCGACGACTTGCTTTCTCTCTCCCGCCTGGACGTCGGCACCGTGAGCGTCAACCTCCGCTCCGTGGACATCAACGGCCTGCTCGCTGCCCTCGTCGAGGATCGGCAGGTGCTGGCCGCCACCCGAGGCCTGACCCTGCGCCTGGAGTGCGACCCCTCCCTGCCTCCCGTGCTGGGCGACGATCGCCTGCTCACGCAGGTCTTTACCAACCTGCTCACCAACGCCCTGAACTACACGCTCAGCGGCGGGACGGTCACGCTGCGCACGCGCCTGGAGCCCGGGGAAGAGGCCTATGTCGCCGCCGAGGTTGAGGACACGGGCCTCGGCATCCCGCTGGAGGAGCAGGGCCACATCTTCCGCCGCTTCTTTCGCGGCCGAGCCAGCCGCGAGACGGGCGCGGCCGGCACCGGACTGGGCCTGGCCATCTGCAAGGAAATCGTCGACCGCCACAGCGGCCGCATCGACGTCGAGAGCGAGGGCATCCCCGGCCGCGGCTCACGCTTCACCGTCCGCCTCCCGTGCCAGCCAGCTGCCCCCACGCTCTCCTGAAGCCGCCGCAGTCAGGCTCCCCCATCGTCACCTTCGGGCGAAGAGGCGCGCCGACGCCAACCTTTCGCCCGGCCGCGCCGGGAGGGGTCAGCTGAGCGAGAACATGGAGCCATTTGGCGTCTTGCGCACCTCGATCCGCGCCGGGAAGGCGTCTTTCAGCTCCTCCAGATGGGTGATCACCAGGATGCGGTCGAAGTCGTCCTGGATGCTGTTGATGGCCGAGATCAGGTGCTCCCGTCCGCTGGCGTCCTGGGTCCCGAAGCCTTCGTCGATGAACAGGCAGCGCAGCTGCGCCCCCGCCCGACGCGCCAGAAGCCGGGACAGGGCAATGCGGATGGCGAAGTTGATGCGGAACGCCTCGCCGCCGGAGTACATCTCATAGGGCCGACTGCCGAGTTCATCCGAGATGATGATATCCAGCGCCTCGCGCAGCTCGCCCGTCTTTGTTTCCCTCTGGGTTTCGATGCGCACCTTCAGCCGGCCATCGGTCATGCGCCCCAATAGATCGTTGGCCGAGGCCTCCACCTCCGGGACCACGGTCTCAATGATCATGGCCGGCACCCCGCGCTTGCTGAAGGCCTCGCGCAGGTCCTGCAGCAGCCCCATCTCCTCCACCAGCCGCTGCCGCTCGTTCAGCCGTTCGTCGCGCTGGCGCTGATACGCTTCGAGCGCAGCCAGCTTCTGCCGCGCCCCGCCCACTCGCTCGTCGGCCATGCGCTTCTCCAGCCGCAGGCGGTCCAAGTCCTCCGGCCGCAGGGCAGCCGCGCGCAGCGCCCGCTCCACGGCCTCGGCCTCTGCCTCGACCTCAGCCCGCGCCCGACGGTCCTGCTCCAACTCACTCTCCCAGCGCGCCATCCGCTGTTCCAGCGCCGCCGCCCGCCGCGCCGCCTCATGCGCCTGCGCCAGAGCGGCGCTCAGCTCACCCGCCCGCTTCTCCAGAGCCGGACGCTCCCGCAGCCGCTCGGCCAGGGCAGCGGCTTGCTGCTGCAGCACCTCGGCCTCGGCCTCCACCTCCCGAACCCGCGCCTGATTGCCGCGGTACTGTTCCCGCCGGCGTTCGATCTCCGCACGCAGCTCGTCCAGCAGCTGCTGCCGATGCTCCTCGGTCAGGGGCTGCCCGCAGGTCGGGCAGCTCGGCTCGGTGGCGGCCTCCAGAACCGATGCCCTCGCCTTCAGCGGCTCGGTCTCCGGCCCCAGACTCTGATTGATCCCGCGGAGCCTTGCCGCCTCCTGCGCCAGCGCCAAGACCCGCCGTCCGACCTCGTCGGCGTCGGCCTGCGCCTGATCCAGCTCCGTCAAAGTCTGCCGCACCTGAGCCAGCGCCGCGGTCAGCGCCGCGACGTCCGCCTGGCGGCGCAGCCCCTCCAGGTCGCGGCTCGCCTCCGCCACCTCCCGCTCGCGACTGGTGATGCGCCGCGTCAGGTCGTCGATCTGTCGCTGAAGGCTCACCTGCTGTGCGCGCGCCTGCTCCAGGCCAGCCCAGGTCTGCTCTGCTGCCGCCAGTGCCTCGCCCGCATGCTGCGCCGCCTCTTCCGCCAGGCGCAGCTCCGCCTCGTACACCGACCGCTGCGCTAGCTCCCTCTCGATCTCCTCCAGCCGACCCTCGATGCGATGGATGTCGTCGCGCGCGCGCGACAGCCGCTCTTTCGCCCGCTCCTCAAACACCTGCCACTGCTCCAGGCCGAGGATGGTCGAGAGGACCTGCTTGCGCTGGGCGGGGGTCTTGGTGGTGAATTCGTCGGCGCGGCCCTGTACCAGGAACGCCGAGTTGATGAACGTGTCGTGGTCGATGTGGAGCAGGGCCTCGATCTTCTCTTGCGTGGCTCGCAGCGAGGGTTCGGAAAGGCCGCGCCAGCTGGCGGCCTGGTCGTCCCAACCCTGCAGCTCCAGCAGGGACGTGCCGCGCTTGCCGCCGTGCCTCTGCCGCACAACGCGGAAGCGGCGGCCGCTCACCTCGAAGGTCAGCGCGACCCGCATCTCGCTCTGCCCCTGATGGATCAGGTCGTCCGGGGAATTGCTGCGCGCCTTTCCCCACAGCGCCCAGGTGATGGCGTCGAGCAGGGAGGACTTGCCTGCGCCGTTCGGGCCGCTCAGGCAGGCAATGTGAATCCCTTCGAAGCTCAGCGGGCCGGGGTCGCGGTAGGCCAGGAAGTTGCGGATCTCCAGCTCAACCGGTATCACGGAACAGCTCCTCGGCCTTGCCCAGCAGGGCACGCAGACGTTCGCTGCGTTCGCCGCGCGACTGGAAATAGCGCTCGACCAGCTGCAGCGGCGTCAGCGCCTCGGGCGCCAGGTCTCCCAGTCGGGCGCGCGCCTCGCTCTCGACCTCGCGGATCAGCGACACGCTGGCTGCGCCCGCCAGCGCCGCCTGCACTTCGCGCTCGCGCACGCTGGCCACCTGGCTCTCGCCAAGCCTCAGGATCAACCGAACGACCGCGCCCTCCAGGTCCAGCGGCTGCAGCGCGGCCAAGGCGGCCGCCGTGGCATCGGGCTCGCGGCGCGCGTCGACGCGCACGGTGCGGAAGGGCCGCGCCGCCACCGGGATGAACTGCCAGCGCGTCGCCCCGCGCTGCACCTCCACCCAGCAGAATCCCTTGGTCTCCTCCTCCTCGCCGAAGTCGATGCGCTCCAGCGAGCCGCTGTAGACCACCGAGGGATAGCCTCCAGGGTTGAGGTCCTGGTGCCGGTGGATGTGCCCCAGCGCCACATAGTCCCAGCCGCCATCCACCAGCGCCGAGCGCATCACGGCAACGTCGCGCCCGAGCATCACCGACCGCTCGGAGCCGAAGCGGGCCTCCGCCACGGAGAAATGGGCTGCCAGCAGCCGCGGCAGATCGTGCTGCGCCGCCTCCTCCGCCAGGCCTCGCAGCACATCGTTCACCGCTTCCGCCAGCGCCCGCTCCAGCTCCTCGATCGACTTCCCCTGATGCTCCTGACGCGCCAGCAGCCGACCGCGCATCGGGTACGGAACCCAGGCCAGGTACAGCCGCCCCCGCCGCGTCTCCACCACCCGCCCTTCGGCTTTGTGCCCCACCATCACGCCGGGCACGTCCAGCGCTCGGAAGATGTCCACGCTGCTGGCCTTCGAGGCCATGGCGGGCATGTCGTGATTGCCCACCAGGAGCAGCGTCGGCATGGCGTCGGCCAGCCGCTTGATGCGCTGCGCGAACTCCCGCTGCTGCGTCGGCTCGGGGTCGCGGTGCTTGAACGCGTCGCCGGCGAAAACCGCCAGGTCGGCCTGCTGCGCCAGGGCGAAGTCGATCACTTCGTCCAGCCGCGCCAGGAAATCACGCACCCGCGTCGACGTGCCCGTCGCCGGATCCAGACGGCCGTAGTTCTCCATGCCGATGTGGGTATCGGCGAAGTGAACGACCCGAATCGGTTCAGGCATCGACGCTCATCGCCTCAGCCACCGCGCCAGCCTGGCCGCGGCCAATGGCTCGAAGTGACCGGCACGGGACTCATCGCCCGGACCGCCGCACATGCACATCTGCCGCACTCCTTCATTTAGCCCCTTACATCCCAAGGTCGAGCTCCAGCTCCACCTCGTCCCGCACGGGTATGCCATGCCTTCCCACCTCGGGAATGCCCGGCTTGAGGCGTCGGCCGGTTTCCACCGCCCCAGCGTGTAGCGCAGACAGGCGAAACCCCCGCCGCTGGTAGAAGCGCAGCGCCTCGAGGTTGTCATTTGTGGTGATCAGCCACAGCCGGCGGCAGCCAGCCTGTCGGGCGGCTGCTTCCACTGCTCTCAACAGAGCCGTGCCAACGCCGCGCCCCTGCTCCAGCGCATCCAGCGTCACCACCTCCCACGCATCGCCTTCCACTCGGTACGTTGCCAGACCCACACGCTGCCCACCCCGCCAAGCCACCAGTCCAGCAAGAGACTCGACGGGATGGACCCTGCCGCGGCTCACCACCACCGCCCCTCCCCACCGCGCCCTCACCACCTCGGCCGCCCAGGCCCGATCCCCCTCGGTCAGAGGGTGGACGGCCACCTCGCCCCCGCCGCTGGCACGCTCGAGTGACGGTGAAGCCTCGCTCACTCCCCCAGCGCCCGTCGGATGCCCTCGGCGACGGCATCCAGCTCACCCCGGCTCGGGGCCATCAGCAGTTTCGTCCGCCGCAGGCCGAACCCATCGCCGCTGAAACGCGGCAGGACATGCAGATGCACGTGAAACACCTCCTGGCCCGCCGCCCGCCCGTCGGCCAGGTACAGGTTCACCCCCTCGCAGCGCAGCCCCGAGCGGAAGAGGGCCAGCGCCAGACGGCGGGCCACGGCGAACATCCTGGCGCCGCTGGCGTCCGAGAGGCCCTGCAGGCCTTGGCTGTGGTCGTTGGGCACAACCAGCAGGTGCCCTTCGTTCACGGGCAGGATGTCCATGAACGCCGTCACCAGATCATCCTGATACACCAGGCTTGCCTCGGCCCGGCCTTCCACGATCTTGCAGAAGATGCACGCTGCGTCCCGCGTCACTGTCATGGCTCCCGTGTGGCTCCTGCGAGGAAACCACAACTCGAGCGCCAAAGCAAGGGAGCTTGGCCCGCCAGGCGACGCGCCGCACGGGTGCTGAGCCTCCCGATGGCGCTCTCCCCGTCTTCGAGGCAGCCTTCCAGGCGGGCATGCCCGATGCGTGAGCGCGCGGGCCCGCGTCCGGCCAGACAGAATCACGGAGAGCCGGGGACGCCAACCCCGGCTCTCGTCTAAGGAGGAGAAGAGAATCCGCCCTTCCGAGCATACTTATCGCGCACAAGGCCTCCCGACCGCTGGTCGGAATCCCTATGCGAAATCTACGGAATCCCTACGCCGCCCAGGACCGAAGTCCCACCCCTCCCCACGCTGCCCGATCCTCAAGCCCGCGGGGGTATAATCCCCCCGCCTCCCTCGGAGCCGCAATGCTCGCCGACTGGTGCCTGGCCCTCGTCCCCCTGCTGGTCATCGTCGTGCTCATGGTCCGCTTCCGCTGGGGCGCGGCGCGCGCCGGCCCCGCCGGCTGGCTCGCCGGGGTTGTCCTGGCCGCCGTTCGCTTCGGCGCCGGCCCCGCCTTGCTCTCGCAGGCTCAGGCCAAGGCATCCTTCCTCGCGATCGACGTCCTGATGATCGTGTGGGGGGCATTCCTCTTGTACCGGGTCACAGAGGAGGCGGGCGCCATCCGCCGCCTGGGCGAGGCGCTCCCCCACCTCACGACTGATCGCGGCCTCCAGGCCCTGCTCATCGGCTGGGCGTTCGCCTCGTTCCTCCAGGGTGTGGGGGGCTTCGGCGTTCCGGTGGTGGTGACCGCGCCCATCCTGCTCGGCCTCGGCTTCGCACCACTGACCTCGGTCTTGATTCCCTCCGTCGGGCATTCTTGGTCGGTCACCTTTGGATCGCTGGCCTCATCCTTCCAGGCACTCATCGCGGCGACCGGCCTGCCGGGCGAGACTCTGGCTGCCGCCTCGGCCCTTTTCCTGGGACTGGCTGGGCTCCTATGCGGGCTGCTCGTCTGCTACCTCGCCGATGGATGGTCTGGCCTGCGCCGCCTCACGCCCACCATCCTGGTCCTTGGCGGGACGATGGGCGCGGTCCAGTTCTGGCTGGCCGCGCATCGCCTCTGGAACATCGCCGGGTTCGGAGGCGGTCTGGCCGGGCTGCTGGTCGGGTTGGTCCTGGCTCGCGTCCGCCGCGAGCCTGTGCCGGCCTCGCAGGCAACCCCAGACGGAAAGCAGGTCGGGTTGGCGCTCTCGGCCTATCTTGGTCTGATTGCCATCACCCTGGCGGTCCAACTCGTGCCCCCGGCTCGTGCGGCACTCGGTCGGGCGGCCTTCGAGTTGTCGCTGCCCGCAGTGCAAACCGCCCGCGGCTTCCAGACCGCCGCCGAGGAGGGTCTGCGCATCTATCCGCTGCGCCATGCCGGCGCGGTCCTCACGCTTGCCTCCCTGCTTGCCTACCTTGTCTTCCTTCGCGCCGGCTGGTTTCGCCAGGGAGCCGTGCGGCGCATCCTGCTCGGCACCGTTCGCGGCGTGATGCCCTCCAGCCTGAGCATTGTCTCCATGGTGTCTCTCGCCGTGGTGATGAGCTATGCGGGCATGACGGACGTCCTGGCGCGAGGACTGGCCCAGGCCTCTGGCCCTGCCTTCCCTCTGGTGGCGCCCTGGATTGGTGCTCTGGGCGCCTTCGTCAGCGGCTCGAACACCAGCTCCAATCTGCTCTTCGCCATGCTCCAGTCGCGCACCGCCCAACTGCTCGGCCTCACGCTGCCCTGGGTGCTTGCGGCACAGACGGCCGGCGGCGCCATCGGCTCCGTGGTCGCGCCCACCAAGGTCGTCGTCGGGGTGAGCAGCGCCGACCAGACGATCGAAGAAGGCGAGGTGATGAGGCACCTGCTCGTCTATGTCGCCCTGCTCACCGCTGCCATCAGCCTGATGACCTGGATCGCCGCCTGACCCCAGCATGAACCGCACCGACCTCCCTCCGATCGATCGACGACTGCTGCGCCAGGCGCTGGCGCTCCTGCTCATGCTCCTGCCTTCCGCCGCCCTGGCCTGCCTCCAGCCCTCCCCTTCCGAGCCGATCCTGTGGACCGCCCTCGTCGTCGTCAATCTCGGCATGCTCCTCGCCCTGGCCTCGCCCTGAAAGCGATATCCCACATATCCCACACGAATCCCACACCTGGGGAACTGGCGGCGCGTGATGTACAATCCCACGCATGGCCGACATCCCCGTCCTGATCACCCTTCCTTTCCCCGCCCCCCTCATCGACCGCCTGCAGGCGGTTTCGCCTCGCCTGAAGATCCACGTCCACCCAGCCACCAAAGCCTCCGACCTGCCTGCAGAACTCCTGCCGGACATCGAGATCCTGTACACCCACCGCGCCCTTCCGGACCCGGAGTCGGTGCCCAACTTGCGCTGGATCCAGTTCCACTTCGCCGGCATCGACCACGCCGAACAGCATCCGCTCCTCAGTGCACCGGTGCAGGTCACCACCCTCAGCGGGGCCGCCATGACCCAGGTGGCCGAGTACGTCCTGCTGTGCCTGCTTGCCCTGGGCCACCGTCTGCCGGCTATCCTGGCCGATCGGCCCAAGAAGCGCTGGTCAGAGGACCGCTTCGAGCGCTACCGCCCGCTGGAACTGCGCGGCAGCACGGTCGGACTCGTGGGCTACGGCAGCGTGGCGCGCGAGGTGGCGCGGCTGTGCCGCACCTTCGGCGCCACCGTCCTGGCCACCAAGCGCGATCTGATGCATCTGCAGGACCCGGGGTACGCCCCCCAGGGCCTGGGCGATCCCCAGGCCCAATGGGTCGAACGCCTCTACCCACCGCAGGCGCTCGCCTCCATGGCCGCCCTGTGCGACTTCCTCGTCGTCACCGTCCCTCTGACCCCAGAGACACGCGGCTTGGTCGGCAAGCGGGTCTTCGCCCAGATGAAACCGACCGCCTTCCTGATCGATGTCTCCCGCGGCGGGGTGGTCGACCACGGCGCCCTCGTGGAGGCTCTCAGCGAGAAGCGAATCGCCGGCGCCGCCCTCGACGTGTACCCGGTCGAACCCCTGCCGGAGACCAGCCCTCTGTGGGACCTGCCCAACACGCTCCTGACGCCGCATATCGCCGGCGCGTCCGGCGCGTACTTCGAGCGAGCAGCCGCGCTCTTCGCCGAGAACCTGCAGCGCTATCTGGCGGGTCAGCCTCTGCTCAACCTCTACCAACCGGAACGCGGCTACTGACACCTCCACCGATGTTCTACACCCTTCATCCCCCACCTCGGCCGGCCACGCGGCCTGCCCCCTGCCAACCATGATCCGCGGCGTGATCTTCGACCTCGGCTCCACCCTCCTCCGCTTCGAGGGCGACCCCGATGAGGTCCAGGACCGGGCACGCCAAGCCCTGATCGAATCGCTCCATGCCCATGCCATTCCCGTGGAACCGCAGGCCTTCTCCGCGGAGTTTCAGAAACAGATGCAGGACCGCTACCGCGACCGCGAGGCCGATCTCGTCGAAGTCACCACGGCAGAGGTGCTGCGCCACGTCCTCGCCGCGTTCGGTCACGGGCAGGTGCCGGAGACCGTGCTCCGCGCCGCGCTGCGGCGGATGTACGCAGTGAGCCAGGCGCATTGGCTGCCCATGCCCGGCGTCTACGACGTGCTCGACAGCCTGCAGCGCTCGGGCTACCGCCTCGGCCTGATCTCGAACGCCGGCGATGAGGAAGACGTCCAGCGGCTCATCGACCAGGCGCACCTGCGCCGCTACCTCGATCCGATCCTCGTTTCGGCCGGCGTTGGCCTGCGCAAGCCCAACCCGGCGATCTTCCGCCTCGTCCTTCAGGCTTGGCACCTGCCCCCGGAGCAGGTGGCCATGGTTGGCGACATGCTCGCCACCGACATCCTCGGCGCCCAGAACGCGGGCCTGCATCAGATCTGGCTGACGGCGCAAGCCGACAACCCGAGCAACCACGACCACGCACAGACCATTTCCCCGGAGGCCGCGGCCAGCAGCCTGGCCGAACTCCCAGGCCTGATCCCGCGCCTTGGCCGAATCGGCGCGCAGCGCCCGCCCCTCCACTCGGGCGCGGCCGACGGTCCATGATCCAGCGCCTGCGCCGGATTTCCTCCGGCTACCCGCGTCCCTTCTGGCTTCTCTTCTGGGGTACGCTGATCAACGCCAGCGGCACGAGCATGGTCTGGCCCTTCCTCACCATCTACCTCCGCCAGCGCCTCGACATCCCGCTGACGGCGGTGGCCCTGCTGCTGACGGCCCATTCCGTCGCCGGCGTCGCCGCCACCTCGGTCACCGGCCCGGCCGTGGACCGCTTCGGCCGCAAGGTCGCCATGCTCCTCAGCCTGATCGTCAGCAGCGCCGTCATGCTGGGGATGAGCCGGGCCGCCGCCATCGCGCCGTGGTTGATCCTGATGATCGCGTCCGGCGCCTTCGGCCCTCTGTATCGCGTCGGCGCCGACGCCATGGTCGCCGACCTCATCCCTCCCGAACAGCGCGCCGGCGCCTACGCGCTCCTGCGGATGATCTCCAACTTGGGCGTGGCGATCGGGCCGTCCATCGGCGGCTTCGTGGCATCCGTCTCCTATCAGATCGCCTTCTTCACCGCGGCCGCGGTCAACCTGACCTTCGCCTGTCTGATCCTGGTCTCCATCCGCGAGACCGCGCCGGCGGGCGGCGGTCCGTCTGCCGCGCCGCCGGAGCGCGGCTACGGGCCGGTCCTGCGCGACCGCCCGTTTCTCGCCTTCTGCGGCGTCTACAGCCTGGCAAGCATGAGCTACTCACTCCTGATGGTTCTGCTGCCCGTCTACGGAAAGGAGAACTTCGGCGTCGGCGAGAGCCAGTATGGCTTCATCATGGCCAGCAACGCCCTGATGGTTGTCCTCTTCCAGTACGCCGTCACCCGCCGCACCTCGCGCTACCCGCATCTCCCAGTGCTGGCCGTCGGTTCTGTGTTCTACGCCGTCGGCGTGGGCAGCGTGGCGCTCGGGCACAGCTTCCCGGCCTTCCTGGTCAGCATGGTGATCCTCACCATCGGCGAACTCATCATGATCCCCACCTCGACCACCCTAACCGCTAACCTCGCACCACCGGACATGCGAGGCCGGTACATGGGCCTGTACAGCCTGACCTGGAGCGTCGGCTTCGGCATTGGGCCGGTCCTCGGCGGCTACCTCAACGATCACCTCGCCCCGGCCGCCATCTGGTATTTCGGGCTGGCGCTGGGACTGACGGCCGCCGCCGGCTTTCTCCTGCTGCAGCGCGGCCTGAAGCGCAAGCCACAGGCGACCGTGACCACCCCCTGACTGAGCAGCGTCCACCGTCCAAAGTCCGGTGATCCAGCCTGTTCCTCGAGGAGCCCCTCAGCGCCGCCACCTTCCCCCCATCCGCGGAGGCCGGGGGGGCGGGACCTGCATCCCCACCCTCCGAAAGCGGCGGTCGATCAGGGGAAACACGCGATGGCCTTATGCCCCGGCATTGGTCGGAGCGCGCACTTCCGAAAGGCGCAAGGTGGCGAGGGACGCGCGACGTGATTCGGCGCTCACGCGGCAGGCCGCTGCTCCGCAATCAAGGGCAGCGACAACCGCCGCTTACGGAAAGAGGCGAAGGGGGTGAGAGAGTCGCGGTCCTACCGCCGGAGGCGATTTGACGTTCGCGGGCGGCGAGTGTTGTATCATCGGATGGCACTGCCGGCGAGGAGCCATGCCGCCGCCCGATTTCCAAGCCCTGCAACAGACGTTCCTGCGCGCCTACCCTCGCCTGCGCCGCCGCATCGCTCACAGAGCCGAGGAGGAGAACGGCACACTATGACGCCACAGCGTGAGCCCCGCCCTGAGCACCATGCCAATCGCCGCGCTCTGACCCGCCCCGAAGGCTCGCCTCGCAGGGTGTACTACCACCGCTTGAGGCGAACCCCCGTCGGCGACCTGTTCCTCGCCGTCAGCGAGGTGGGCGTGCTGACGGTCGAGTTCACCTCGTCAGAGCGAGCCTTCCTGCGCCGTCTGCGCGCACGCAGCGGCACGGACCCGATGCCCTCCCGCACGCGCACGCGCCAAGCCGCCCGCCAGCTCAGAGAGTTCCTGAGCGGCCGACGAGTGCGCTTCGATCTCCCGCTCGACTTGAGCCTGATGCGACCCTTCCAGCGCCAGGTCCTGCTCGCCGCCGCCGAAGTCCCCCACGGCAAGGTGACGACCTACGCCGCGCTGGCGCGCCGCATCGGCCGGCCTGGCGCCGCACGCGCGGTCGGGCAGGCCCTCGCCCACAACCCGCTCCCGATCCTCTTGCCCTGTCATCGCGTCCTGGCCTCCAATGGGTCGCTCGGCGGGTACTCCGCTCCGGGCGGCGTCCGCACCAAGTCCCGCCTGCTCGCCCTGGAGGGGGTACACCCCGGCCCCACATCTTGAGGCCGAGCGCGGGGTTATGGGTGCAGTGCATGGAGGCGCGGTGAAGCAGCGCGAGTGGTTGCTCTTTGGATTGTTGGGGCTGGTGTGGGGGTCCTCGTTCTTGTGGATCAAGATCGCCGTCCAGGAGATCGGCCCGGTCACCCTGGTCGCCTTTCGGCTCCTGTTGGGCCTGGTTGGGCTGCTGGCGGTTGTCGCGGCCCGGCGGCCTCCGCTCCCTTCCGGGCGGCACACCTGGGCGACGCTTGGCCTGCTCGGCCTGACGAACACCGCCCTGCCATTCATCCTGATCTCGTGGGGCGAGCAGTTCATCGATTCCGCCGTGGCCTCCATCTTGAATGGCACCGTACCGCTGTTCACCCTGGTCATCGCCCACCTGTCGCTGCACGACGACCGCATCACGCCCGCCCGCCTGCTCGGCCTGCTGACCGGGTTCGCCGGCGTGGTGGTCCTGGTCCGGCGCGACCTGGGCCCGCAGGCTCTCGGCGGCAGCCTCCTCGGCCAGCTGGCCGTGCTCGCGGCGGCTGTCTCCTATGCGGGCTCGTCGGTCCTCGCTCGGCGCAATCTCAGGCAGGTCGATCCCATCATGCAGGCCTTCATTCCGCTGATCGCTGCCGACGCCGCCGCCTGGCTGGCCATCCCCTGGCTCGAAGCCCCTTTCCACCCGCCCCGCCTCCCCCTCACCTGGCTAGCGCTCGTCTGGCTGGGGCTGCTTGGATCGTGCCTGGCGTACCTCCTGTATTTCCACCTGCTACACGCGTTGGGCCCGACGCGGGCCACCATGGTGACCTATGTCTTCCCCGTGGTCGGCCTGATCCTGGGCGTGGTCTTTCTGGGGGAGCGCGCCGATTGGCACTTGGTCGTCGGTGCGGCGCTGGTGGCCGCCAGCATTGCCGTGGTCAACCGCAGGCCGCGCCCTGCCGCCGCCCCCTCGCCGGCCAGGTGAGCGATCGTCGAAGAAAGAAGGCTCCCGCACCTCCTCCATCTCACAGTTGGAACAGCAGACAGACAGAGCACATGAACGCCGGAGCACACACCGTCCCATCGTTCGCACAGCCCGACTCCCTTTCCGACCCCCACCTCCCCTCAGATGACTCCCCCTCTCGGCCGCCAGAGTGCGGGCACCAGGGGCGCGTGCCTGCGCAGAGGGGACCGTGGGTGAGGTCGAGAGGTGTCCCTCTCTTGACGCAGCAGGGCCAGTGCCCTTTGTGGCTCGGGCGCCTGAGCGCCAAAGGGCGCGGTTCTTCGACACCCTCTCAAGAAAGCGATTGACACCCGCGCCAAACCGCGGATAATAGGCGAAACGCATCCAGCAGCGGCTGTGACGGAGGAAAGTAGGCTGGCGGAAGTCGCCAGGGAGGTCGGGGCGTGACTGCGACCCCGGCTCGACGGAAACCCGCCGAAGTTCCCTCCCGAGCCGCCCGGGTGAACACCCGCCGTGGTCAGTAGTCCGGGCCGGGACCCCGCCGTTATCTGGGGAGCCGATCGCCCTGCGCGGGCCGTCGGAACGAGTGGGCCTTTGGGCCAAGAAGGGTGGTACCGCGGGAGATGCCTCCCGTCCCTTTGCCGGGCGGGAGGTTTTCGTTGCCGCATCTCAGGGAGGACGGATGATCGAGCGACTGAATGAGATCGAGCAGCAGGGGCTGGCCGCGTTGGCGCAGGCCGCCGACGAGGCCGATCTTCAGGCATGGAAGGTGCGGTTTCTCGGCCGCTCTGCCGAACTCGCCCAGATCCTGGATGGCCTGCGCCGCCTGCCGAAAGAGGAGCGGCCCGCTGTGGGCCGCCGCGCCAACGAGGTCAAGGCTCTCCTCGAACGCGCCTACGCCGAGCGGCAGGAGCGGCTGCAGGGCGAGGCCTTGCAGCGCGCCCTGCTGCAGGAGCGCCTCGACGTCACCCTCCCCGGCCGCCCCGCCGTGCGAGGCCGCCTGCACCCGGCCACCCAGACCCTGCGCCACATCCTGGCCATCTGGGCCGAGATGGGCTTCCAGGTCTACCTGTCGCGCGACGTCGAGACCGACGACTACAACTTCGCCTTGCTCAACATGCCCGCCCACCATCCAGCGCGCGACATGTGGGACACTTTCCACACCACCACCCCCAACGTGCTGCTGCGCACCCACACGTCTCCCGGACAGATCCATGTGATGCGCGAGCGGGCCCCCGAGCCGATCCGCGTCGTCCTGCCGGGCATGTGCTACCGCTACGAGCAGGTCACCCCCCGCTCGGAGATTCAGTTCAATCAGGTGGAAGGCCTGGCCGTGGGTCACAACATCACCTTCGCCGACCTGAAGGGCACGCTGACCGCGTTCGTGCGGCGAATGTTCGGCCAGGACGTCGCCACGCGATTCCGCGCCGGGCATTTCCCGTTCACCGAGCCGTCGGCCGAGATGGACATCGAATGCTTCCTGTGCCGCGGCCGGGGGTGCACAGTCTGCAAGCACACCGGCTGGCTCGAGATCCTGGGCTGCGGCATGGTCCATCCCACCGTGCTGGCCAACGGCGGCTACGACCCCAGCCGCTTCACCGGCTTCGCCTTCGGCATGGGCCCGGAGCGCATTGCCATGCTTCGCTACGGCATCGAGGACATCCGCTACTTCTGGGCCAACGACCTGCGCTTCCTCGAGCAGTTCTAGATGGAGGCATCCATGGAGAATCGGAACCAGCCTGAGCCAGGACTTGGAGACGAACTGCGTCGGCTGGGCTCCCAGCTGAAAGCCATCCTCGAGGCGGCTTGGGAGAGCGACGAGCGCCAGCGCGCACAGAGCGAGATCGCCTCGGCCCTGACCGAAGTTGCCGCGACGCTGAACAGCGCCGCCAAGGACATGCTCGAGAGCCCCGCCGGGCAGAAGCTCCGGGCAGACGTCGAGGCGTGGGGGGAGAAACTCCGCCAGTCCGGCCTGCGCGAGCGCGCCCATGCGGAGTTGGTCGACGCCCTGCGCAGGGTGAACGCGGAACTCGCCGGCCTGGCCGCCCGCTGGCATGCCTCGCCCGACGAGGCCGAACAACCCGACAGCCCGCGAGGTGAGGCATGAAGGTCCCCCTGTCGTGGCTTAAGGAATTCGTGGACGTGGACCTCCCGGTCTTCGAGCTGGCCCGCCGCCTGACGCTGGCTGGGCTGGAGGTGGAGGAAGTCCGGTCGGTGGGCCTGCCGCTCGGCGAAGTGCCGCAGCGCGCCTGCGGGACCAGCGTCACCGGGTTGGCCTGGGACCGCGACAAGTTCGTGGTCGGCGCCGTGCTCGAGGTGCTGCCGCACCCCTCCGCCGACCGCCTGGTCCTGTGCCGCCTGGACGACGGGGCTGGCGTCCACACGGTGGTCACCGGCGCCCCCAACCTCTTCCCCTTCAAGGGCCAAGGGCCGCTCGATCCGCCGCTCAAGGTGGCGTATGCCCGCGAAGGCGCCCGCCTGTTCGACGGTCACAAGCCGGGCTGGGAGGTGATGACCCTCAGGCGGGCCAAGATTCGCGGCATCGAGTCGTCCTCCATGGCCTGCTCGGAAAAGGAGCTCGGCATCTCGGACGATCACGAGGGCGTCATCCTGCTCGACCCCGACGCCCCGACCGGCATGCCCCTGGCCGACTACATGGGCGACATCGTCTTCGACATCGCCATCACCCCCAACATGGCGCGCAACGCCTGCATCGTCGGTGTGGCGCGCGAGGTGGCCGCCCTCACCGGCGCTGCCTTCCATCCTCCTTCCTACGACGTGCCCTGGACCGGCCCGGCGATCGACGGCCGTGTCCGCCTGCGCATCGGCGTCCCCAAGTTCAACCCGCGCTTCGTCCTCGGCCTGATCGAGGGCGTCCGCCTCGCACCCAGCCCCTACTGGCTGCAGCGCCGCCTGCGCCTGGCCGGCATGCGTCCGATCAACAACATCGTCGACGCCACGAACTACGTGATGCTTGAGATCGGCGAACCGCTCCACGCGTTCGATTTCGACGCCCTGCGCGACCGCGCCGCAGGCGCCGCGCCCGAAATCCACACGCGCCTGGCCCGGCCCGGCGAGCGCCTGACCACGCTCGACGGCGTCGAGCGCACCCTCGACGACTTCACCGTCCTGGTGTGCGACGGCCGCGGCGCGCTGTCCATCGCCGGCGTCATGGGCGGCGCCGAAACCGAGGTGAGCGAGAACACCGTGAACGTCCTCCTCGAAGGCGCGGCCTGGAACTCCATCAACATCCGCCGCACCGTCGCTTCCCAGAAGCTCCTCTCCGAGGCCTCCTACCGCTTCTCGCGCGGCGTGCACCCCGCCATGGCCGAGCGCGGCGTGCGGCGAGGCCTCGCCCTGATGCAGCGCCTGGCCGGCGGCACCATCGCCCGCGGCTTGCTCGACGAGTATCCCGTGCCCGCCCAGGATCCCACCGTTGAGATCCGCGCCGCCGAGGTCGAGCGCTGGCTCGGCATCCGCCTGGCGCCGGGCGAGATCGCCGACCTCCTCCAGCGCCTGGACTTCGCCGTCACGCCCACCGCCGACGGCGTGCGCGCCACAGCGCCGGATCACCGCCTCGACATCGGCCAGGGCGTCATCGGCCAGGCCGACCTGATGGAGGAAATCGCCCGCCTCTATGGCTACAATCGCATTCCCGAGACTCAAATCGCCGACCGCCTGCCCCCTCAGCACGGCAACCCCTCCTTCGAGGCCGAGGAGAAGCTGCGCGACCTCCTCGTCTCGCTCGGCCTGCAGGAGGTCATCACGTATCGTCTGACCTCGCCCGAGCGCGAGGCGCGCGCCTTGGCACGTCCCGATCCGTCCGGTCTCGCCTCCTATGTGCAGCTGGCCAACCCCATCAGCAGCGACCGCACCGTCCTTCGCCGCAGCCTGCTGCCAGCCATCCTCGAGGTCGCCGAGCGCAACAGCCGCAGCCGGCCACGCCTGGCCCTGTTCGAGATCGGCCCCGTCTTCCTCCCCTCGAACGAGGACGTGCTGCCGCACGAGCCGCGCCGCTTGGCGATCCTGCTCAGCGGGCCGCGCGGCCTGCCCTCTTGGCAGCCGACTGACTCCACCGCGATGGACTTCTTCGACCTCAAGGGCCTGACCGAGGCAGTGCTCGGGACCCTCGCCGTCCCCTCCTCTCGCCTCGAGCCGGCGGACCACCCCGCGTTCCACCCGGGCAAGTGCGCCTCGCTTTGGAGCGGATCGCAGCACCTCGGCATCCTGGGCGAGGTGCATCCGATCGTCCAGCGCCGCTACGACCTGGGGCAGAGCCCTGTGCTGGCTGCGGAGATCGATGCCGAGGCTCTGCTGCGCTGCGTCCCGCCGCGGCGCAGCATTCGGCCCGTGCCCGCCTATCCCCCGGTCCTGGAGGACCTGGCCTTCGTGGTAGACGAGGACATCCCGGCCGAGCGCGTCACGGCGGCCATCCTTCAGGCCGGCGGCGATCTCCTGGCAGAAGTCCGCCTCTTCGACCTCTACCGCGGCGAGAGCCTCGGCCTGGGGAAGAAGAGCCTCGCCTACGCCCTCACCTACCAGGCGCCCGATCGCACGCTGACCGACGCAGAGGTGGCGGTCGTCCGCCAGCGCATCATCCGCCACGTCGAGCAGGAGCTCCACGCTCGCCTGCGCGGCTGACGCGAAAGGGCCCCGACGCTGCCTCCCGCGTCGGGGCCCTTGCCTTGGGCTCAGGACTGCTCGATGAACGACTCCGCTCGAGTGATGGCCACGGCCGCCAGGCGGGCCACCACCAGCAGCAAGTCGTGATCGACCTCGCTGAACTCGCGGTCCGAGCGCTTGTTCAGCGCCTCGATCACCCCCAGGGCCCGCTCCCCCTCCAGCAGCGGCACGCACGCCATCGAGCGCGTCTGGAAACCGAGGAACTGGTCAATGGCCGGGTTGAAGGCGGGGTCGAGGCGCACGTCGCGCACCAGGCGCGGGCGCCGGTTCTCCAACACCCAGCCGGCGATTCCCTGATGCCGCGGCATGCGGTAGCCGGTCAGCCGCTGCCGCGCCTGGCCGTGCACCACCGCGAAGACCAGTTCCTGCGTCTCCTCGTCCAACAGGAGCAGCGACCCGTCCTCGGCGTCCACCACGGCCAGCGCCGAGGCCAACAGATCATCCAGCATCGTCAGCACATTCACCCCGGGGGTCAGATGCTGGATCAGGTCCTGCAGCGCGCTCAGCGCCCGCACCGACGAGCGCAGGACCGCCAACTCCTCTTTCAGGCTGCGGTTCTCCTCCCGCAGGCGGGCGATCTCCAGCTGCAGGAAGTGGAGCGGGTCGCGGCTGTCCATCCCGATCCATCATAGCATGACTTCCGCGCCGCGCCACCCGGCCAAACGAGAAGCGCCCCGCTCGACGGGGCGCTTCGACGTGGCGAGTATGGCAGCGGGCGCTACAGGACGATGACGTTGGCCGCCTGCAGTCCCTTGGGGCCGGACTCGATGCTGAACTCGACCTGTTGGCCCTCTTCGAGCTTGCGATAGCCCTCCATCTGAATGGCCGAGAAGTGGACGAAGACATCGTCCCCGTCCTCGCGGCCAATGAAGCCGTAGCCCTTGACCGCATTGAACCACTTCACTGTGCCTCGGTATCGATCAGCCATGGTCGTGCGCGCCTCCTGTGGCAGTGTCTTGCTCGGCCGCAGCCCGACGGTCAACGCAAAACCGCCTGGACACCTGCCCGGGCGGTGGTTGGCCTTGCCTTCCCGTACTCAGACCGCGTCCTGCACGGCAGGCATGGTATCATGCACAGGGACTCCAGTCAAGGGATGGGCGCTCAAACCCCGGCGGCTCCATGAACCTGTACTTCTCCTGCTCCCTCACCGGCGGCCGACGCGACGAACCCGTCTACGCCGCCATCGTCCAGCACCTGCTCGCCCTCGGCCACGACGTGCCCACCGCCCACCTGGCCGACCCACAGGTCATGGACCTCGAGCGCGTGGTGAGCCCCAACGAGGTCTTCCGCCGCGACGTGGCCTGGATTCGCGCCTGCCAGGCGCTCATCGCCGAGGTCAGCACGCCGTCCCACGGCGTCGGCTACGAGATCGCCCTGGCCCTCTCGCTCGGCAAACCGGTGCTGTGCTGCTACCGCGAGGGAGCGCGCGTCTCGAAGATGATTACCGGAAACGACACGCCCGGCCTCACCGTCCGGCCCTATCAGCGGCCCGAGGAGGCGCTGCGCCTGATCGACGAGTTCCTCGCCAGCCTGACGCCCTGACCCCGACCCTCGATCCCCGTCCGCCCAGGAGGTGCTGTGATGGACCGCCCCCGCCTGCTCGATCACCTGCACTGGCTCGGCCACGACACCTTCCGCCTCGATGCGCCCGTGGTCATCTATCTCGACCCGTGGCACCTGCCCGCCGACGCGCCCGCGGCGGACCTCATTCTCATCAGCCACGACCACTACGACCACTGCTCGCCGGAGGACGTCGAACGCATCCGCCGGCCGCAGACGACCGTCATCGCCAACCCCTCGGCGGCAGCTAAGCTCGCCAAACCCGTGACCGTGCTCCGCCCGGGCCAGGAGACGACCGCAGCCGGCATCGCCGTGCGCGCCGTCCCCGCCTACAACATCGGCAAGACGTTCCACCCCAAGGACGCCGCCGGCGTCGGCTACCTCCTCACCGTCGAGGGCGAGACCCTGTACTTCGCCGGCGACACGGACCGCATCCCGGAGATGAAGGGGCTGGCCTGCGACGTGGCGCTGCTGCCTGTCAGTGGGGTGTATGTCATGACCGCCGAGGAGGCCGCCCAGGCAGCCGGTGACCTGCGCGCCCGCGTCATCGTCCCGATGCACTACGGGGCCGGCGTCGCCGGCAGCGCGGAGGACGCGCAGCGCTTCGAGCGCCTGTGCTCGGTCCCGGTCGTCGTCCGCCAGCCGGAAGCCTAACCCGGCGGCAAAGCCAAGCGCCGAGGGGCGGTCGATCGGGCCGAGTGGAACCTGCCCCAGGCGGTGGCGACCGCCGTCGTCCTGCTCGCGTTGGTAGCCGGAGCCA
>FWPV01006756.1_pt1 | contig 21534 bp, 18 predicted proteins | sample 2228371 | NCBI WGS metagenome assembly FWPV01 (sample SAMEA103939776, study PRJEB20133) | metagenome | reverse complement strand
GTCCGGCTTTCTGGCGGTCTATCTGGTCGGTTTGACGCTCGGGCGCGCCGATTTTCTCCACAAGCGCAGCCTTTCGCGCTTTTTCGACGGGCTGGCCTGGCTGTGCCAGGTGGTGATGTTTCTCACCCTCGGCCTGCTGGTCTTCCCCAGCCAGGTGATCCCCCTGGCGCTGCCCGGGCTGGCGCTCTCGGCCGTGTTGATCTTCATCGCCAGACCGCTCAGCGTTTGGATCACCCTGCTGCCCTTTCGTTTCACTCCGCGGGAGAAGCATTTCCTCGCCTGGGTCGGCCTGCGCGGGGCGGTGCCAATCATTCTGGCGACCTATCCGCGCCTGGCCGGCCTGGATCAGAATGGGCTGATTTTCAACATTGTCTTCTTCGTGGTCGTTTCCTCGGTATTGGTCCAGGGCACGGGCATTCCCCGACTGGCGCGCTGGCTGAAAGTTGACGATCGATCGCCGTTGGAACCGCGATTTCCGCTGGAGATTGACCCAGAGCAGGGCTGGCGCGGGATGCTTCACGAGGCGGTTATTCGGGAGGGCTCGCCGCTGGCCGGGAAGACGATCTACGAGGCCAAGCTGCCGCGCGACTACCTGGTGGTGCTGATCGCCCGCGGCGATGAATTTCTGATCCCGAACGGGCGCGTCGTCCTCCAGGAGAACGACCGCATGCTCGGTCTGGCCCGGGCGGAGACTCACCTCAAGGTGCAGGAATTGATCGAGCGCGGTCGTCTGGAAGCCGGCGCAAATCCCGAGCGATAACATCCAGCCGCAAAATACGTAAATCCTTGCGGCGCTCCCCTGCCCCGGCGGGTGCAGCGCCGGTCTTCGGCGTCTGGCTAAGTACGCCGAAATCACCCTTTTTGACCCGCGGATCACCCTTGAAGTCGGGGAACAAAAAATAATACAATAGCGACTAATATTGGTGGAATATTATCAAAGAGGAGATTTGAATTCATGAAAACCGCCGTATTGGTCGTCCTGCTCGTATGGGTCGCTTTGGCCGGCTGCTCGCCGTTGATCGCCGGCACCCCCTCCGGCACAATGCCCACCCCGGTCGTCCAGGTGAACACGCCCGAACCCGCCACTCCTGCATCGCCGGCCGAAACGCCCGCGGACGAGCCGACCGCCGAACCGACCGCTGCGCCGGTTCAGCTGCTGGCTTTCGTCAATCCCGCGGGCAATGTCGTCCTCAAACCGCTTCCTGCGGGCGAGGAAATCCAGGTCACTGACGACGCTACCGGCGAATTGATCGCCGACGGCGTCGGCATGGTCCGCTACAATCAGCTGGCCTGGTCCTCCGACGGAACCATGCTGGGCTTCCAGCGCGAACAGGGCAAGCAGATCTCGGAAGGGCTGGATTTCACCTTCTCCCTGCAGGTCTATGATCTCCTTTCCGGGCAAGTCAGAACCCTGCTGGATGGCGTAATGATGGCCGGCTTCGAATGGCAGCCCGGAACCCACCAGATCGCTTACGCGTTGAGCACCGTACCGGGCTATTTCACCACCCGCGGCGGGGTGGACGCCGCACTGGCCAGGGGCATCTGGACGGTTGACGCCGACAGCGGCGAGACCACCGAACTGGTCAAGCCCGAGCGCGGGCTTCACCTCGTACGCCCGCAGTGGTCGGCCAACGGGCAGGTGGTGGGCTTTGAGGAGATTGAAACCATGGAAGGCCGCGGGAAGTGGGGCTATTTCGACACGGCTGAGGGCGTCTACCGGGCGCTCGACCAGCAGCTGGGCAACTACGAATGGAAACCGGACGGCTCGGGCGTGGTCTTTGACACAATGGTCTACACTCCCTCCGGCATGGAACGGATCTGGAAGGCCAACCGTGACGGCAGCGGGGCGCTGCGCATCTCGCCGCACTACGGCGAGGGCTACTCCTTCCTGCCGGCTCTCTCGCCCTCGGGCGAACTGGTGGCCTACTTTTCAGAATTTGGCGACGTGAATGAGCCGAGCCTGCTGCAAACCAGACTGTACGTCCAGCCGCTGGAGGAGGTCGAGCCGCGTGAGCTGGCCGAGCTCGAGCAGGTCTATTCGCTAGCCTGGTCGCCGGACGGCACCAATCTGATCGTCAGCCACGGTGAATATAACGCGCAGTCCATCATCCGGGTTCATCTGGCCGACGGCGTGGTGACCGAGCTCGCTTCCGGCTCCTGGCCGGCGCTGCGGTAACCCCCTCCTGACCTCCCCCAAAATCGCTCAGGATTTTGGGGGAGGAATTGATCTTCTGGCGCAGCAGCCTCCTCCCCCATTTTCTGCTTGTGAAAATGGGGGAGGACGGGAGGGGGTTACCGCTCACTGACCGCCTGTGAAGCTGACGGACGCCAGCATGGGCAACAAGACGCCATCTAAATCAGCCGCCTGGGCTTCGCGACCGGCATATTCGCTGACCCGGTCAATGAAAACCAGCCACAGGTCGGGGTTCAATGGGCTCTGCAGGACGTAGCGAACCACGCCAGGCTCGCGTTCGACCCACAGGACATTCCCCTGCCACTCGACCCGTTCGCGTGAATCGGTCGGGTAGTAGGCGGCTAACTGCTCGGCGGTTGCGCGCTGCACGTCCAGGTACAGGGTCGGCACAACCGCTGGCATGGAGGGATCCGGGGCCGCTTTCTGGGCCTGGATTTTGCTGGCATCCGCGGCGGGCATGAGATAAATCGAGCGCTGCATCGTATCGTCCGCGGGATTAGCCGATAAATCGGCGTCTTCGCTAACCCAGCCCTGCGGGAAGCGCAGCGAAAATCCGAGCTGCTCGTCTTTCAATTCCTGCCAGTTGGAGGTGTCGACCATCTCGGCGCCGGCGGGATCGAAGGCGGGGATTTCATCAAAATGGATTTGATCGATCTTCCAAAATGATCCGGTTGTTTCCATTACAAGCCGGGCGTAGCGAGCCGACTGCGGGCCGTACTGCAGGCGCACAGTGGCTTCATGGTCTCCCGGACCGGCGTCCACCCAGAAATCCAGAGGGGTGGTCTGCGCGCCGAGGATCGGATCGGCATTAAAGCCGCCCTGATTGGTCAGCAGGCTGTCGATCTCGTCGACCAGACGCTGGCTGAGAAAGCCGCTGCTGCGGTAAGCCTTGTCCGCCAGGGCGTTGCGGCTGATCTCGCCGTTTGCCATGCCGTGCGGGTGCAAAGCGTAACCCAGATACCAGGTGTAGAAGGCCCAGGCGGTGTCCGCCGGGGACGCCGGGCAGCGAATCTCGTCGATCAGCCAGTCTTCTCCCTGCTGGTAGAGACCGACGGTAAGAAAATGGCCTTCCCAATCGGAGCGGACGAGAACTCGCGAGCCGGTTTCGCTGGTGAACACGCCGTCCACAGTCATTTCATAGGGGGTATCCTGGGCGCAAAGGAATGGATCGTAAGCGCCGTTGTTGAAGCTGTCGAGAAGATAATCGGTCGTTTTGATCAGGTAATCGCTAAGATAGGGGCTTTGGCGGTAACTTCGCAGGCTGAGGATGTTCTCGCCGTTTCGGGCGGTTTTCAGGTACCAGCCGTAGAAGGCCTCCACCACCCCGCGCGGGCTGTTGGGGTCGACTGCAGCGGGTTCGCTGGCTTTCACGCTTTCCATTTCCGGCTCGGCAGGGATCAGGTCGGCCATGGAAGTGGATGGGCTTTGGACTTCTGCCTCGATAACAGCCGAGGCGGCGTCATTACCGGCAGCAGAGGCGGCGGGGAGAACCCCTGCTCGCCCAGAGGCGCAGCCCGTCAGAAGCAGGCTGGCGATAAAAAGAACGGAAACGAGGGATTTGCGGGTCATGATTTTCTCCTTAGAAAATAATATTGATCTATCATCTAAACGATGAAGCAAGGCTTTCAGTTCCAAAATTGAATGACAATCGGCTGAGATACCTCATTTGTGGTAGATCATTGGGGCGTTTCTTCCTCTAAACAAAGGCTGGGTGAAGTAGACGTTTTAAAAGCGTGGGCCTTTTGTTGCTGCAATGGAAGCGGAATTTCTCAAAACTACTGACCCATACTCCAGGTCAGGTCTTTTCGAGGATTATTGGACAGTCCCAAAACTAGCCCCTTGACGGGTGGTCGGATTGCCCGTCCGGGTTAACCTGTATCTGCAGTCCGGCAGGTTTCTTGCGTTCCACTGCGCCCCTGCAGTTTGCCCCGCCTTCTGTGCAAGGCCAGCCAGGACCACCGGGTCTGTCATTTTTTGGGTTGCATACCCGTCTTTTTGAAAAAAGACGAAATTTTTTTATAATATGTTTGTGATGCCTGTCACCCATTGCTATTCCGGCTGACCAAAGCCTCTGGAAGAAAGGAGAATTTCACTCGTGGCTGATAAAAATGTGCGACTTCCCCTGCTACCCTACCTCCTGGCAATCCTGCTGATTGGGATCGCTATCCTACTGGACCGAGTACTCGACCGCGGCAGTCAGGCTGCTGCCGAAAATTTTGAAATCTGGCCCCAGGTCATCCAGCTGATCAGCGCGAGGTTGATTTTCGCCCTGCTCAGCGTGCTTTTGATCTGGTCGCTGGCGCGCCTGAACCTTTCCAGAGCCGGGACCTGGATTTTCACCGTCTGCGGGTTGTTGATCAGCGCTGGACCTGTGCTCTACTTTGCCGGCTGGCTGGATTTTCGCTGGATTTCGGGTTTCCTGCCCGGGAGTTACCTCCCGCTCAGTGGCGCGGTTCTGCTTGCCGGCGGTATCGTTGCCCTTCTGACGGCTTCGCAGACAAATGATCAGGAGGCAGTGCTTTCCGAAACGCGCCAGGATCTGCCCTGAGGCAGTTCCATCTTTATTTGACATCTTCCTGGTTTACGGCTAAACTGGTAAAGAACATCATCACTGGAGGGATACAATGAAAGGACACGAGAAGGTAATTGAAACATTAAATGCGCTGCTGGCGGACGAATTGACCGCCATCAACCAGTATATGGTTCATTCCGAAATGTGCGCCGACTGGGGGTACGGTAAGCTGCACGAAGCCATAGAGAAGCGCGCAATCACGGAAATGAAACATGCCGAAAAATTAATTGGCCGGATTTTATTCCTTGAAGGGTCGCCGATTGTCACCAAGCTGCTCCCGATCCACATTGGCGCAACGGTCAAGGACCAGTTCGACAACGACCATAAGGCGGAGGAAGAGGCGATCAAAGCCTATAACGAGGCCGTGCGCCTGTGCGCCGAATACGGCGACAACGGCTCGAAGATGCTGCTCGAATCGATCCTGACCGACGAAGAAGACCACCTGGATTGGATCGAAGCGCAGCTGGGGCAAGTCGAACAAATCGGATTGCAGAATTTCCTGGTCGAACAGATCGGGTAACGGTCCGGGTTCCTGCCCAGGTCCAGCCTGGTGAACCGGACGGGTTTCAGCGGATTGAAATTCATGCTAAGCGGAGCTGCTCCAGCCTGCCGGTTGGAGCGGGCGGCGTTGATTCTTCTCCTGGCCGGCCTGATTTGGGCCGGCGGATGTACGGCCGGCGGCGGCAGCCCGATGGAGGGCATCGAGGCTGCGGAATGCATCCCGGCCGGGCAGACGGCCGTTTCCGCCCGGGTGATCCAGGTCGCGGATGGGGATACGATCACGGTCCGCATCGGCGGCGAGGAGTACCGCCTGCGCTACATCGGAATCAACGCCCCCGAGCTGGATTCTGAAACCCAGCGGAGGTGGGCTGAACAGGCCCGCGAATTCAACCAGCAGCTGGTCGGCGGAGAGGAGGTGCAGCTCTTTCGCGACACGTCCGAAACCGACCAGTACGACCGCCTGCTGCGCTATGTGATAAAAGAGGACCTGTTCGTCAATTACGAGCTGGTCCGCCGGGGAATGGCCCGCGCGCGGGATTACCCGCCGGATACCGCCTGCGGCAGCGTGCTCGCCGAGGCGGAACGCACTGCCCGCGAGGAACGGCTGGGGATCTGGTCCGGGCAGTGATTATCCCCCCGCCTGGGGGAATTCGATCACCTTTTTCTGCAGACGGGCTTCCTCGGCAGCGAAGGCCAGCAGGTGACTTTGCAAAGCCTCCTCCGCGGCTGCCAGCACCTCGGGCGGATTTCCGCCGCGGAGAACGCTGGCGCAGAAATCGGCCATCAGCTGCATATCGCCGCCGCCGTGCCCCTCCCCTGCCGGCGGACTGGTGTCAATTTCCCACGCGCCGCGCCCTGTCTGTTTGATGCGAAGCCGTAGTTCGCCGTCAGGGTGGATCGAAACCGGGGATCCCGCCGGTCTGTGCTGTTCGATTCGAATCCACGCGCCCCCGTTGCCGAGCTGGGCGGTCAGCCTCCCGCGGGTGCCCTCGATCCGCGTTGAGCGGTGCTCGAACACCGAGTGCCCGTGCATGGTGAGCGTCACGGTTGCTCCGCCGGCGAAGAGCATTGAAACCACCTGGTGATCGACCACGTCATTGTCGCAGTGATAGACGCAGCGCCCGTAAGGGCCCGTCTGGAGGGCTTTTAGTATGATTTCCGGGCTGGGATCGTCGCTCAGGACGCTGAGCGGCCAGCGGCGGTACCGGCTGATTTGCCGCATGGGCGGGTAGAAGCGGGACAGAAAACGCAGCAGTCCAGGCCGTTCGATCTGCTCGCGGGCGGCCCAGCGGGCTAATCCGCGCGGCGCGGTCTGGACGAAGCTCTCCCAGAAGGGAATCATGTCGAGATAGAGATAAGGGGCGTAATACGGGCAGGTCTGCGCGGCGGGGCAGCCGTCGGTGCAGCGCTGCGGCGCTCCGGGAGGCGCGTTTTCGGCGCGGAAATGGAGCAGATTGCCGCTGCTGCTCAGCTGAATCGGCCAGCTGCCGAGCACCCAGGGGAGGATATCCAGATCATGGCAGCACTTTGCCAGGATCATCGGGCTGGATTGAGACTGATTGCGCCAGTTCCCGCGGACGTACGCGTGTGCCATGTGCCAGAATGCCACGTTTTCGCGGTGATCCACATCGACCACCTCGCCGACCGCGCCTGCCTGGATCAGCTTCCGCATCAGCCGGAAGTGGCGGGTATAGCGCAGTACATGGCAGATGTGGAGCTGGCGCTCCGTTTCGCGGCTGATCCGAACCAGCTCCCGGCAGTCTTCGGCGGTGACGGCCATCGGTTTCTCGAGCAGCACGTGATATCCCGCCCGCATGGCGGCCAGAGCCGGCGCCGTGTGCTGCCAGTCCTGGGTAGCGATCAGGGCTGCCTCTCCCAGCGGCGGCAGGGCAAGCAGCTCTTCCCACGATTCGAACTGGCGCTCGGCCGGGATGTCGTGCTCGCGGGCAAAGCTTTCTCTGCGGGAGGCGATCGGCTCGGCTACCGCGACGAATTGCATCTTTTCAGGGTGAAGCAGCGCGAAGGGGGCGTAATCTCTCGCCCCGCGCTGCCCGGCTCCAATGAGGATTGCGCGGATCGGTTCAGGCATGATCGGTTTCCTGGCATTCCGTGGATGGATTGATTAAACCATAACTTGTTCGAAATCTGCACGGATCGAACGGGAAAAATAGGGTAAGATAACGGCTGCGGCCCTCGATCCCCATCAGGCTGACTTCGAGAGAGGCGGGGCATATGGAATGATCAAAGACTTGATTTGGGACCTGGACGGAACACTCTTCGATACCTATCCGGCGATATCCTTGGCCTTTGCGCTGGCTCTCCAGCGGCTTGGGGCGGATGCCCCGCGCGAGGAGATCATGGCGCTGGCCCGGGTGAGCTTCGGCCACTGCGCTGAACAGCTCAGCGCCCGCACCGGGCTGCCGGCCCAGGATATTCTGGATAAGTTTTATGAACTGTACGCCGAAACACCGCCGGAAGCTTCGCCGCCCTTCCCATCGGTGCGCGAATTGTGTACCTGGGCGGCGGTCAAAGGCGGAAAGAATGTGATCGTCACCCACCGCGGGCGCGCTTCGACCGAAAAGCTTCTCGAAGTGCACGGTCTGCGCAGTCTGTTCACCGGATGGATCGGTCCCGAGGACGGGTTTCCGCGCAAGCCGGATCCGCAGGGGATGATCGCGGCCATCGAACGGTTCGGGCTGGACCCGGCGCAGGCTATGGCGATTGGCGACCGCGACCTGGATCTCCAGGCGGCTCAGGCGGCGGGGGTCGCCTATCTGTGCGCTTACGTTCCCTGCCCTTTTACCCTGGAGCCGGATTTCTCCGTGCGTGATTTCGATGACCTGCTGGTCTTGCTCTCCCATCAGGATTCGGAGTAGCACGGGCATTGTGTGATTATGGGGTTGGAATAGTTTTGATGAGGGGGGATATACTGGCTATACGAAGTTTGCGTTTTTTCTTCAACTCCATCCTGCCCCCGAGGGTTCAACTTTCCCCATAAAAGCATCCGGGCGGGGTAACCCCGCCCGATCCTGATCCTGAAAAATTGCGGTTTGCAGGTTGCTAATCGCAGTAACGGCAATCGATGATCCGCTCGACCACCGGCTCGACCGCTTTTTTCAACGGCTCCAGCTCCACCCCGGTGACTTTGACCATCAAGGTGTTTGTCTCGGCGCTCTCCCCGAGGAGGTGCCCCATCCCGACGATGTTGCCGCCCAATCCGCTGATCGCGCCGGTCAGTTCATGCAGCGCCCCCGGCTTGTTTTTGACTTCTACGGTGATACGCGCCCCAGGTGTCCGCGCCCCAAGCATCTCTAACAGAATTTTGAACAAATCCGTTTCGGTGATGATACCCACCAGCTTGTCGCCGTCCATCACCGGCAGCCCGCCAATTTTATTGTCCGCCATGATCCGCGCGGCTTCTTCGATGGTGCAATCGGTGCAAATGGTGATCACTTTTTTCGTCATGACCCGCTCGACCGTGATCTTGCTGAGCAGGTAGTTTACCTCCCACACGCTCAGAGTGGTCGCTTCCGAGGGTTTGGCGTTCATCAGATCGGTATCAGTCACGATCCCAATCAATTTGCCTTTCTTATCCACCACCGGGTAGCGGCGAACCTTATCCCGGCGCATCATCGCCAGCGCTTCCTGTACTGGCACATCGGCAGTAATGGTCAAAACTGGATGGGACATTCGTTTATTAATCAGCATGGCGGAGGTCTCCTTTCGTCTTTTCCCGGTAAAGTTGTTTCCATCAAATTGTACATGATCTTGGCTGTTTTTATAAGGAACTTTTAAATGCCAAAGGAGATTGACGCCCCTTACCCCCATTTTGGGGGGTCAATTCTTTATTAATTCCCTGACCTTTTCGCTAGGGTTGACAAATCGTCTACTCGTGATATAATTACATGTAATGCTATTACACATTACATCGAACGCCTTGCTTAGAGAGAAATGAGGTCGCAAATGGAAACAGATCACCCCGTGATGGACGACCAGGCCTACGATCCTCCGCCCACCGATTCGCCGCAGTCCTCTGCGGACGAATCCCGCAAAGGAAAATCCGCCCCACCACTGAATAAAGCCTGGAAACAGGTAGAAAACATCGGTCAGACGCTTGGCGAGGCCCTCCAGGGTCGCGGCAATGTGGTCATGGTCCGCGTCAACGACGAAACCCTCGAACATCTGGACATGCTGATCGAGGCAGAATTGTGCAAGAGCCGCTCCGAAGCCGCGGCGCTACTTATTAATGAAGGGATCAAATCTAACCAGACGCTCTTTTCCCGCATCCGCGAGATTACCGACCAGATCGCCGGGCTGCGTTCGCAGCTCCGCGAGGCGGTCAGATCCGAGGCGGGTGAGCAGATTGAATCAACGGATGAATCAGGTGCATGATGGACGAGCATATCTCCTCCCCCGAGTGTACCCCCGCACCACAGGCGCAGCCGGCTCAGAACGAACTAACTTTCGCCCAATTTCTCCGCGAAGCCGGTCAACTCGCCCTGAGCGGCGTTCGGGCTGCCGGTAAAGCCGCCGAAGACCTGACCGGCCTGATGATCCTCCAGGTCAACCCTGAGACGCGCGCCCGGATGGACGATCTGGTCGAAGCCGGCCTGGCCAAAAACCGCGGTGAGGCCGCCCTCAACCTGCTCCGCGACGGCATCCGCGCCAACCAGAGCGTCTACGCTCAGGTCGAGAAGACCCGCGCCCGGATCGATGCGCTCCGCAGCCAGCTGCGCGGGCTGATCGGCCAGCAAAGCTGATTTCATCCGGTTACTCCCTGGTCAAGGCGGCCGGCGGTTTTACTCCCGGCCGCCGCTTTTTCTCCTGACAATTAAGCCGTTCGTCACCTTTTAATGTGATTTCCATTCCTTGTCGCTTCCTCCGCCCAAGTCTACAATCATATTCAAATATTTGAATATGATTTCAGCTCATACCCCATCCTCTGGCGACCCCGATGAAGTCGCCCTGTTGAAATTGCTCGCCCACCCGGCGCGGCTGGCCATCCTGGACGCGCTGCGCACAGGCGAGGAGTGCGTCTGCCACCTCGAGGCGCTACTTGGTTACCGCCAGGCTTATCTCTCCCAGCAGCTTGCAGTCCTGCGCGAAGCCGGTCTGGTTACCGACCAGCGCAACGGCTGGAACATTTACTACCAGGTCGCCAACCGGCAGATCTACGCAGTGATCGACGCTGTCCGGACCGTTGTCCACGGAAAACCGGCCCCGATTTCCGAACGACGATCCAGCCCGCGCTGCCCCTGCCCAAAGTGCTCCGCGCAAAGAGCCGGCCAAACACGCCAGATTTCAACCAACCTCACCCTGAAGGAGAACTAGATCATGCTTAACATCAAAATCCTGGGCGGCGGATGCGCCAACTGCAGACGGCTGGAAGCCTCCGTCCGCGAAGTAGCAGCCGCACTCGGCCTCGAAGCCGAATTTGATAAGGTCACCGACCCCAACCAGATCAGCCAATGGCCGATCCTCGCCACTCCCGGGCTGGTTATCAACGGCCAGCTGGTTTCCTCTGGGCGAATCCCCTCCGAGTCCGAGATCGCCGCCTGGCTGAAACAGGGCTGACCCTGGCATGCAGCTCGAAAGGGTTCTTTCCTACCTGGCTGGCTTGTTGAACGCCGGCTGGACCAGTCTGCTCGACTATCTGGCAGCCCATGTCCTGCTCTGCCTTGTGCCGGCCTTCATCATCGCCGGCTTCATGAGCTCGATGATCCCCAAGGAAGTGATCACCCGCTTCCTCGGCCCCAGAGCCCCCAAATGGATCTCCTACCCGGCCGCATCGCTCGGCGGCTTTATCCTGGCGGTATGTTCCTGCACCATCCTGCCGCTCTTTGCCGGCATCTGGCGGAGGGGTGCGGGCTTCGGTCCGGCTATTACCTTTCTCTTCATCGGTCCGGCGATCAACATCCTGGCGATCAGCTACACCGGCGCAGCGATCGGATTCGACATCGCTTTCGCTCGTTTGCTGCTGTCCATCGCTTTCGGCATCCTGATTGGTCTGATCATGGCCTGGCTGTTCCGAAAAGAAGAATCCGCCCGGACGACCACCGCCCAGGACCAGGCGCTGTTTGAGGTCAAAGCCCGGGTCAGACCAGCCGTCTGGACCGTCTTTGCCCTGCTCTTCGCCATGCTGATTGTCGGTACACTTCAGATCGGCCTGCTGAATAATATCTACTGGAGCCTGCGCCTGCCTTTCGACCTGCCGGCCAATCTGACCAGCCTTCTGAGCAAATCCAACCTTTCCCCGCAAGGCGCCGTGTTGATCCTGCTCCTGGCAGTCGTCGGACTGGTCGCCTGGCGCGGGTTCGAGAATGTTTTCGCCCGCTTCAACCGCTGGACCTACCTCGCGCTGGCACTGATCGGAGTGACTATCCTCGCTGCGGCTCCGAGGATGCAGGCCGGCTCCCTGATGATCGGTGTCAACGGGAGGCTGATCGGAGAAGCCGCGCTGCTCGCCGCCATCGCGGTCGTCTCCGCCCGCAGCTTCAATCGCGACGAGCTCGCCGGCTGGATCTGGGAGACCTGGAAATTCGTCAAGCAGATCTTCCCTCTGCTGATCGTCGGGGTCTTCCTCGCCGGCGTGGCCAAAGCACTGATTCCGGAAACCTGGGTGCGAGGATTAGCTGGCCGCAACACGCTCGTGGCCAATCTGATCGGCGTCTTTTTCGGCGTTTTCATGTACTTCCCCACCCTGGTCGAAGTGCCCGTCGCCAAAATGTTCCTCGATCTCGGCATGGCTCGCGGCCCGCTGCTTGCGTATCTGCTGGCCGATCCGGAGCTCTCGATCCAATCGATTCTGGTCCTGAATGGGTTGATGGGGCGTAAAAAGACAGCCGCATATGTCACCCTGGTTGCCATCTTCGCTACTCTGGCAGGCTACCTGTTTGGCCTTATTCTGTTTGTTTCCGGGTCTGGCTGACAGGACCAGCGGCGCCCCGTCCTTCTTTTGCCTGGCGGGTCAGCCTTCCGTCTGAAGCGGGTCCGACCAAGATCAATACCCATCTCGCTTATCTCATAAGCGGGAGATGAGCTGTTTAAGGATGGTTTTTTTGGTAGATAATGCCTATGCGCAATTTAGCTTTTTGCTCTTTTTGATGTACAATAGCTGCATCATGATGCGCCACTCGGCCTCCTTACCCAAGCCTTCTCCCGCCTGGCTTGGCGCCGCCTTTACCCTGATGTTCATCCTCGCCGGGTGCGCCAGCCCGGCTGCGCCAGCCGAGTTTTCGGTCACCCTCGACCTGCGCCCGTCCTCCACGGAAACCCCCGCCGCCTCCTTCACGCCTACCGTTTCCAACACTCCCGCCCCGACTTCCACCCGCACCGTCACCCCCACATTCACTTGGACGCCGCGCCCGACCCGCACGCCGACCAGGGCTCCGACCCGCACTTCCACCGCCGCCCCGCCAGGAACCCTCACCCCCACGCCCATTCAGATGCCCGCCGGCCCGTTCAAGGCAGTCTTGCGCCTCGAGGAGATCACCCCTGGCCTGGTCACTGCGATCCATGTCCTGCCCGACGGGGAGGAAATCCTCATCACCGGCACCTTTGGGATGGTCCGCATCGACGCCGTCACCCTGAAAACCTTTTCCGCGCGCTACTGGGGCCGCAGCCTCGGCGTTGACCCATCCGGGACAGCCTGGGCTTTACCCCTGGACGGCGCGATGATCGCTGCCTGGCAGGACAATACCTGGCGCGAAAACGGATTTTCCGACGGCTGGGTGCTGTCTGCCGAACTGCCCAAAACCCCGGTTTCCAGTCCGCAGATCGTCAGCGGCGCCGGCGAGGACCGCTGGCTGGCCACGGCGCGCGACGTTCGCCGCTACGACGGCCGCCGGTGGACCATCTACCCGGCCGACTCCACCGGCGTGGCACTGCCCTATAAAGCCGGCGTCCAGAGCGCGCTGACCGTCACAGCCAGCCCAACCTCCCGTGAAGCCTGGGCCGGCTCCTGCAACTGGCAGGGCGGTCAGATCGTCGGCGGCGGCGGGCTGCGCTACTTCGATGGGCGACGCTGGCAGGAATCCGGCTTCCCCCACCCTGCCGCCTGCATCCTCTCGCTGCAAACCGGCCCTGCTGGGGTGGTCTGGGCTGCCTCTGGCAGCTCATTGTGGCGCTACGACCCGGCGGATAACGTCTGGCGGGAATATTCGCCCCCGCGCCTGCCTGACACCCAACAGTACAGCTACATTTTGGAGTTGGTCCTCGGCCCGCACGGAGAGGCCTGCCCGCTGCTGAGCATCCAGGACAGCCAGAACCGCCCGCTCAAGCAGATCCGCTACTGCCTGAATGGGGAAACCTGGCAGGTCATCCGCGAGCTGCCCGCCCTCGCCCGTCAGGCGCTGCGCTTTACGCCGGACGGCAGCCTGTTGAGCTTTGAAGAGAGCCTGATCCTGCGCCGCACGGCAGATGGAATCTGGCAGCCGCTGGCCGAGATGGAGTATGCCGCTTTTCACGTCGGTCCAGGCGCTCAAATTTGGCTGGTTAACCAGACCGCGGGCCGGCCAGTAGTCTGGCAGGCTGAAATCCCGGGCCTCGATTAGAGCCCGCCGATTACATTTCCGCCTGCGGGCGGGTTTCCCAGATGCGCACCTGATTCTTGCCGCCCTCTTTCGCCGCGTACTGCGCCTGGTCGGCCCGGTCAACCAGCGCCTCGAAACTTTCGACGCCTTCCTCCAATGCCGCCACCCCCAGACTGACGGAAATCCGCACCTGTTCCTGGTGATTCTTGACGATCGCCCGGTTGGCCCGGTCCCGCACCCGTTCCGCCGCTCTGGCCGCTTTCAGCAAGTCGGTTTCGGGGAGCAGGATGATAAACTCATCCCCGCCGTACCGGCCGATCAGATCCACCTGGCGCAGTTCCGACTGGCAGATTTGGGCCAGAACCTGCAAAGCCCGATCTCCGGTTTGATGCCCGTATTCGTCGTTGATCTGCTTCAGGCCGTCCAGGTCGAGCATAATCAGCGCTAACGGCCGCTGGTAGCGCCTGGAGCGCTCGTATTCGCGGTGGGCCAGCTCGAAGAAATGGTGGCGCGTGTACAGGCCGGTCAGCGAGTCGTGGGTTGCGAGGCGTTTGGCTTCCTCGTAACGGCGCGCGTTCTGGATGGCCACCCCCGCCTGGCGGGCGACCATTTCGGCCAGGAAGCGGTCGCGCTCGTTGAACGGCCGCCCCTGTGCGATTCGGAACAGGCTGAGCGCCCCGAGCGTGTCGCTGCCGGCGACCAGCGGGACGCCCAGATAGGCGCGAACGCCAAATTCCTTCCACTCCTCCAGGGCGGCTGGGTGGGACGGATATTCATCTACCAGCACGGAGACGTTTTTCGCCGCCACCTCCCAGCTCAAACCCTCTCCAACCGGCACCGCCGTGCGCCTGAGCGTTCCCGGCAGGTTGTAGGTGTGGTTGAACAGCATCTGCTGGCGGTCTGGGCTGATCAGCGCCAGGGCCGCCATGTCCGCATGGACCAGCTGGGTCGTCAATTTCAGGATGGTCTGAAGCACGGCATTCAGGTCCAACGAGCTGCTGATAATTTGCGAAATCTCATTCAGGCGCTGCTCGTGAACCAGCGTCTGGGCGACGTCGTCGAACAGGCGCGCGTTTTGCAAAGCCCGCGCCGCCTGATTGGAAAAGGCCGCCAGAGTTGCGGCATAATCCTGGTTATAGAAGCCCGGCGTATTATGCGCCAGGGAGAAAAATCCGTACACCCTGTTTTCAACGACGATCGGAGCGCCCACCCACGAGCGGGTGGTGCTGCTGCCTTCCAGGTTGTTCCACTCTTCCGACCAGACCGTTTGGGCGACAAAAACCGGTTTTTGAGTTTCCTGCATGCGCTCCAGCAGCGGGTTGCGGGACAGAGCGACTGCCGGCAGAGCCGGGTTTCGAACGGCCTTCCCGCCGCCCTGTCCGCGGTTGAGCAGGCGGACGATACTGGCGGTGTGATCTTCCAGCCAGAGGATGGAGCCGGCGTCGAACGGAATCACCTGGGCAGCCAACGGCAGCAGCCGGTCGAGCACCACCTCGAAATCCAGCACAGCGTTGAGCGCCAGGCTCACCTCGCGCAGCGCTGTGGCCATCTCTGTCTTGCGCCGTTCCTGTTCTACAAGCTGGCGGATTTCTTCTTCGGTCCGCTCGCGTTGGAATGTGGATCCGAGCACGCTGGCGAAAGCTTGAATGGCGTCCACCTCGCTGGCTGACCAGACTCGCTCGCTGCGCAGCGAATCGAACTGGAGAAAGCCCCACCATTCTGGTCCGGCGAAAATGGGGACGGCCAGGGTTGAGAGGATGTTTCGCGCCCGCAGGATGGCCTGCTGGCGGGCAGGCATATCGCGAACGTGCCCCTGCATGACCTGATTCCGGCTGAGGTCCTGCTCCCATTCCCCCAGCCCGGACGCGTCGAGCGGACCGGTTTTGAGCGGTTGGTCGGTGTATTCGGGGGCCAGATCAGCCGCCTGCCAGCCGTACTGGCGGCGGATGACCATGCTTCCCTCGCGCTCCAGGTTCGCCAGCAGGCTCACCCGGTCCACCTCGGCTGCCTCGCCCAGCCGGCCGAGCAGTTCGGTTAACACCGTGCGCCAGTTGGACGTAAACAGCGTCTGCCCGGCAAAGCTGACCGCCTCGAGAATCGCCTGCACCCGTCTGGCTTCGACTTCCGCCTGGGCATACTCGCTGATGTCCTGAAAGCTGCCGTAGCGGCCGGTAAAGTTCCCCTCTTCATCGTAAGAGGGCTGGCAGACGTGGCGGAGGTGGCGGGTTACTCCGCTGCGGTCGGTCAGCCGCAGTTCCAAGGAAAAGGTTTCAGGTTTTTCGAAATCCTCCTCGATGTGTTTGCGGTAAATTTTTCGGTCTTCGCTGTTCAGGATGGCGATCAGCAAATCGGGCGCCTGCTCGAATTCCTGCGGAGAGTATCCGGTGATTTGCAGCACGTTTGGCGAAATGAAGCGCAGCTTGCGGTCCTTATCCAGCCAGTACTGCCAGCTGCTCGCCAAACTGAGCGGAGCGGAATCCAGGCGCGCCTGCTGCCCGCCTAAAGCGGTTTGCGGACGCAGCTTGACCAGCAAGGCGGGCTCCCCTTCCCATTCCATATCGCTGAATTGGAATTCATACTCTCCTGGATGTCCTTGCAGCCAGACGTCATAGCCGCCGCCCTGGCCGAGCACCCGAAGACGCGCGCCGGTCTGAAGCTTCTCCGCCGGCTCGAGCAGCCGGCCCGCCGCCGGATTGTAAAAACGCAGATGCCAGCCCGGATCAAGGATCAGCACCGGCTCATCATGGCGTTCGAGTACGCCGTACAACCAGGCTGCGCTCTGCTGCTGGCGCAGGCTGCCGAGGAGGTGTTTCAGTTCGCGAGATTCCTTCGCCATGCCTGCCGACTTAGCCTCCCACCAGCGCTCCATCATCCGATTGGTTATTCTGCGCGCCCGCTTCTGCAAACCAGTAACCGATGCCCCATTTCGTCATGATGTAACGCGGCATGCTGGGGTCCTCCTCGATCTTCTCTCGCAGATAGCGGATATACAGCGACAGGCTGGCCGTCGCATCAGTATAATTTTCGCCCCAGGCATCCCGCAGCAGCTCTTCGTGAGTGATGACCGTACCGATGTTGTGCACCAGACAGCTTAGCAGGCGGAATTCGGTCGGGGTGAGGTGAACCATCTTCCCCGCCCGGTAGACGTGCCCGCTGTTCAGATCGATGCGCAAATAGCCGTCGTTGAACTGAGTGACATATCGATCGCGCTCGGACCTCACCGCCCGCTTGAGCAGCGCCTGAATCCGCGCTTCCAGCTCGCGCAGACTGAAAGGTTTGCGCACGTAATCGTCTCCGCCGACCTCAAATCCGCGCACCAGGTCCTGTTCGCGGCCTTTGGCGGTCAGGAAAAGCACCGGCACGTCGGTAAATTCGCGCAGCTGTTTGCAGACCTCGAAACCGTCCATTTCGGGCATCATCACATCCAGGACGATCAGGTCCGGCTTCACCTCGCGCGCAAGCTCGATCGCCCGTTTACCGCTGGTTGCGCTGATCATGTCATACCCCCGCGGCTGCAGATTCACCCGAACCAATTCGTTCATCGTCTCGTCGTCGTCCACAATCATGATTTTAGGTGCCATGGTTAAGTTCCTCCTGAACCGGTACTGTGAAAGCAAAGCGGCTGCCCTGGCCCGGCTGGCTCTCGACCCAAATCTTCCCGCCCATCGCGTTCACCAGCATCTTGGTCACGTACAGGCCAATCCCGTGACCGTAAACTACCTGCGAGTCCGCGCCGTACACCCGGTAAAAGCGTTCGAACAGACGCTGATGGTATTCCGCGGGGATGCCCGGCCCCCGGTCGCTGACGCTGATCTCAGCCTGACGATCGGCTGTGACTCCAATGCAGACCTTGATCGGGCTTTCCGGTCCAGAATATTTGACCGCGTTCTCGATCAGGTTGCTCAAGATCGAGTGGAGGGCGTTCTCGTCCGCGATCACCCAGGTCTCCTGTTCCGGTTTATCCAATTCGATCTGCCGGCCCGGGGCGATGATCCTCCATTCTTCCACCAGGCCCTGAACCACGAAGTTAAGCGGCAGCGGGCGCAGCTGGATGTCGAACTGGCGGGTTTCGAGTTTGTGCACATCCAGGATCCGGTCGAGAAAACCGGCCAGACGCTGGCTTTCCGCGATTAGAATATCCAGATACCGCGCGTATTGGCGCGACTTGTCCTGGCTCAATTCGGTGGAGATCATCTCAGAGATCGAACTAATTTTTGCCAGAGGGGTGCGCATTTCATGCGAGATGGAGGAGATCAGCTCCTCCTGCAGGCGGTTGAACTCCTCCTGTTCGGTCAGGTCGCGGACGAGGATGACCATTCCGGACGGCTCAGGATTGGTCTCGTACACAGGCGACCCGGTCAATGAGATGACCCGCCGGCTTCCTTGCCGGGTAGTGATTTCCAGCGGCTCCAGGTTAAACGGGCGCTGATGCTCGATCCCCTCGGTCACTGCCTGGCGGATTTTCTTCTCATCATCCGCTTCCAGCCCAAAGACCTTGCAGACGTGCATGCCGAGCATTTCGGCCGCAGTCCAGCCGCTCTGTTCCTCGGCGGCCGGGTTGGCGCTGACGATATGCCCGCCGCGGTCGGTTGTCAGCAGCCCGTTGGTCACGCTTTCGATGACCATCGCGGCGTGCTGTTTCTCCTTCTGGATTTCTTGAAAAAGCCGGGCGTTCGCCAGCGAGATCGCCGCATGATCCGCGAGCAGGTTCAAAACCCACTGGGTGGTTTGATCGAAAGCTTCGCTGCGCTGGCTTTCAACCACCACAAGGCCCAGGGTGTCCTCGCCGTGGCGGATGAGCGATGCCACCTGCGATTGGGAATTGGAAAAAAGCATGGGCAGGCGCAGATCTTCCGATTTCAGGCTGTTGAGCGTGCCCTCCTCGAGAGATTTTTCGAGCATTCGCACCGCCTCCGAGCTTCGCGCGTCAGCGCCGCGCGCGCGCAGCATTTGGATCAAATCCTTGAAATTGAGCAGAATAACGCCGGCATCGGCCTGGGTTAATTCCAGAGCGACCTCGAGAGTCAAATCGACTACCTTTTCCGCGTCCAGGGTGGCGTTCAGCTCCTGCGATGTGCGCTGAATGGTCGCCAACTGGTTTACCCGGCGCTCAAGGTCATAACCGGTGCGGGCGTACTGCCGGGCTTGCTCGATGGCCACTTCGCCGGCGGCGATCAGGTCGCCGAGCGCTTCCAGATCCTCCGGATGAAAATAGCCGTTCTCCTTATTGATCAGGATCAGACGGCCTAATTCCTTCCCGTCGGACTGGTATAAGATCCGACTCAACAGCGAGTGGAGCGGGAACGGCTGTTTTTGCTCCATGATGAAGGGTGAATTCGGCCGGTCGAGATTGTTCAGGAGGACCGCACCGGATTGAGCCAGCAGCCACTCCACCAGGATGGGTTCGCTCCGGGCAGGGTCGCGCTGCAAGGTGAGCTGTTCCTCCGCGGTGATGATCTGCCATTCGTCGCTGATCGGGCTGCGGATGATCAGCGTGGCTCTTTCTGCGCCTACCATCGTCTTCGCCTGGTCGATCATATACCGGGCGAGATCGACCAGGTTGGATGTCCGGCTCATCAGGTTCTCTCGCGCCTGAATCGCTTTTCGCAGCGAGGTCCTCTGGCGCAGGGAACCGGTCAGATCGCCGACGATCAGCGCGAGGATTTCCAGGACGAGAATCAGGGCAACCATCTCAAAGATGGCCGCGGAATATCCAAGCCGCCCGATCATCCAGAACGTTTCGATTAAAAAGATCACCCCAAAGAACGTCGCCGCATAGAGGCCAAAGGTCACCCCGTAGAAATAGGCAGAGCTCACGACGGGCAGGATCGACAGGTAACGGATATAGCCATACTGGACCGGATCCAGGCGCTCAACGCCGTTCAGCACAACAAGCTGGGCGATCACCGCGATGAAGACCAGGTAAAGCGGCAGGTAGCGCCCTGCCCTTCTCGCCGGGCGGTCCTGCGGAAGCCGGGTTGAAAATTCAGAGGCGCTCATAACGCAATCAACCACCCCGTCGCCAGGGAGAAGATCAGGTTCGCCAGCATACACGGCAGTAGGCTGCGCCTGCGCATGACGAGGAACAGGCAAACAACTGAAAGCCCCGCCCGGTAAAGCAAGGAAAGCAGTATGAACGGTTGAACCATGTGGCTGCTGGCGATGATCACCAGGTACACGAGCATGTTAAGCGCGGTAATCCGCACAACCGCGTCCGTGAAAAGCGAGTTCAATTCATCATAAAGTATAGAAAAAGCCGCTCCGCGGAATATTAATTCTTCCGCCGGCACGACAATCCCGGCCAGGACGCAGAAACTCCACAGCAGGGCTTTGCCGTCCAATTGAATCGAAGGAAATTCGACGGCCGGGATGAAGTGGGATACCAGAAAGAGATGAAGAACGGCGGCCGCGCCGAGACTCACACCGATAAACAGGTTGGGAAAAACCGGCTTGTTCCGCAGGCTGTATTGGCGGGTCTGAGCGGGCGAAGCACGGAACAGCCGGAGCAATATGCCCCAGGAAACCATCGGGACGATCAGGATCAGCCAGAAGGTCCAGCCAGGCAGAATCGTCTCGACCGCGGATTCAGCGGGATTCAACACAGCAGCCGCAAGCGCGAGGATGACGTACACAAGCGAAACCAGCACGATCACCAGGGAGCGCTTGCCAGCCGCCTGAATAAACGGCTCCAGGCCGGCTAACAGGAGCAGAGGTGTGAAGATGAGCAGGTAGACTGTTTGCTGCAGGGGCCAGCTCGGCGGCAGAATCGAATAGAGGGCGATCACCAAGCCGCAGATCAGCACCAGGAGCTGGAGCCAGCGCCACCGGGCAGTCCAATGCGCGCGCATAGCCTGGTTGTGCTTGCGCAGGTCTTCGCGGATCTTTAGCGATAGGATGTCCATACGCTAGGCTCCTTGCGCCTGGTGCTGCTCAGACCGTTTACTGCCGGTACGATGGTTCCACCCGCCTGTGACCAGCGGTCAACGTTGTGTTTCGCCAATCAAACCATTCATTATGGATACGAAATTAACATCATAATACAGATTTTCAAAATTATAGTCTATATGCCGGGATGAATGGTTTATTTCCAACCGGCGGGTACAATCTTTGGCGCCCCGCCCGAATCGAGGGCTGCCGAACCGGTTTCCGGTTCGCGCCCAGCTCCTGCCCCTCCCCTGCGATCAGGATATGGACAAGCCTCCCTCTGCTCAAGACGGAAGTATTTCGCATGCAGCCAGTTGAACGACGGGTCCGGTCACGGGCGGGTCCGTTTCGGCATAAAAACCGGCCCTAATAGATCCATGATCCAGCCAAAGAGCAGGGCAAACCACTGGGTGAGGACCAACACGCCCGGCACATAAACTGCCCGTCTCGGGCGGCAGATCACGCTCCAAATTGCCCGGACAACCCGTTCGGTTTTGACCCCAAATTCCTCTGCCGGAATAGCCGATCCGCGCGGCTTGCTCCGGCCGGCGGCGAAAAATTCCGTCTTCACCGCCCCGGGCTTGACAATGCTGACCTGCACCCCGCTGCGGCGGGTTTCGCGGTACAGGCCGGTCGCCAGCGCGTTGATAAAGGCCTTTGTGCCGGAATACACGCCTACCCCCCGGCTGGGGATATCTCCGGCGATCGATCCCAGAAACAGGATGTGCCCGCGCCTGCGTGCCAGCATTTCCGGCAGAAAAGCGCTGGTCAGGTGAACCGCGGCGTCGATGTTGATATGGATTAATTCTTCA
>FWPV01006749.1_pt1 | contig 21546 bp, 16 predicted proteins | sample 2228371 | NCBI WGS metagenome assembly FWPV01 (sample SAMEA103939776, study PRJEB20133) | metagenome | reverse complement strand
ATTGGTTTGAGTATAACCTGTTTTCAGGAAGGAATGGGTTGAAAGTCCAATCTGTTTTGGGGTATGATCCTTTCGGCGTGAAAGTTGCACAGCTACTAGCAGTTGGTTCCATTTTTTTTAGAAGAACTGTTTTATGAAGAATAAAATCGTTATTTTACTGCTCATTCTATGGATTGGTTTGGGCTCAATGGTGGATTTTCAACCGACGGCAGCCCAAAGTACAAGTGAAGAAAATGCCCTTCTTTTCCTGCCATGGATCAGTCGCGCTGCGGAACCGGTCTGGCTTGGCCCGGAGAGTGCCGATGTAACCACGATTGCCTATGACCGGCGGGTGGAGGACAGAGTATATCTGGGTACCTGGGGGGCAGGTGTATTTGTCAGCGAAGATGGCGGTCTTTCCTGGCGAAGGATGAGCAGTGGTTTGGAGAATCTGTACATTCAACGGCTGGTTGTGGATCCGCAGCAGGCCGGGGTTGTGTATGCCGGCACTTACGGGAGCGGGGTTTACAAGACGACGGATGGCGGCTGGAACTGGTACCCGATCAATCAGGGATTGATGAACGGCGCAATCGTCTATGGGCTGGCGGTGGATCCTCAGCAATCAAACCGGGTCTATGCTTCGGCACGGGTGATCAATCGTACTGAGCCGCCATGGGGCGGGGTGGTTTACCGAAGCCTGGATGGCGGGATGAACTGGCAGGCTGTGCTGGCAAATATTGCCGGCAACACGGTGCAGGATTGGGTATATTCTCTGGCAGTTGATCCGTCCAACTCCCAACGGGTGCTGGCGGCCAGCCATGAACATGGCGTGTACCGCAGCCTGGATTATGGCAGTACTTGGCAGCCTGCCAATAACGGCATCAGTGACCTTTCCGGCCGGGCGGTGGCATTCGATCCGCGCGGCAGTATCGCATATTTTGGGGTATGGCACCGCACCGGCGAGTTCAAAACCCTCAATGGCGGTGAAACCTGGTATTTGCAATCCAATGGCTTGGTGGGAACAAAAATTTATGATCTGGTTGTCAACCCCAAAAATGCGGATCAATTGCTGGCGGCAACCTTTATGATGAACTACTCCGACAAGGAACGCGGTGTGGCGCGCAGCGACAATGGCGGTGAGATGTGGGTCAAATCTGGTTTACAGGCGTATTTCATTTACAGTGTGGCAGTCAATCCGTTCAACGGCAACGAGGCGCTGGCCGGGACGGTGGACAATGGTGTATTCCGCTCAACCGATGGCGGCAGAAACTGGAATGCGCGCAATCAGGGTTTGATCAATGTAACCATCACGGATTTGCTGATTGACCCCATCAACCCACAGATTTGGTATGCGCTTGTGCAGGAACGGGGGGTGTGGCGTTCGCTGGATGGTGGAAGCCATTGGGAGGCGTATAACGGCGGGCTGGGGAACACGACCATATATCGGCTTGGATGGGATGCGGGAAATCCTTCACGCATCCTGGCTTGGACAGCCGATGGCTGGCTGTCCGTGGAAAGCGGGGGCGAAGGAAACTGGAAGATGGTAGAAGCGGGGGTAGTTGCCCTGATTCCTTCCGCTCATCAGCCGCTCGGTGGCTGGGGCAAGGCTCATCCGCCAAAGCCGGGATTTGAAGACGGGGAAAACGAAATCCATTCCCGTCAATCAGCCATTGAGGGACTTTCTTTTCCGGAAAGCGAATGGCGGGCAGCGGATTTGCCGGCCGGTTTGAGCGTATACGCTTTGCTCCACACCCCGGCAGGAATCTGGCTGGCAGGCACGAGCGATGGAATCTACCGGCGAGAGCCGGATGAAAACTGGCAGCCGGGCGGGTTAAGTGGTCAGGCGGTGTTGGGATTGGCAGTTGATCCAACGGATGGGGATTGGATTGTGGCTGCCACCCCCTCTCGAATATGGTGGAGTCGCGATGGCGGACGCACCTGGCAGGTTAAGGAGATTGAGGTGCCCCATGTGGGTATTCGAGGAGTTTGGTTTGACCGGCAGGGGGGGTTACTGGTCAGCCTTGGCGGGCAGGGCTTACTGCGGCTCGGTTTACCCTGAAGAAGCGAGGTTTATTTAGCCATCCGCTGAATCTTTTCAGCCAGCCGTTCATCGAAACGGGAGCGGTCAATCAGAAAGCGTTCGTGCTCACCTTCGGCGATTTTTTCCATCTCATCCCATGCTTCGACCTTGAAGCGCAGCCGTCGCCCATCTACTTCCATGAGTTCCGCGCAAAAACGCGCCTGCATGCCTACTGGCGTGGCAGCCAGATGGCGGAGGTTGATGCAAGTACCCACACTTCCCTGATTTTCCTTTAAGTGAGGTGTGAGCGCCTGATGTGCGGTGCGTTCAAGGTAACCGACCAGTCGCGGTGTGCTCAGGACGGCTGGAAACCCCTCGCCGGCTGAAAATCGGGCTGTATCGCTTTCCTGCACCGTGATGGTCAATTCAGCTTTCAGGCCGGGTTCTATGCTCATCCCATTTACTCCTCTACGGTTGGTTTGCTTCAATTATTTGCACAAGCGTATTTTAACGGATTCCCGGCAGGCGCGGAATTTTCGAGCCAGAGGGTGGAAAAGTCGAAATTTTGCCGCCAGTTTTACAAAATCATAACACAGGCAACCATCGAACGGTTTATAATACAATCAGGTAATCGAAATCCGTTTTAGAAAAGGAGAGAAAAAATGCTCAGCCAACGTCTACTGGACGAAATGAATACACAAATCAAGCTGGAATTGTATTCCGGCTATCTGTATTTGGCCATGTCGGCGCACTTCGATGAGGCCAACTGGGGCGGTTTTGCCAAGTGGCTCAAACTGCAAGCCAAGGAAGAGCAGGAACATGCGCTGAAATTCTATGAGTACATTCATGACCGCAACGGAAAAGTGACCCTGCAGGCGATCGATGCGCCCCCCAGCGAGTTTGGCACACCGGTGGAAATTTTCGAGGAAGTCCTGCGCCATGAGCAGTCGGTTACGGCACGCATCAATCTGCTGTACAGCATTGCCGTGGAAGACAAGGATTATGCCAGTCAGGAATTCCTTAACTGGTTCGTCAAGGAGCAGGTGGAGGAAGAAAAGAACGCCACCATGGTATTGGACTGGCTGAAGGCAGCTGGCGACTCGGTTAACGCCATGTTCCAGATCAATGCCATGCTGGGGCAGCGCGAGGACGAAGAAGAGGATTAGACTGCACAAAGGGGGTCGGATGGATGCGCCTGCTTCAACAGCAGTTCACACCGAATCGCCACCCCAAAAGCGCAATTGGATTTGGATAGTTGTGCTGATTATTCTGGCGGTGATCGTGTGTGCTTGCCTTGCGGTTGTTGTGCTGCTCGCTTTGCTGGGGCCGAGCGTAGGAAACGTTTTTTCCAACATCATCTTGACTGTTGAACCCGTGCCTTGAATGGAACGTGGTCATTATAAAGAAATATCACGGCGGTATTGCCGCCGTGATTGCTTTTAATGGGGAGAATGAGGGTTGTTTTAATGGGGGAATTTCAGTAAAATATATGATAAATATCATCTAAATTGGAGGTAAATATGACCCAATACGCACATCCGGAATTTCTGGTTGAAACGGAATGGGTTGCCCAGCATCTCAATGACCCCAACGTGCGAATTGTCGAGTCAAACGAAGATGCGCTGCTGTACGATACCGGTCATATTCCCGGAGCCGTGCGGGTGGATTGGTTTACGACTCTGCAACACCCCGTGCGCCGGGACTTTCTGACCAAAGAAGAATTTGAAGCGTTGTGTTCCAGTCTGGGGATTTCCAACGATACGACCGTGGTGTTTTACGGTGATAAAAGCAACTGGTTTGCGGTGTACGCTTTCTGGTTGTTTGAATATTATGGACATGAAAAACGAAAGGTGATGAACGGCGGGCGTGCCCGCTGGGTAGCCGAAAACCGGCCGCTGACCACCGAAGCGCCTTCCTACCCGCTCACCACATACCGCGCCAAAGAGCCGGATGCCAGCATTCGCGCTTTTCGAGACGATGTGATGCGCCACATTCAAGAGCGCTTACCCCTCGTGGACGTGCGTTCGCCAAAGGAATTTACCGGCGAGCTCCTGCACATGCCCGGCTACCCGCAGGAAGGCGCTCAGCGGGGTGGCCACATTCCCGGCGCAGTCAATATCCCGTGGGCGCAGGCGGTGGATGATGACGGCCGCTTCAAATCGGCAGAGGCGCTGCGAGAGCTGTATCAAAGTCGTGGCGTCACGCCGGACAAGGAGATCATTGCCTACTGCCGGATTGGCGAGCGCTCCTCTCATACCTGGTTTGTGTTGAAATATCTGCTGGGTTATCCCAAAGTCCGTAACTACGATGGTTCATGGACTGAATGGGGCAATCTGGTGGGCGTGCCCATTGAAAAAGGGGAGGGTGGTTCAGCGTGAGTCTGCATTTACCACCCCGTTTGGCTGAAATTGTGGCTGATTTTGTCGAATGCGAGGGGCGGGAGAAACTGGAGTTGCTGCTCGATTATGCACGGCGCTTCCCGCCCCTGCCGGCTGATTTTAATGCAGAATCCGATGCAGAGGATGTGCCGGAGTGCATGACTCCGGTGAAAATGAGCGCAAAACTGGTCAACGGCCGATTGACCTTTGTCTTTGATGTGCCGGCCGAATCCCCGACGGTGCGTGGCTATGCCATGATCATCATGGAAGGATTGAACGGAACGACGCCGGAGGAGATTTTGGCCATTCCGGCGGAGTTTTATTTGCAAATGGGCCTTCAGGAAGTGCTGACCGCTCAGCGCCTGAACGGCATGGCCGCCATTCTGGCGCATGTCAAGCGGCGGGCGGCCGAAGCGTTGGAAAAGACCGACTAAATCACGCCCAGTTTTTTGCCGACTTTCGCAAACGCTTCCAATCCCTGATCAAGGTCATCGCGGCTGTGGGAAGCCGAAATCATGACGCGGATGCGGGCTTTGCCGCGTGGAACGGTCGGGAAGCCGATGGCCATGGCAAATACATTTTCCTCGAAGAGTTCGCGGCTGAATTGCTGGGCCAGCGGGGCTTCACCTAACATGATCGGCGTGATCGGAGTCACGCTGTTACCGGTGTCGAATCCTAATTGCTTCATTTCGGCTTTGAAGTAGCGCGCATTTTCCCACAGGCTGTCCACCAAATCGGTGGATTCTTCCAGTAAATCTACCGCGGCAATGGCGGCGGCCACATCTGGGGGAGTCACAGCGGAAGAGAACAGGAACGGTCGCCCGCGCTGGCGCAGCCATTCCACAATCAGCGGATCACCGGCTACTACGCCGCCGACTACCCCAAAGGCCTTAGAAAGCGTACCGACTTCCACATCCACTTTGCCGTGCAGGTTGAAGTGGTCAACGATGCCGCGGCCGCCTTTGCCCATCACGCCTTCGCCGTGAGCGTCGTCCACCATTAACATGACGCCGTACTTACTGGTCACGGCATAGATTTGATCCAGCGGCGCAATATCGCCGTCCATGCTGAACACCCCATCGGTAACGGCCAGAGCGCGGCGGTATTTCCCCTGATTTTCCAGAATCACCCGTTCCAAATCGGCCGGGTCGCAATGTGCGTAGCGGATAATCGGTGCGCCGGAAAGCCGGCAGCCATCAATGATGCTGGCGTGGTTCAATTCGTCAGAGAAAATGACATCTTCTTTACCCACCAGCGCCGGAATGGTGGCCAGGTTAGCGGTGAAGCCGGATTGAAAGGTAATTGCTGCTGGAACTTTCTTGAAGGCTGCCAGCCTTCTTTCCAGTTCCAGGTGGATTTCCATTGTCCCGGCGATGGTGCGCACAGCGGCAGGGCCGACGCCGTATCGGTCTAAAATCTTGCGGGCGGCCTCAATCAGCCGCGGATGATTGGCCAGACCCAAATAGTTGTTGGAACAGAAATTGAGCACCCTTTTGCCATCCACGGTCAGCCAGGCGCCTTGCGGTGAGCCAATTGTGCGGATACGGTTGTATAAGCCGCTTTCCTTCAGTCCTTCAATCTCTTGCTGGATCCAGGCTAAACGTTCGGTCATTGCCACCTCTTTTTTTGGAATTGGGAATGGGAAATTTGCGGAGCAACCTTGTTTCATTATACCCCTTCTGCTTCATCCACTCCAAGATACCCCAACCGTGCCAGTTCGGCAAGGATGGCTTTTTTGGCGGTTGGCCGGACGAGTACCAGGCTGGGTGAAATTTCTTCCAGAATGTGGCGGCTCAGGCGGCTCTTGCGCAGAGCAGCCAAAATGGCAGGATTTTCGACGCGCAGCAGCACAGCCTGCTGCAAGCGCGCTTCAACACCGCGCTGTTCCCAGCGTTCGATGGCTTGCACGAGAGGCGGCGGCAGAGGATCGCTCCCTGCTTTGCGTAATAAACGGATGAGATGGGCACTGCGCAGTCCCTGCTGGCGGGCACGTTCCAGGGATGAGGCGGTGATTTGATAACGGTAAGTCTCTGAATCGCCAGGCAGCCAGCGGCAGAAACGGGCGATTTGATAGCGAAGGCTGCGGGCTGCCCGGCGCTCAACCTGCACGATGCCCTGGCTGTCAACCCGCGTTGCGCCATTCTCCTCAGGCGAACTGAAAGGCGGCTGGTTATTGAGCAAGGCTTCTGCCCAGGTGGAGAAACGAAAGGCTGTCGGAGGGGTTTGGACATCACGGCTGGCTAAGTCCAAAATTCCCAACCAGTGCAAGGGTGAAGTAATCAGGTAGTGCAATAAAGCGCCATCCACTTCGTCCCAGCATTCAAAGCCGCGCAGGTAATGCCCATCGCTGCGCCGGCGGATGAACCACGAATCGTAATCACCCGCCGGGCGTTGAAAATCGGGCTGTTCCTGCTTAACAGCCATGATGAACGCGCTCAGATCCCACCAGGCTTCAGCCGGCAAGGAATTTAAGATACTCAACACCCGCTGACGGGTTTGCAACGGATCGTTGCGCCATTCCCCTTCAAAAAGCAGCTCGGGCAACAACCGCAACTCATTGTAAGTGGTCGAATTCAACCAGGCTTGTGCCAGAAACAATAAAGCGTTGGCGCGGTCGCTTTCCAGAAATTGCCGTACCTGTTCGGGCCGCGGTTTGCCGTTTTCGTCCAGCAGATCGGCAGCTTCCAGCAGGGCACGCAAATCGCGTACCGGAAGGTTCAAGTGGGGGGCGCATTCGTTTTCATCCATCCCCATCCGCAGGGCAGCCAGCAGCGTACAGGCGTCATCCAGCGCCCGGTCATTGACCGGCATCTCAAAGGCGTACTCTTCGGGGTAGGCAGCCTGTCCCAACACCGCTGGGGGAGGAGCGGCAGGGGCTGGCAATAAGGCGGCCAGGTCATCTGGAATGTAGGCAAATTCCTGCGGTTCCGGGGGCAGGTTGAGAAACGCCTTACCGATCAGGGCGCGGTACCAAAGCATTTCGGCGGGGGAGATGGGGTTGAGGTCGGGTCTTTCCCGGTCGCGGCGGGCAATGCCGAAGGTGCGAATTTCGCCGTACTTTCGGCTGAAAACCGCCCAAGGCAGGCGTCCTTCATGGGCCAGCAGATCTTGAAAGGCACGCTGGGCGCTTTCGGGCAGGCTGGCGATGAGTTCTTCAATCAACGGACGGTCGAGCATGGCTTGAATGAGTTCAGGAAGCGCACCGCGCACATCACGGGCTTTGAGTTCCAGTCCCCACAATCCGGCAACCATTTTGAGGAAGCCGAGGTCATGGCCTTGCAGGGTGTGAATCAGTTCGGGCATAGGCGGGGGGATTAATCGGGGTGCGGGATGCTCATGCGTATAGCCGAAGGGACTGCCGTGACGCGGATTTGACGGATGCTTGAATCCAGTCCGGCGTAAATTTCGCCATCCGTGTGAATGTAGAGTGGATGGTCAGAAACCAACTCCAGAGTTTGGAATTGACCGTGGCAGGCATACGAGAGCTGTTGATGAGCGCCCCGCATGACCAACGGGATGGTGTAAAACATTTGCAGACGGGAGATCTGCCGGATGCCGAAGTAGTCCAGTTTTCCGTCGCGCGGGCTGGCCTGAGGAGCAACCCAAAAGGCGCCCCCTTCCCGCCGTCCATTGCACAGCACCAGCATCAGCAGGCGATCCTGCCAGCGTTTACCATCCTGAACAGCTTGTAACCCCAGCGGGATGTGATTGAAGAGGATGGTTTGCACTGCCGAGAAGAAGTAAATCAAAAATCCACGCACCCAGCGGATGCTGCGCGAGCGGATGTTAACGACTGCGTCGAAACCGATGCCGAGCGTATTCGTCCAGTATTCACTGTGTCCGCGGTCATCTTCAACGTGGGCGATGTCCACCTCGCCAATCGAGCCATCCAGCGCCAGTTGGAGCGCCTGAATTGGATCAATCGGAATGTTCAAACTGCCGGCCAAATCGTTGCCGGAGCCGACCGGGATGATGCCCATCACCGGGCGTTGTTCAGGCGGTAAGCGCATCAATCCGTTGACCACCTCATGAACGGTACCATCCCCGCCCATGGCGATCAGCTTACGGCAGCCCTGCTCGGCAATTTGACGAGCCAATTCAACGGCGTGGCGAGGGTAAGCGGTAAACACCCATTCCAGGTGGGCTGACGAGGGGGCAACTTCCTGCAAGCGGGCAGCAACCGCTGCGGCTTTGGTTTGATTGGCATGAGGGTTGCACAGAATCACAGTCTTGGAGGAAATCATCGTAATCATCCGGGTTTGGAAAGGATGCCGTTGATTATACCCAATTCACCCAACGATATTGTAAGGTCAAAAACCATTCTCGGCGCAAGGATTACGTTGTGAATGAGCCTACTTTTGTTATAATTCTTTCAGACTTTCTCGTCTTCTGAGGCTGCACATGGCACTACGGGGTAATCTGCGCGATTTTTCCATCACCCAACTCCTCAATCTGATCAATCTGGCGCGTAAGACCGGCACACTGGTGATTGAAGGCGGCAACGAGGTTGCTCAGATTACCTTTCGAGAGGGAAAACTGGCCTATGCCCAAATCGGCAGTGAGGAGAACGATCTGGCAGCCATTTTGCAGCGCAGCCGTAAAATCACGCCCAATCAGGCGCGGGTCATACGCGAACGGACGCGCAAGATGAGCGATAAAGAAGTGGGTCTCCTGTTGATCAATGCCGGTTATCTGACTCAGAAAGATATTTTGGAAAGTCTGCAAAGTTATTGTTTGGATGTTGTGCGCCGCCTGTTCACGTGGGTGGAAGGTTCATTTAACTTCAATCCTGATCAATTAACCCCTGATGGAAAGATTCCGGTGCGCATTGATCTGGAAAACCTGATCATCGAAGGCTCACGGCAGCTGCGCGAATGGGAGCAGTTACAGGAGGAAATTCCCAGTCTGGATATGGCGCTCAAGTTCACCGAGCGGCCGGGCAGCAACATCCGCAACCTGAACCTGAGTTTGGAAGAATGGCGGGTCGTGCGGTACGTCAACCCCAAAAATACCATTCGACAGATTGCTCATGCTACCAAGATGAACGATTTGGAAATTCGCCGGGTGGTGTACGCTTTGCTGCAAGCCGGGTTGGTGGAATTGGTGCGTCCCGGCGGAGCGCCGTTGGGCGGGATGGTGCGTCCGTTTCAGACGACCAACAAGCAGGAGCAGGTGTCGCTGCTCAACCGTTTGATCAACAAGATTCGCTCGATCTAAACCCTGTTTCCTAAGGAAGCACGATGCAGACAGTCAAAATTGTAGTTACCGGGCCATTCAACGCAGGCAAGACCGAATTCATCCAATCCGTCAGCGAGATTGATGTGGTTTCAACGGAGCGCAAGATCACCTCGGCGGCTGAAAAGGTGAAGGAAAGCACGACCGTTGCGCTGGATTTTGGCCGGATTACGGTGGACGATGATCTGGTTTTGTATCTGTTTGGCACACCCGGTCAGAAGCGATTTGATTTTATGTGGGAAATTCTTTCGGAAGGCATGCTGGGCTTTGTGGTGATGGTGGACAGTACCCGCCCGGAAACCTTCCGCGAAGCGCGTACCATTTTAGAAACCTTCCGGGCTTACGCCCCTACCCCCTATGTGGTGGCGGCAAATAAGCAGGATTGCAAAGACGCATGGGATATCGAAGACATGCGGCTGGCTTTACGCCTCGATCCAAAAGTCAAACTGCTTTCCTGTGTCGCCAAAGACAAGGAAAATGTGAAAAAAGTTCTGCTGGAATTGCTTTACAGCATTTTGGAAGAGATGGGGGAGGGCAATTCGTGAAGATCAGGGGGAGTTGAACCGGCGTGTCTTCTATCACCACCGATCAGGGAATTCTCCATTATGAAGTCTACGGCCGCGGTAAACCGGTCATTCTACTGCATGGCTGGTTGGGGTCGTGGGGCTTGTGGCAGGAAACCATGACCTATTTGGGTCAGTATTACCGTACCTACGCGCTCGACTTTTGGGGTTTCGGCGAATCGGGCAAAAAACTGGATACTTACGAAGTCAGCGAATTTGTTGCGCTGGTTGATCAATTTATGGAAAAACTGGGTATCATCAGCGCGCCGTTGGTCGGTCATAGCATGGGGGGGACGGTCAGCCTTTCGGTGGCGCTGCGCTACCCCCACCGCGTTGAAAAAGTAGTGATCATCGGTTCACCGGTCGTTGGTTCTTCGCTGGCGCTGCCGCTCAAATTAGCCGGCTGGCGGGTAGTGGCGTTTTTGTTGTTCAGCCTGTTCCCGGTATTTCGGGCGGCCATGCGCGTGGCATCGCCCACCATTTGCCGCGATCCGCGCTTTCCGGACATGATGGATCGTGATCTCTCGCGTACCACCCTGGAATCATTCCTGACCAGCATCGCTTCATTGCGCCGCACCGACCTGCGCGATCAGATTCACCGCATTCAAGTGCCGGTGATGGGAATGTTCGGTGACCGCGATAACATTGTCCATCCCAATCAGTGGAAGGCCCTGCAAAAAGGGCTGCCCTCCGCGCGTATCGAACGTTACCCCAACGCAGGTCATTTCATCATGCTGGATGAACCGCGCTCGTTCATGCTTACGCTAAGGGATTTTCTGGATAGTACTTCCTCTAATTCCACCCCATGAAACCAACTTCAGTGTTCACCTATTCCCCTGCGCTAGCGGATCTTGTTGTGGAAGGATTGACCGAAATTCTCGGTGAAGAGGGTCTTGAGAGCCTGTTGGCGTCCCTTCCGGCCGATCAAGCTCCTTTCCATATAGGTCATCTGAACCAAAGATTGGTGGAGCGCTATGGAGTTCAATCGGCGGCGGGGATTTTGGTGCGGGCCGGGAGGGTGGCTTTTGTGCGGATGCTTCTCAAATTTGCGGCTGATGTGGGCTTCGAAGACCAGCAATTCCGCCTGCTCGCCCCGCGCCGCAAAATGCTGATTGCATTACAGCGCCTTGCAGACTGGCTGCGATTGCAGGGCGGTGGCGAATTTGAGGTCGGCAGCGCGGGTGATTATTGGCAATGGCTTGCTCGGGCGGATATCGAAGGGCAAAATGACGTGGGGTTGGGTATGGCTTGCCCCTTTCTGGTGGGAATGCTGCAAGAATTGACTTACTGGGCGAGCAGCGGTCGCGTTCACCCCATCCACGAGAGACCACACCCGCAGGGCTGTCTGTTGGAAGTCGAGCAGAAACCGCTGGATTGAGAGGGTTGGATGCTGAAAATCATTGTACAGTGTCCCCGCTATTTGGAACCTTTCAATGAGCGCGCCCGTGATTTAAGAATTGTCAACAAACCATTGTGGCTGCAACAGCGGGACGTGCTGGCGCCTTACACCACCCGCGAACTGGAACTGCCTCCTGAAGCGCGACTGCCACAGACCCGTGAACCTTGCATCGTTTACCGCGACAATTTGTTTTTCGACGAAGGTTTCATGCAGGCTTTCATGCAGGAAGCTATGCGCCGGCCTTACCCCTCACGGGCGGCCTTGTCCATCCATGATCCCGCCTTTCGCGAACATTGTTTACCGCTTTCTGCGTCCTATACTCCGATGGGGGACATTTATCTGGCGGATTTGTGGTATTACCCGCACGGCCCGGAGCCAAGCGCCGAACCGCTGGTAGTGGATTTGCAGGCGCGCGAGATCGGCTATTATCATGTGCCAACCTACATGGCGAGCCAATCGGGCGATCTGGTCTATCAGGTACCGCTACGCAGCCTGATTGCAATTGACTCATGGGTGCATATTTTCATTGCGGACACGGTTTTTGGCCTGTTCGGACGCGGAGCGCGCTTTGAAGACCGCCTCAATCGCGATCTGTTTTTCAAACTCAGCATTCTGTCAGCCGCTTTGTATGAGGGCAAGCAGGTTTTGGAATGTTCCAAACTCGTACGGGTAGGGCGCAACTGTTCGATTGATCCAACCGCCATCATTCACGGCCCCACCACCATTGGTGATAATGTCACCGTCGGGGCAGGGGCGGTGATTGAAAACTGCATCATCGGCGATAATGTCAATGTTTCGCAGGGCTGCCAACTGATGCTATCGGTGGTGGGGGATGGCACATTTTTGCCGTTTCGGGCCTCGCTGTTTATGACGACCATCATGGATAACAGCATGGTCGCTCAAAATACCTGCTTGCAGATGTGCGTGGTCGGACGCAACACCTTCATCGGGGCTGGCTCTACCTTTACAGATTATAACCTGATTCCTTCTCCCATTCGGGCGCGTGACGCTCATGGTCAATTACAGCCCTCCAACCGGCCGGTTCTGGGAGGGTGTGTGGGTCACAACTGCCGGATTGGGGCCGGGATGATCGTTTATCCGGCGCGAATGATTGAATCGGATGTGATTTTATTCGCTTCCAAAGAGCGGCGGGTGATTGATCGCGACATCCGTTATGAAGACAGCGATCATCACCGTCTGAAAGACGGCCACCTTCACCCGCGCCTGTATCCGCGCCCCGGTGAAGCGGGCAGCGAAAGCTGGTGAGCGGCGTTTCAATCCTTACAACTCCCTAACCAAGCCGCCTTTGGAGGGGTATTTTGGTTGCCAGAAATGGCGGTTTTGCGTAAGATTAAGTGTTGTATTCCCTTTTCCACCGTCTGGTTCCCCGGCTGGGCGGAATGGGTCACGCAAGATGCTCCGGGGGAAAGCCCATGCCTGATCTCTTGAGGGAGGCACCCATGAGTAAAGCCCGCCTGTTGATTGTGGAAGATGATGTAGATATTTCCAATATGCTGCGCATTTATTTCTCCTCGCAGGGCTATGATGTGGATATTGCCCCGCGCGGCTCGGATGCGCTGGAAAAGACCCGTCAAGTCATGCCGCATTTACTGATTCTGGACATCATGCTGCCGGATATTGACGGTTATGAGGTTTGCCGGGTGCTGCGCACCAATACCCGCACCAGTCACATCCCGGTACTCTTTCTGACCCAGAAGGATGAGCGGAGCGACAAGCTCAAAGGTCTGGAACTGGGAGCGGATGATTACATTACCAAACCGTTTGATATTGAAGAGCTGAAGCTGCGTGTCCAGAATGCTTTGGCGCGTTCCGAAAGGGAAAGTCTGACCGATCCGCAGACCGGTCTGCCATCCGGGCGGCTGATCGAGGATCAACTGCGTAAATTGATTCGCCAGAACGACTGGGCATTTCTGGATATCCGCATCAATCATTTTGAACCGTTCAAGGATGTATACGGCTTCATTGCCGGGAATGATGTGCTGCGTTTTACCGCCATGCTCATGGGAGAAGTGGTGGATGAACTGGGCACGCCCAATGATTTTATCGGTCACGTGGGCGGCGATAACTTTGTGATTTCTACGACGGCTCAGGCAGGAGCAGCCCTCAAAGCCCGCCTGAAGGCCCGCTTCAAGGAAGAAGTGCTTTCGCATTACAACTTCTTAGACCGCCAGCAGGGTTTTGTGCTGGCTCCCGGCAAAGGCGGAGAAATGACACCGACCCCCTTCATGACGCTGGCGGTTGGGTTGGTTTCACCTCTCACCCATCCATTTGCCGACATCCGCGAAATCACCGAGATTGCTGCTGAAGAACGCCGTCGCGATTCCGTTTAATTTTCGGTTGGGATACCCGCATGGTGTTTGAAAACCCGCTCATTCTGGGTCTTGCACTGGCAGGCAGCGGTTTGCTTTTTTGGCTTGCCGCCGCCGGCCTGATTCGCTGGGTATCCCGTTTCCCCCGTCCTGTCTCTGGGGTTTCACGGCTTGAAGAAGCAGACAATCCAAACGCCGAGCCAATCCTGATCGTTGAAGCCGGCGGAAGGCTGGCCTGGATGAACGCTACCGCGCGGCAGTTATTCGGCTTGAAGGAGGGCGAATCGGCCAATCTGGAATGGATGTCACGAAAAACCCGCCCGGCAAACGGCTTAATGAATTTATGTGCCTCAGATGGTCAAACCCGTTTGATCATTGAAGGCAAGGCAGTAGAAGCCAGCTCCCAGCGTTTGCCGTTCGGTCAACCGGAATGGAGATTGATTACTTTTCGCTCTGCCGAAAGCAGTGGTGTGATCGGCACGGCTCAAACCGGTCTGCTGCCAGCCCAGACCCTGCAGGTATTTCTTGATTTGACTCAGGCTATGGCTGCCAGTTTGGATGTGGAGCAGACCCTATTTTCCATCCTCGATAATCTGGACCGTCTGGTGCCGGCTGATCTGCGCGAAATTAATTTGTACGATGAAGGCAGCCAAACGTTCACTCCCTATCGGATGCTGGCAATGGCGGAAGGTGACCGCAGGCTGCTGCTCGCCAGTGAACGCTACGGTCAAGCCGAAGGTCTTTCGGGAGTCATTGCCGCTTCACGTCAGCCTTTGCTGATTGCAGATTTGGAAAAAGTCACCGAATTCAGCACGGTGATTGACCGGCGGAAGTATCCCGTACGTTCGTTTCTGGGAGTGCCGTTGGTGGTGGGCGAACAATTAATCGGCACGCTCGAGATGGCTTCCTTTGCAGCGGATGCCTTTCAACCACAAGACCGTGATCTGTTGACTTTGATTTCCGGTCAGGTGGCAGTTGCCATTCACAATGCTCTCCTGTATCGTCAGGAACAGCGCCGCACGGCTGAACTGAACGGTCTGGCTCAATTGGCGCAGGCATTCAGTTCTGTGCGGGATACGCGCGGGCTGTTCGAGCGTTTGGTCAGCGCCATTCAACCGTTGGTGCGCGTACAAATCCTTGGATTCCTTCTTTACAACGAAGCCACCCGAACGCTTCAAGCCCAGGTTCCGTTTTCCGGCATCCCGGAACAATTTTTGGAAATGTACCGTATTCCGGTACCTGCCGGAAGCCTTCTGGAAACTGCCTTGCTGGCTCAGGATGTGCTGATCAGTGATCATGCTGCAGAAGATGACCGCTGGATTGAGTTGGGTTTACAGCCCATTGCCATTGCCGCCGGCTTACGCGATACCGTCATGATGCCTCTGACCGTCAGCGGGCGGGTGTTGGGCTATCTGCAGGCTGCCAATCATGTGCAGGAAGGCAGCAGTTTCAATCAGGATGAATTGCATTTGTTGATGATCGTTGCCAATCAGGTTGCGCCGATTATTGATAATGCCGCCCTGCTGCAGCAATCCCGCCTGCGCGCCCAGCGGGCTGAGGGCTTAAGGCGGATTGCCAGTTTGTCCAGCTCAGCGGCCACCCTGGATGAGATTCTCAAGTTTTCGCTGCAAGAACTGGTGCGCCTGTTGCAGGCAGATTTGGCTGCTGTGTTTCTGATGGATCAAAACCGGGTTGTCTTGCAGTTGCACCGTCCTTCTCACTACGGTGAAGTTGGCGAGTTCCCGGAGCGTTTGACCCGTCTATTGGCGGAGGATGTCCAATTTCCGTTCACATCGGCCGGCAGTCAGCACATTATTCAATTGAATCAGTCCCTAGAGGAAAAGCCGATTGTCCCGTTCTACCAACAGTTGATACAGGCGTGGAAAATTGAATCATTGATTGTTGTGCCTTTGGTCGTGCGGGATGAGGGCATCGGGGAAATTTGGATTGCCAGCCACCAGCCCAACTTTTTTGACCCCGGTGATGTTCAACTGATGGCAACAGCCGCCGGCCAACTGGCGGGTGTAGTGGAACGCAGCTACCTGCTGATGCAGACGGATGAAACCCTGCGCCGGCGAGTGGAGCAGATGACCTCGCTAACGCGCATTACGCGAGAGTTGAGCACCTCGCTGGATTTGAAGTACCTGCTGCAATTGGTTTACGATGAGGCATTGCGCACGACCCGCGCCGATTGCGGTACCATCCTCTTTTTTGAACTCGATCAACCGCAGGAGGCGGCCCCTCAAATTCGTTTTTGGGTGGGTGATCCGCCTTCTCCCCAACTTTCTTCCATCGAATTGCAGGTGATTGCCAGTGGCATGGGATATGTGCTGCGCGACATGCAAAACCCCGATTTTGACTTGCCGCACGAGGGGATTCAGTCGGTGCTGCTGGTGCCAATTTATTATCAAGAACGGGCTGGCGGATTGATTTGCCTGCACAGTTTTGAGGCCGAGCGTTTTGATGAGTCGGCAATGGATATTGCCCAATCGCTGGCAGCCCAGGCAACCATTGCCCTTTCCAATGCGGTGCATTACGAGGAGCAAGCCCGCCGCGGCACATTGCTCAAGCGCCAGCTGGACACTCTTGGGGAGTTGTATCAGGTTTCGCGCTTCCTGCGTCCCAATCAACCTTTGGAGCAGGCCCTGGAAGCCATCGCCGAAGCAATTGTGGATGCTACTCCATTTCGGGCAGTGTTGATCAGTGTGTATGACCCGGCTGGTAACTGCCTGCACCGGGTTGCCCAGAAGGGCATATCTCCTGATATGTGGGAGGAATTGCGCTCGCGGGTGCAGCCATGGCGCGGCATCATGCAATTATGCCAGCCGGAGTATCGTGTGGGGGATTTGTACTTCATCCCTGCCGATAAGCAGCCGTTGGTGCCGGAGGAAGTTCACACCATTACCGTATTGCCCAGCAGTGAACAGCAGGCCGAGTACTTGTGGAACGCGGATGACTTTTTGCTGGCGCCGTTGTACGACTCGAATGGCGAACCGCTGGGTTTGATCAGCGTGGATGATCCGCGCGATGCCCGCCGGCCGGACCGTCCCACACTGGATGCGGTAGAAATTTTCGCGTTGCAGGCGGCCCTGCTGATTGAAAATCACCGCCATTTTGAAACAACCCAAACCCAATTAAGACAACTCCTGGAAGAGAATCAACTATTACGCAGGTTGGCCGAGGCTGCCCGCCAGCAAATTCCGCAATTGCTGCATCGTCAGGTGGAAGATATGGTTGAAATCCGCCGGCTGTTCCGGCAGGTGGAGCGGGTGCGGGCTGGTTTGGAAATTGCTGCGCAGGCCAGTTTGCAGCAGGATACTCGTGCTGCACTGGTCAGCATGGGACGGGCGCTGCTCGAACATTTTGCGCTGCAAACCGCCTTAGTCGCTGAAGGTGACGCTTCGGGGGCGCGGTTGGTTGAAGTGATCGGCGAAATTCCACCCGGCAGCAATCCGGAAGCGTTATTCGGTCAGCGGAATCCGCTGCGTCAGGCGTTGGCGGACGGTCATCTCATCCTTTCACCGCAGGTGGAAGAGGACAATCTGTGGCATGGAACTCCCTTGTTGAACGGACTGGGCAGCCGCAGTTTTGCTGTTTTCCCCTTTGAAATTTCCACCGAACGCCGTGCCGCAGTGATGGTATGCGGCAGCGAACCGATGGAAGCGTTTGAAACCGAGGATGTTCAGGTCTATGAACAACTCTGCCGGCAGGTGAGCATCAGCCTGCAAAACCTTGAGTTGCTCGCCGAAACTCGCCGGCGGCTGGGAGATGTCAATCTGCTGCTCGAATTCAGCCGCAAACTGGGCAGTCTGGATACAGACAGCATTCTGCAAAGATTGCTTGAAAGCGCTTTACAGGTACTGCCCTCTGCCGATGCGGGCTGGGTTGGGCTGATCGAGGAAAGCGGTGGCTGGATTACGCCGGTTCATGCGCGTGGATACAGCGATGCGGATGCATTGCTGCAAATTCGATACGATCCGGAACGGATGCCGCCTTCGCTGCCGGTGCGGGTTGCTCAATCCGGAAATCCGTTGCGGGTGAACGAGATTCACTTTGCCGAAGACTACAACCTTTCTGCTGATGATTTGATCCGCTATCAGAAAGCCACGCGCACAAAACTGCCCATATCGGTGTTAGCCTTACCCATTCGTCTTGCTGAACGGTGCATGGGCGTGCTGGTGTTGGAAAATTTCGATCAGGCTGAGGCTTTCAGCGCCGAACATGAAAGTCTGGCGCTCTCCCTCGCACAGCAAACTGCATTGGCGCTGGAAAATGCGCGGCTGTTCCGCTCGATTCAACAGCGTACGGCGCAGTTACAGGCTTTGACCCAGGTTTCTTCGACGATTACTTCCAGCCTGCAACGAGACACGTTAATTGCCAGCCTGTTGGAGCAGCTGCAAAGAGTGGTGCCATTCGATACGGCAACGCTCTGGCTGCGCAGAGGAGAATGGATTGAGGTTGCTGCGGCGCAAGGATTTGACGATGATCAAGCCCGCATCGGGTTGACGGCGCGGGTCGAGGATAGCCTCCTGTTTCAGGAAATGAGTCGTTCAGGGGTGGCAATTTCGGTGCCGGATGTCCGCGCCGATACCCGTTTTACGCGTCTGCTGGTGCCAGAGTATCTTTCATGGCTGGGCATACCCCTTGTTGCAAAATCCGAATTGATCGGCGTGATTGCGCTGGAAAAACGAGATGCCAATTTTTATGCTGAGGACTACATTCAGGCGGCTATGACTTTTGCCGGGCAGGCGGCGGTGGCTTTGGAAAATGCGCGCCTGTTTGAGGAAAGCCAGCGCCGGGCTGCTGAATTGGATCAACGCTCCAGCCGTTTGGCGTTGCTCAACCGTTTCTCGGCTGATTTGGGCGCATCGCTGGAAGTGCTCCCTATTTTGCAGTTAACTTGTGAACGGCTGGCCGATGCGTTGGATGTTTCGCGGGTCGGGGCAGTGTTGATCGGTGAGCGAGATGAGTTGTTGCTGGTAACCGAAACCCCGCCGGCCGAGGACAACCTCCCGCTCTCCCTGCCGATCATTCCGCTCATCCAGCAGCTGCGCGATTCGCAGGGAGTTTTCAACACTGAAAATGTAGAAGAAGAAGCAGAGTTGGCTGAGTGGCGGGCGGCGTTCCTGGATAGCCGCAAGGTGCGCGCGCTGGTCATCATCCCCCTGATCAGCGGTCAGGAAATCTCCGGTTGGTTGCTGCTGCAAACCGGGCAGAAAAAGCGCTTCACCGCTCAGGAAATCGAATTGGTGCGGACGATCAGCAATCAGGCGGCAATTGCCTTGCAAAATGCGCGCCGATTTGAGGAAATCCGCACCCTCAAAGAGGATTTGGAGCGGCGCGTCGAGGAGCGCACCGCGGCGCTGACTCGGGAACATCACAAGTCCCATACGATGCTCAAAGTGACCACCGAGCTTTCGGCCAGCCTGGATATTCATCAAGTGCTCAGCCGTTCTCTGAGCGTGTTAAATGAGGCCCTTGATATTGATGAAAGCCTGATCATCCGCGATGCCGGGCGGGTGGTTGTTCAGGCTGGTAAACATCTGGAAAGTTCGACTTCGGCGGAAGGACATACCATCGAACACCAGATTCACCAGTACCTGATGCGGGTCAGAAAACCGCTCTGGATTGAGGATGTCCATCTGGATCCGCGCTGGCAGATTGATCCGGCTCATCCGCTGGCCTACCACAGTGCAGCAGCCATACCCTTGATTTTAGGCGAAGAGTCTCTGGGTACGTTGATGCTGCTGCATCGGGAGAAGGGTCATTTTCAAGCGGAGCAAGCCGGTCTGTTGGAAGGCATTGCCCGACAGATTGCGATCACCCTCAACAATGCCGAATTGTTTGGTTTGATTCGCGATCAGGCCGAGAATCTGGGCGCCATGCTGCGTGACCAGCAAATCGAAGCATCCCGCTCGCGCGGTATTCTGGAAGCCGTGGCGGATGGCGTCATTGTCACGGATGTCCGGCAGACCATTTCGCTGTTCAATGCTTCTGCCGAAGCCATTCTGGAAGTGAACGCCAGCAAGGTCATTGGCAAGCCATTGCAGCAGATTGCGCCTTCCTTCGAAGGAACCGGCAGTCAGTGGATGAGCGTGATTCAGCGCTGGTCGGAGGGAAATTATCCATCTGCCGGGGAAGCCTATGCCGAGCAGATTGCCCTTGCCAATGGACGGGTGGTCGCCCTCCATCTGGCGCCGGTCATCTGGCGGAATGAGTTTCTCGGTACAGTCTCTATCTTGCGTGACATGACCCATCAGGTGCAAGTCGAGCGCTTGAAATCCGAGTTCATTGCCAATGTTTCCCATGAACTGCGCACACCGCTGACCTCAATCAAAGGCTATACCGATATTTTATTGATGGGCGCCGGCGGGGAATTAACCGATAAACAGATTCATTTCATTGAAATTTTACGGGAAAACGCGGAGCGACTCACCATTCTGGTCAATGATTTGCTGGATGTATCGCGCATTCAATCTGGCAAGGTGATGTTGGAGGCACAACCGCTGGATTTGCCTGCGCTGGCACAAGAAATTTTGGGCGAAATGCGTCAGCGCTCCATAGAAACCGGCAAACCGATGCAGTTCTCGCTGGAAGCGCCCAACTCATTCCCCTTTGCGCGCGGTGACCGGGAACGCACGCTGCAAGTTTTACGCAGTCTGGTCAGCAATGGCTTTAATTACACTCCTGAAAATGGACGGGTTATCGTGCGGCTTTCCGCCCATGAACATGAGGTGCAGGTGGATGTGATAGACAACGGCATTGGTATCCCCCCGAAAGACCACGCTCGCATTTTTGACCGTTTTTATCGCGGTGAAAGTCCGTTGGTAATGGCGACGCCCGGTACCGGACTGGGGCTTGCGCTTTCCAAAATTCTGGTTGAAATGCAGGAAGGCCGTATCTGGTTTTCTTCCACCGGGGTACCCGGTGAGGGCAGTGTATTTTCCTTTACTCTGCCAATCTATCCTTTGGAAGGTTGAGTGGAAATGGCGAAAATCTTAGTGGCTGAGGATGAAAAGGATATTCGCGACTTGCTTTCGTTCACTTTACAATTTGCCGGTCATACGGTCATTACCGTGACCAACGGCGAAGAAGCCTGGCAGGCGGCTGCCAACATCATGCCGGATATGATTTTGATGGATGTACGCATGCCACGCATGACCGGTTATGAAGCCTGTCAGCGCATCAAAGCCGATCCGCAAACCGCTCACATCCCGGTGGTTTTTCTTTCCGCCAAAGGACAGGAAGCCGAGATCCAACAAGGCCTTCAAGCCGGCGCCAGCGAGTACCTGCTGAAACCATTTGCGCCGGATGAATTGACCCGCCGAGTGGCGGAGTTACTGGAGCGTTTTACCCAAAAGAAGTCATCATGAGCGCGATTCTGATCGAGCAGGATATCATCCATTACGAGGTGCTGGGACGCGGCCGGCCGATCCTCTTTTTGCATTCGTGGGTCGGTTCGTGGCGTTACTGGATACCGATGATGCAGGCGGCTTCGGTCGGCTACCGAGCTTACGCGCTCGATCTGTACGGTTTCGGCGACAGCGCCAAAAATCGACAGTATTCTCTGGCAGCCCAAGCCGGACTGATCGAGGCTTTTTTGGGTAAATTGGGCATTGGCCGCGTAGCCATTGTCGGACAT
>FWPV01006748.1_pt1:5000-21555 | contig 21555 bp, 15 predicted proteins | sample 2228371 | NCBI WGS metagenome assembly FWPV01 (sample SAMEA103939776, study PRJEB20133) | metagenome | reverse complement strand
CGCGGCACTCGCCGACGGCGCGCCGGTCTGGGCGTGGATCCTCGCGGCGCTTGCCGCGCTGGGGACGGGTGTCTGGTACTGGCGTCGCCGCCCTGCCCTGGCCGGGGATGCGGGTGGTGCCGCAGCGGATCCGCTGCCGCGGCCTGAACCGGCGGCGCCCCCGCCGCCGACGCCGCGGGCAGCGGCGGTGCCCGCGGCACGTCCGCCCGAACCGCGGGTACCGCAACCCGTTGCTCCGCCGATACCTGCCACGCCACGCGCCGCGTCGCCGCTCGTCAACCGGGCGGCGGGCGAGCGCCGCGCGGTGGTCGGCATGGCGCTCGACATCGGCTATATCCGTCTTGCGCCCGACCATGTCGCGGTCGGATTTTCGCTCCACCTGATCAACCAGGGCATCCTGCCCGCGACCGGGCTGATGGTACGCATCGCGCTCAATCAGGGGTCGGCGATGCCCGAGCCAGTGCTCGCGCGCTTTTTCGACGGCGCGGGCGGCAGCGTACTGCGCGACGACATGATGCTGGCGGCCGGCGCGGGCGAGGTGGTGGCGAGCGAGGTGATGCTGCCGCGCGCCGCGATCACCCCGCTGATGATCGGCGGCAAGCCGATGCTGGTCCCCGTGATCGCCTTTGACGTGACCTATCATTGGGACGGTGAGGGCGACGCGTTCGGCCAGAATGCCGGCAGCTATGTGCTCGGCCGCGAACAGGGCAACAGCGGCAGCGAGAAGCTGGCGCCGCTGCCGCTCGACCGGCCGAGCCACGAGGTCGATCGCCCCGGGGCCCGCGCCACCGCGATCAAGCGGTCGCAATAAGCGCCTTCGCGGCGCATGGGCGCGATGTTTTTGTTGCAGCGCAGCATCGGCTGAGGCACAGCGCCACCATGCTTGAAAAAGCATGGCGCGGGGCATAGGCTTGTGATCCCCGGAAAGCAGAGCAGGATCGCCGGTAAAGGGACGGTGCAAAGTCCCGGCCGGTCGTAACAGGAGCATGACATGGACGCCTTGGTCTCTACCGACTGGCTGGAACGCGAACTGGGGGCGTCGGACCTGCGGGTCGTCGATGCGACGAAATTCATGGGCGATTCGGGCCGCGATGCCCGCGCCGAATATGAGGCAGGACATATCCCGGGCGCGGTGTTCATGGACTTGGCCGAACTGACCGACCCGTCGAGCGATATCGACAATATGGCGCCGCAAGCCGAAAAATTCGCCAGCCGGATGCAGTCGCTGGGCCTCGGCGATGGCAGCCGGATCGTGCTGTACGACGACAGCCCGCTGAAAAGCGCGGCGCGCGCGTGGTGGCTGCTCAAACTGTTCGGCGCGCACGATGTCGCGCTGCTCGACGGCGGGCTTGCCAAGTGGAAAGCCGAAGGCCGCGCGCTGGAAATGGGCAAGCAGACGCTGCGCCACCGTCACTTCACCGTTTGGCGCGATGCCAAGGCGGTGCGGACCAAGGACCAGATGCTGGCGAATGTCGACAGCGGCGCCGAACAGGTCGTCGATGCGCGCCCCGCGGCGCGCTTCACCGGCGAAGAACGCGACCCGCGGCCGGGTCTGGCGCCGGGCCATATCCCCGGATCGCGCAGCCTGCCGCATACGACATTGTTCAATGCCGATGGCACCTGGAAGCGCGGCGACGAGCTGAAGGCCGCGTTCGAGGCCGCCGGGATCGATCTCGACAAACCGCTGGTCACCACCTGCGGCAGCGGCATGACCGCGACCGTCGTGGCGTTTGGCGCGCACCTGCTCGGCAAGGAGGATGTCGCGGTGTACGATGGCAGCTGGACCGAATGGGGCGCCGACCCCGCAACGCCGAAGGCAACCGGCGCGGCTTGACAGCGAAAACCGTCGCCCCCGCGAAGGCGGGGCCGCTCGCGGTTTGAACCTTCATTGCTGAGCAAGGCTGCCAACGGCCCCCGCCTTCGCGGGGGCGACGTTAATCCGCGCACTGGATTTTGGTCCATGCTCCGCTAACAAGGCGGAATGAACAAAAGCGACGATGACGGCCTCCGCCCCGCGACCAGGCTGGTGCAGGGCGGGCGGCGGCCCGAGTGGACGGGGGATCCGCGGCTGGGCGGCGGCGTCGTCAATCCGCCGGTGTGGCGCGCCTCGACAATCCTCTACGACAATATCACCGATCTGGAAGCGCGGGGCCATGCGACGCACGACAAGCTTTATTACGGCCGCCGCGGCACGCCGACGGTGTGGGCGCTCGCCGACGCGTTGACCGGGATGGAGCCGGGGGCGGCGGGGACATTGCTCTACCCGTCGGGGGTCGCGGCCAACTCGGCGGGTCTGCTGGCGCTGCTGGCACCCGGCGATCATCTGCTGATGGTCGACAGCGCTTACGAGCCTACCCGGGCGTTCTGCGACGGTTTGCTCGCGCGCTACGGCGTGACGACGACCTATTATGACCCGCTGGTCGGCGCCGGGATCGCCGATCTGATCCGGCCGGACACGAAGCTGATCTTTCTCGAATCGCCCGGCAGCCTGACGTTCGAGGTGCAGGAAATTCCCGCGATTACGGCGGTCGCGCGCGAGCGCGGCGTGCTGACGATGCTCGACAACACCTGGGCGACGCCGTTGCTGTTTCCGGCGCTCGCGCATGGTGTCGACGTGACGATGATGAGCCTGACCAAATATGTCGGCGGCCACAGCGATGCGATGATGGGGTCGCTGACTGCCACCAAAGCGGTGTGGCCGCGGCTGCGCAGCGCGGCGTATCAGCTGGGGCAGGCGGTGTCGCCCGACGATTGCGCGCTGATGCTGCGGGGACTGCGGACGCTCGACGTGCGGATGGCGCGGCATGGCGAAAACGGGCTGGCGGTCGCGAACTGGCTTGCCGGGCGGGCAGAGGTTGGCCGCGTGCTCCACCCGGCGCTCCCCGGCGATCGCGGCCATGCGATCTGGTCGCGCGACTTTGCCGGCACCAGCGGGCTGTTCGGCTTTACTCTGAAGGGCGCCGACCGCGCGGCGCGCACCCGCTTCATCGATGCGCTGACGCTGTTCGGCATCGGCTTCAGCTGGGGCGGCTATGAAAGTCTGGTGGTGCCGGGCAACCCTGTTCGCACCGCGGCCCCATCGACGGATCCCGACCCGCTGGTGCGGCTGTCGATCGGGCTGGAGGATCCCGCCGACCTGATCGCCGACCTGACCCGCGGATTTGCTGCGCTGTGAGCGCCGCCGCCAATCTGCGCGAGGGATTCGACGGGATGGTCATCGCGATGAAGGCGATCGGGCTCGACGTCGGCGCCTATCGCCTGTCGCTCTACAGCCTGTTTTCGACCGTCGTTGTCGCAATCCTGCTATATCTCGCGGTCAAAATCGTGCTGCGAGCGACCAAATGGCTGCTCCGCCGCAACACCCACATCGACCAGACGCAGCGATTGCTGACCGAAAAACTGATCGCGATCGCGCTGTTCGTTTTTGCGATGCTGTTCGGCATCGACCTGCTCGGCATCGACCTGACCGCGCTCGCGGTATTCTCGGGCGCCGCTGGTCTTGCGATCGGTTTCGGGTTGCAGAAAACCGTCGGTAACCTGATCGCCGGGATCATCCTGTTGATGGACCGGTCGATCAAGCCCGGCGACGTGATCGTCGTCGGCGACGGCAGCAGCATGGGCGGATCGACGCTGCCCGGCGGGATGCCCAATGTGGGGCGCGTCGCGCGGATCGGCGTGCGTGCGGTCAATGTCGTGACCCGCGACGGGAAAAAGCATCTGATCCCGAACGAGCTGCTGATGACGCAGGCGGTCGAAAACTGGAGCTATGCCAGCCCCGAAGTGCGGGTGCGGATGCGGATCCCGGTGCCTTATGACGCCGACCTGCGGCTGGCGCAGCGGCTGATCGTCGAGACGGCGACGGCGAACCCGCGCATCCTGAACGAGCCCGAACCCGCGGTGTGGATCACCGCATTCGGCGAACGCGCCGTCGAGCATGAACTGCGCATCTGGATTTCCGACCCCGAGGCGGGGCTGGGCAATATCCAGGGTGAGGTGTTCCTGGGGATCTGGGACCGGTTCCAGGAAGCGGGGATCCGGATTCCTTATCCGCGGACCGATGTGCGGGTGTTGGCGGACGACGAGACTAAAGGCTGATCTTGTTTGGTATTCGTCATCCCGGCGAAGGCCGGGATCTCACCCTATCGTAACCACGCGGCGGCGAGATCCCGGCCTTCGCCGGGATGACGATTCAATGGGCAATCGATTTAAAACCCGACCTTCTTCGCGCGCTCGACGCATTCGATGATGATGCGCTTGGCTTCGTCGACGTCGCCCCAGCCGTTGAGCTTGGCCCATTTGCCGGGCTCAAGGTCCTTATAGTGGGTGAAGAAATGCTCGATCTGCTGCAGCACGATCGGCGGCATGTCGGTGTAGCTCGCGACATCGGCATAATAGGGGAAGGTCTTGTTGACCGGGACGCACAGCAGCTTTTCGTCGCCGCCCGCGTCATCCTCCATCATCAGCACGCCGATCGGGCGGCATTTGACCACCGCGCCCGCAACGATCGGCGAGCGCGCGACGACGAGCGCGTCCAACGGATCGCCATCGTCGCCCAGCGTGTGCGGGATGAAGCCGTAATTGGCGGGGTAACGCATCGGGGTGTGGAGGAAACGGTCGACGAACAAGGCGCCCGACGCCTTGTCGAATTCATATTTCACCGGCTCGCCGCCGATCGGTACTTCGATCAGGACGTTGAGGCTGTCGGGCGGATTGTCGCCGGCGGGGATCAGGTCGATGCGCATGGGAGAGCGGGGTCCTTTTGGTTTTTATGAGTCGGGCGCCCCTTAGCGCCCGATGGCGCAAAAAGTCGAGGGGGCAGGCATAGCCGACCGAGCTCCCCTCCCTTCCAGGGAGGGGAATCAGAGCGCCCGTCGCGGCGCGAACAGACGGTCGAACCAGTCCGGCCCGCTGCCGACCTTTTCCAGATGCGGCCAGCGCAGCCCGCCGTGATAGGCGATATCGACGTTACGATAGCGCCCGCCGCGTTCGACGAGCAGCCGGACCGGGGTCTTGCCGTCGGTTGCGGCGCGGATCGCGGCCTCCAGTCGATCGCGGCTATAGCCGACGCCGTCGACCGCGACGATCTTGCTGCCGTTCACAATGTCGGCCTTGAACGCCGGCCCGTTCCAAAGGATTGCCCCGGCGATCCCGTCCTTGTCGATCGTCATTCCGAGCGAATGGGTGAGGTCATAATTTTTGGCCTGCGCCATGCGATCGCGGTCGAACACATTGGGGGCATCGCGCCACGCCAGCCGGTACCCGGCGCGTTCGATGCCGCCGACGGGCGCGGGGCGTCCCGGCTTCTGGAACCGGTCGCGCAGGAAGGCGCCCCAGTCATGCGCGTGGACCGCGTTCAGCGCCGCAACGACATCGTCGAAATCATATGTATTTTGCCCCCAGTCGCCTTCACGTCCGCCGAAAAAGGCGCGCGCAAAATCGTCGAGGCTGCGCGTGTGATTGGTCGCGGTGCGGATCAACATGTCGGCCTCCAGCCAGACCAGCGATCCCTCGTTGTAATAATCCTCGCCGCGCGCCCAGCTGGCAAAGGGCTTGGGCTTGCGCGCGCCGATGACCGGGTCGAGCGTCGTATCCTCGACCGCGCGCCATTCGCGGCCCGGCTGGACGCTGTAGAATCCCGCATGCGTCGCCCATTCGGCGAGGATCATTTCTTTCGACTGCATCCCCGAGCGGCCGGCGAGGACGAGGTCCCAATAGCTCGTCTGCCCTTCGTAGACCCACAGCAGATTATCCTGCATCGGGGTGCGGAAATCGGGAGTCCATAATTTGTCGGGGCGGCGGTATTTGCCGTTCCAGCTGTGGACCAGTTCGTGCGGCAACAGCCCGCGGATATGGTCGTTTTCGTCCCAGGCGGTGAAATAATCGGGGCTGCGGCTGTTTTCGCTGCTGCGGTGATGTTCCAGCCCGATCCCGCCGAGTTCGTCGGTCAGCGCGAGCAGGAATTCATAACGGTCGAACGGGCGCGACCCGAACAGCGCGACGGTTTCGGACACCAGCGCCGCGTGACGCGCGATCTGGTCGGGGCGGGCGTCGAGATATTTCGCCTCATCGGCGACGACGTTCAGCGTGACATTCTGCCCCAGGTCCCATTTGCGGAAATGGCGCCCCGCGAACATCGGGCTGTCGACGAGGATCTCGTAATTGGTCGGGGCAAAGCTGTAGCGGTTGCCACTGATTTTCAGACCGTCGAGCGCCGCGGCGCCGGTCCACCCGTCGGGCAAGGTCACTTCCAGCTGCACCGGAATCTGGCGGGTGAAATAGCCGGCGGGGTACAGGCTGACCTGTTCCCATTGCAGGTTCATCATCGCCGGGGTGACGACGACGCGCCCCTCGCTGGTGCGGGTCGGCGACAGGAAATCGAAGGCGACGTCGATGCTCTTGACCCCGGCGGGCACATCGACATCGAACGCATAGACATCGGTCGGCTGGCGCGTCCACGTCAGCGGCTTGCCGCCCGCAGTCGGTTTGAACCCGGCCATTTCGGCGATCGCGCCGCGCGGCGCATGCTTGCCGGGCAGCCATTCGGGATAGAGCAGGGTCAGCTTGCCGGGCTTGGCGACCGGGATCGTCTGGCGCACGCGAAAGATGCCGCGCGCGACGTCGGTCGCATCGACCTTGAGCTGCATCGTGCCCGGATAGGGCTTGTCGGCGGGCAGCGGGATGGTCAGGGGCTGGACGACCGGCTGCGGGCGGCTGTTGCCGGTTTGCGCGAAGGCGGCGGGGGTGGCGGCGATCAGGGCGGTTGCGACGAGCAGTTGTTTTTTCATCGGCGGGTTGTGGCGGGAAATGGGCGTGAGGTCCAGACGTGGACAGTCTTCTCCCGGCGGGAGAGGGGACTTTGCGCTCTTCCGAAAATCGACTAGACGCCGCGCCCATGAGCAAGGACAAATCCGCCAAGATCCCGACCCCGCAACCCGTGCGCGGCACGCAGGACATGCTCGGCGATTTCGCCGACCGCTTTGCGCATGTCGTCGATACGTTCGAGCGGGTGCGGCGGCTGTACGGCTACAAGCGGATCGAGGTGCCGGTGATCGAACCGACCGCGGTGTTCGCGCGGTCGCTGGGCGAAACCACCGACGTGGTGTCGAAGGAAATGTATTCGTTCGAGGATCGCGGCGGCGAGTCGATCACGCTGCGCCCCGAATTTACCGCGGGGATCGCGCGGGCCTATATCACCAACGGCTGGCAGCAATATGCGCCGCTGAAGGTCGCGACGCACGGGCCATTGTTCCGCTACGAGCGCCCGCAGAAGGGGCGCTATCGCCAGTTTCACCAGCTGGATGCCGAAGTGCTGGGCAGTGACAGCCCGCTCGCCGACGCGGAATTGCTGGTGTTCGCCGACCAGTTGCTGAAGGAATTGGGGATCGCCGAGGGCGTGACGCTGACGCTCAACACGCTGGGCGATGCGGCGAGCCGCGACGCGTGGCGCGCGGCGCTGGTGGAGCATTTCGAAGCGCATCGCGCGGATTTGTCGGAGGACAGCCTCGCGCGGCTCGACAAGAATCCGCTGCGGATTTTGGACAGCAAGGATCCGAAGGATCGCCCAATTGCCGACAGCGCGCCCGACATCGATGCGTTTCTGACGGGCGAAGCGCAGGATTTCTTCGGCGCCGTGACCGCGGGGCTCGATGCCGCGGGGGTCGCGTGGGAGCGCAATGCGCGGCTGGTGCGCGGGCTCGACTATTATCGCCACACCGCGTTCGAATTTGTCACCGACCGGCTGGGCGCGCAGGGGACGGTGCTCGGCGGCGGGCGCTACGATGGGCTGATCGAGGCGCTGGGCGGCCCGCCGACCGCGGCGGTCGGCTGGGCGGCGGGGATCGAGCGGTTGGCGATGCTGATTGATGAACCGAAGGATGAGCACCTGAATGTCATCATGGCGGTCGAGGACGATCTCGCCATCCCCGCTGCGCAGAAAATCGCGGCCGCGCTGAGGCAGAATAAGCTGTCTGCGGACATGATTGCCACGGGCTCGGCGCGAAAGCGCTACGATAAGGCAACCAAGATCAACGCCTATGTTTTGATGTCGGTACGGTGGAACGATGGCGCTCCGGTCGTCCGAACACAATCAGCAGACGCCAATGATGTGCTTGTGCAAGTGAAGGCCATTCTAGACGGTTTGGGCTATCAGAACGCCTGACCCCATAGACATCGTCACCCCGGACTTGATCCGGGGTCCAGACGACACCGGCGGCCATGGATCCCGGATCAAGTCCGGGATGACGAAGATTTGAAATGACAGCGGATAAATGACCAGCGTTTCCGAAAAGCAGATCGACGCCATCATCGAACGCCACGCCGCCTTGCAGGCGCGCATGGCGACGGGCGATATGGCGCCCGCCGACTTTGTGGCTGCTTCGAAGGAGTTTGCCGAGCTTGAACCCGTTGCCACCGCGGCGCGCGAGGTCGCGCGGCTCCGCGGTGAACTCGTCTCGCTGAACGAAATGCTCGCCGATCCCGAGATGAAGGCGATGGCGGCCGAGGAGATCGCCGCCGTCGAGGCCGGGCTGCCTGCCGCCGAGCATGACCTCGCGCTCCAGCTGCTGCCCAAGGATGTCGCCGACGCGCGCGCCGCGATGCTCGAAATCCGCGCCGGGACCGGCGGCGACGAGGCGGCGCTGTTCGCGGGCGATTTGCTGCGGATGTACAGCCGCTTCGCCGACGGACAGGGGTGGAAGGTCGAGATCATCTCGGCGAACGAGGCCGAAATGGGCGGCTACAAGGAAGTCGTCGCGTCGGTGCGCGGGCAGGGGGTGTTCGCCAAGCTCAAGTTCGAAAGCGGCGTCCACCGGGTGCAGCGCGTTCCCGCGACCGAAAGCCAGGGGCGCATCCACACCAGCGCCGCGACCGTCGCGGTGCTGCCCGAGGCCGAGGAAGTCGATGTCGCGATCAATGACAATGATCTCAAGATCGACATCTACCGCGCGTCGGGGGCGGGCGGCCAGCACGTCAACACCACCGATTCGGCGATCCGCATCACGCATATCCCGTCGGGTCTGGTCGTCATCCAGCAGGACCAGCGCAGCCAGCACAAGAACCGCGCCAAGGCGATGCAGGTGCTGCGCGCGCGGCTTTACGATCTGGAGCGCGCGAAAATCCACGATGCCGAAGCGTCGGCGCGCAAGTCGATGGTCGGGTCGGGCGACCGCTCCGAACGCATCCGCACCTATAATTTCCCGCAGGGGCGCGTGACCGACCACCGCATCAACCTGACCCTCCACCGCCTGCCCGAAATCATCGAGGGGGCGATGGACGAGCTGATTGACGCGCTGATCGCCGAAGATCAGGCGCAGCGGCTGGCGGGGCTGGGTGACTGAACGCCCGACTTATGCGGGGGTGGCCGAGTCGCTCCGTACCGCCACCAACCTGCTGACCGGGATCAGCGACACCCCGCGGCTCGATGCCGAGCTGCTGATGGCGCATGCGTTGGGGGTCGAGCGGCAGGACGTGCTGCTCGATCCGGCGCGGTACGACGTGCCCGAGCTTTATACGCATCTGGTCGCGCGGCGGATGGCGCATGAGCCGGTCGCTTATATCCTTGGCTATCGTGATTTCTGGACGCTGCGGATCGAAGTGGGGCCCGGGGTCCTGATCCCGCGCCCCGACAGCGAAACATTGGTCGAGGCGTGTCTCGACCTCGCGCGCGAACGGGCGGCGGGGTGGCCGTCGCGGGTGCTCGATCTCGGCACCGGACCGGGAACCTTGCTTCTCGCGGTGCTCAGCGAATTTCCGGGGGCGACGGGGCTGGGTGTCGATGCGTCCGAACAGGCGCTGGCCTATGCGCGCGACAATGCCGCGGAATTGGGAGTGGCGGACCGCGCGACATTCCGGTCAGGCGACTGGGGTAAGGGCATCGACGGCTCGTTCGACCTGATCCTCTGCAACCCGCCTTATATCGGGGTCGATGAGCCGCTGATGCCCGATGTGGCCGATCACGAGCCGCGCGAGGCGCTGTTCGCGGGCGCCGACGGGCTCGACGATTATCGGCGGATCATCCCCGATCTGCCGCGGTTGCTGACGCCTGGCGGTGCCGCGGTGCTGGAAATCGGCGCCAGCCAGCGCGCGGCGGTCGCGGCGCTGGCCGAAGCCGCCGGATTTGTCGTGGCATGCCGCCGCGACCTTGGCGGGCGCGACCGCGCGCTGATCCTGACGCGGAACTGAGCGGCGGCAAAATTCGCTTGGTTTTCGCCGCAAAGCGCGGTAGGGACCGGTTACAGACCCGGCTGGGACACCTTTGGCGATGCACGGCATCGATACTGGTCCGGCGGATCTGTTTCCCACTTACGATGTTCGTACCGGACCCCGGTCCAGGCGAGCGGTAAAGGGCAAGAACCGCGCACGGCGCGCGGGCACGGCGCGCAAATAGCGCGGTCGGCCAAAAGGGGTTGGCATAGCTTATCAGCTTTTCGACAGGATGTTTCAGTTTGAACATGAACAACCGGCAAAGCGGTCGCCGTCGCGGCCGCAACAATAACAGCAACAACAACCGGCCCCAATCGGGCGGCCGTGGCGGGGTCGACCAGGCGAACCGTATCGACAGCCGCGCCCGCGGCAACGGCGCCCAGATGATCGAAAAATACCGCAATCTGGCGCGCGATGCGCAGCTGGCGGGCGATCGTGTCCAGACCGAATATTATTTGCAGTTCGCCGACCATTATTTCCGCGTCGTCAGCGATTTCCGCGCGCGCCAGGAAGAAAAGGCGGCGGCGAACGGCCAGGACCGCGGCCACGACCGCGGGCGCGAGATTCGCGGCGTCGAGGATTTCGACGGCCATGACGACAGCGGCTTCGAAACCGAAGTCGACAGCGATCGCGGCGATGGCGAAGGCGATGGCGACGAACGCCGTGGCGAAAACGAAGGTCGCGGGCATCGCGACCGCCGCGACGACGACAATCGCGGCAACCGTCAGCAGCAGGGACGCGGCGAACGTAACGACCGCAACGACCGCAATCGCGATCGCGACCGGCCGCGCCGCGATGCCGAATTGGACGACGAGGGCAGCAATCAGGGCGACGCCGCCGAGGACGCCGCGCCCGCACCGCGTGCCGCCCGCCGCGGCCCGCGCCGTCCGCGCGTCGCCGACGCGGGTGATGACGGCAGCAGCAGCACCGGCATCGACACGGCGGCGCTGCCGCCGGCGATCGGCCGGACCGATCGCAGCGCCGATGCCGACAGCGACGCCGGCGACGAAGCGCCCGCCGCCAAGCCGCGCCGTACCCGCCGCACTTTGGCGGCGCGCAGCGCGACGGACGTCGAAGCGGCCGAATAGAAGTATATCTTCGCGCTGGTCATCGACCGCGACATGCCATAGCCTCCCCGCCGAACGATCTGCGGGGAGGCTTTTTTATGCGCGCTTTGGCAAAGACTTGCGGGGCGATCGGCGTGGCCGCGGCGTTGGCCGGATATCCGGCGGCGGCGCAGGATCCGACGGCGGGCAATGCGCAGGGCCAGTTGTCGGTCACCATCTATAATGGCGGCCAGGCGCTGGTGCAGGACATCCGCCAGATCGCTTTCCCGACCGGACGCTCGCGACAGGAATTCCCCGATGTTTCGGCGCAGATCCGGCCGCAGACCGTGGCCTTCGCCGCCGACGGCACGGCGATCGTCGAACAGAATTTCGACTATGACCTGCTGTCACCCAATGCCTTGATGCAAAAGGCGGTCGGCGAGACGGTGACGCTGCTGCGCACCAACGTCGCGACCGGCGCCGAAACGCGCGAGCGCGCCAAGGTGCTGGCGGTCAACGGCGGGGTGGTGCTGCAGATCGGGCCGCGGATCGAGGTGTTGCGCGACGATGGCATGCCGGTGCGGGTGATCTTCGACAAGATCCCCACGAACCTGCGCGCCAAGCCGACGCTGTCGATCACGGTCGACAGCCAGCGCGCCGGGACGCGCCCCGCGACTTTGTCCTATCTGACCGGCGGGCTGGGCTGGGCGGCCGACTATGTCTCGCTCTACGATGAGAAGGCGGGGACGGTCGATGTCCAGGGCTGGGTGACGCTGACCAACAGCACCGGCACCACCTTTGACGAGGCGCGCACGCTGCTGGTGGCGGGAACGCCGTCGGGGCAGGTGGCGAACAATCGCTATCGTCCCACCCCGCCGGGCAATCTCCGCCGCGCCGGGACCGAAACCGCCCCGCGCGAACAACTGGGCGACTATTATCTCTATCCGCTCGCCGAGCGCACGACGATCGCCAATGCGCAGACGAAGCAGGTCAGCTTCCTCGACGTCAGCGGGGTGCCGGCGCAGAAAATCTATGAGTTCACCGTCGGAAGTTTCGACACGATGACCGAGCCGCGCAGCGCCGCGAGCGTCATCAAGTTCAACACCAGCGCCAAGGGTGGCGGGCTGGGTGACGCGCTTCCCGCCGGGACGGTGCGTTTCTATCAGCGCGACCTGCGCGGCGATCCGCAGTTCATCGGCGAGAACAGCATCGGCCACACCCCGATGGGCAGCGAGCTGGGGCTGGCGACCGGCGAGGCGTTCGATGTGAAGGTGCAGTCGACGGTCGTCAAACGCGAGCGCATGTCGCCGCGCATTTGGCGCACCTCGATGTCCTATCTGCTCACCAACGCGCGCGCGCAGCCGGTGACGATCGACCTCGTCCAGCGCGGACTCGACTGGTATTGGGACGATACGCGCATCATCACCGAAAGTCAGAAAAGCGAGCGGCTCGACAGCGACGGGACGAAGTGGCGCGTCGCGATGCCCGCCAATGGCGAGGTGACGGTCACAGCGACCTTTGAAACGCGTTACTGACGGCGGAGCGATGCGCCGCTGGCTGCTCTTGCTGTTGACGCTCGCCGCATCGCCCGCCGCGGCGCAGCCGGTGGTGACGTCGGTCGCGCCCGATGCGGTCGCGGTCAGCGTTTTTCGCGATCCCGGGCGCGGCGAGGGCGGCGAGATCGAACCGGGCTGGCTGAACGGTTTTGCGTTGATCTCCGAAACGCGCACGATCGATCTGGCCGCGGGCGAATCGGTGGTGCGGTTCGAGGGCGTTGCCGAAGGCATGATCGCCGTGTCGGCGATCGTCACCGGCTTGCCCGGCGGCGTCGTGCAAAAGAATCGCGACGCCGCGCTGCTCTCGCCCGCCAGCCTGCTCGACGGATCGCTGGGCAATCGTGTCCATATCCGCCGCACCGATCGGGCCACCGGCCGGGTCAGCGAGGATGAAGCGATCATCCGGTCGGGACCGCAAGGGGCGGTGGTGCTGCAAACCGCCGCCGGGTTCGAATCGCTGCGCTGCACCGGCCTTCCCGAATCGATCGTCTATGACGGGGTTCCTGCGGGCCTGACCGCCAAGCCGACACTGTCGGTGACGACGCGCAGTCCGGCGGCGCAGCGGGTGACGGTGACGCTGACCTATTTGGCGACCGGCTTTGACTGGGCGAGCAATTATGTCGCGCGCGTTGCGGCCGATGGTCGCACACTCGACCTGTTCGCCTGGCTCACCGTCGCGAACAGCAATGCCGAAAGCTTTGCCGACGCGCGGCTGGCGGCGATCGCCGGGACGTTGAATACGGTCTCCAACTTCAAGGCGCTGGCCGATGTGCCGCAGGCGCCGCCGCTGCGGCTGCGTTGCTTTCCGCTCGGGACGGGCCGCTATGGCACACCGCCCCCGCCCCCGCCGCCCCCGCCGCCTGCAATGATGTCCGCCGAATCAGGGCAGGACATTGTCGTCACCGGCTCGCGTATCGCGCGTGCCGAGATGATGTCGCCCGTGACGGTGGTGGCCAGCCAGGAAGATCTGGGCGACCTCAAGCTCTATCGCGTCCCGATCCCGGTGACGGTCGCGGCGAACGGGCAAAAGCAGGTTGCGCTGCTGGTCAAGGACCGGCTGCCGTTCCAAACCGTGTATCGCCTGCGCCTTTCCCCGTTCGAGACCTTCGACGGAATCGAGGCCGAACGCCTCTTGCGGATGGAGAATAAGGAAGCGGCGCGGCTGGGCGTGCCGCTGCCTAGCGGCCAGGTCGCGGTATTCGCGCCGCGCGGCGATGAATCGCTGCTCGTCGGCGAAGGGCGGGTGCGCGATCATGCGGTCGGCGAGAAGGTCGACCTGGTCATCGGCGAAAGCAGCCAGGTGCGCGTCGATATTGTCGAGGGCGGCGCGCCGAAGATGGCCGATGGCGACTATCGCGTCACCGTGACCAATGCCAATCCGTTCGCGGTGGATTTCGAGCTGGGCTTTTATGTCGATCCCGGCCCGAAGCTCGACCAGCGGCTGCGCAAATTGCCGCGCCGCGACGGATTGCTGACCTGGGCGATTCGGGTTCCGGCGAACGGCAGCCGCAGCTTTGACTATCGGTTTGTCGAACCCGACTAGTGAGCCGCCCCTAGATTGGCGGCAACGGCCGCGGGCGGTGATTGTCGTCGAGCGCGACGAAGGTGAATACGCCTTCGGTCACGCGCTCTTCGGTCCGTCCGCCGTCGCGCGTTGCGATCACCTCGATGCGAATCGCCATCGACGTGCGCCCGCGTCGTTCAATATGGGCATAGATCGAGATGATGTCGCGCAGCAGGATCGGCGCGATGAACTCCATCGTCTCGATCGCGACCGTGGCGACCGCACCCTGTGCTTCGCGCCCGGCGACGATGCCGCCCGCGATGTCCATCTGGCTGAGCACCCAGCCGCCGAAGATATGGCCGTTGGCGTTGATGTCGGCGGGGCGGGGGACGACCCGCAGGATGGGGTCGCGCGGGCAGTCGGCGGCGGCAGGCGCGGGGTTATCGTTCATGGTTTCAGGTCCGGATCGTCCTCGAACGGATCCTCGATCGACTCATCATGCCCGCTGCCGCTCGACAGGAACACCAGCCCCATCAGCGCGGCGCCGAGCATGACCGACAGCCCGACGCCGGCCGCGGTTGCGATGATCATATGGATCGTCAAGCCGTCGCCGATGCTGAAATGCAGCCAGACCAGCGCAACGATCACCGCGGCGATCGACACCAGCACCATGCCGCGCATCAGGCGGCGATAGCGTGCCCAGGCGATTTTCGCCGTGGCGTCGCGGTCGAGGGGCGACGGTTTGACCATGCGCGCCTCCATGAACCATGCCGAGGCCAAGGCCAAGCTGAAAGGCGGCAAGCGCGTCCGGTTTCGGCTTTGGCGCGAATCATGATAGGCTTGGCATCCAGAGAATCGACATGGGGAGCGGCAAGGCATGACGATCGGAGCGATCCTGCACGGGCGGACAGGGCCGGTGATTGCGGCGCGCAAGAATGACACGGTTCGCGCCGTCATCGACCTGTTGGCGCAGCACCGCATCGGCGCGGTGCCGGTGATGGAGGGCGAGTCGATCGTCGGCATCTTTTCCGAACGCGACCTGGTCCGCCTGATGTCCTCCTATGGCCCCGATGCGCTCGATCGCGAACTGGACGAAGTGATGACCAAATCGCCGGTCACCTGCGAACCGGGGACCGCGGTGATGGGCGCATTGTCGCAGATGACGCAGCGCCGCATTCGCCATTTGCCGGTGGTCGAGGGCGGGAAACTCGTCGGATTCGTGTCGATCGGCGACCTGGTCAAATATCGGATCGACCGGATCGAGGCCGAAGCCGCGGCGATGCGCGACTATATCGCCTCCTGATTCGCGACCTCGGCCGCGGGCGGCTGGCGGCGGAGCACCAGCCGGATCACCTCGCCCAGCGCTTCGCGCTCGAGCAGCCAGAGCAGGCCGACATAAAGCGCGGCGCCCAGCGCGACGAGCATGACGAGTTGCAGCGGGGCGGCGAGGCCGAGCGGTGCAATCGCCTGCGCGGTCAGGCCGACCCCGACCGCCATTACCAGCGCCGGCGCCAGTCCCGGCAACATCGCGCGCCCGACATCCCAAAGCGACACGCCGATCAGCGGCGCCGACAGGCGTGCCGTGACGATCAGCAGCAGCGGCGCGCTGACCAGCCACGCCCACGCCATGCCGACGAGCCCCCATTCGGCACCGATCAGAAAAGCCGCCGGAAAGATGATCGCGCCGCAGAGTGCAGTGAACATCGAAATCGACGGCTTGCCGAGCGCATTGGTCAGCGGCGCGAACAGGATCTGGACCGTCATCAGCATCAGTGCGAGCGCGATGATCTGGATATAGGGGGTCATGCCCAGCCATTTGGTGCCGAACACGGTTTCGACCATCGGCGCCGCGGTGACAGCGAGGCCGCAATAAAAAGGCGCGGCGACCAGCATCAGCAACCGCACCGTTTTCAGAAAGCTCCAGCGAATCGCCGCAGGATCATGCTTGATTCGCGCATAGGCGGGAAAGGCGACCTCGTTCAGCGGCGGGACGAACTTGGCCATGAAGATCTGCGCGAGGAACAGGGCCTCGGCGTAGAGGCCGAGCGCGTGCGGCTCGAATCGCGCGCCGGCGATGAAAATGTCCGACTGGCTCTGGATCAGCCAGAACAATTGGCTGAACAACACCGCCGAGCCAAAACCGACGATCTGGCCGCAGCCGCGAAAATCGAAACTGGGCCACACCAGCAGCCGCGCCACGATCGTCAGCCCGATCGCGCGGGTCCAGAACATCGCGATCGGGGCATAGA
>FWPV01006744.1_pt1 | contig 21556 bp, 17 predicted proteins | sample 2228371 | NCBI WGS metagenome assembly FWPV01 (sample SAMEA103939776, study PRJEB20133) | metagenome | reverse complement strand
CGTTTGTGTGGCCCCCGGTGGGGCAACCGGCCGCGCCGCCACGTGGTACGATCTCCCCGGGGGGACCCGCCCCGGCCGCGGCGCGCAGCGCGTGGCCCAGGCTGGATGACAATTGAAGCCCCGGCGCGTTTCTGCGCCGGGGCTTCTTGTGTGGACCAGGCTTTGCCAGCGAGCCTATACCTCGCGGAATTCGCCTTCCACGGTACCTTCGTCGCCACCGGGCGGTGGCCCCTGGAATCCAGCACCATAGTCACCGCCGGGCGGCGGCCCGCCCCCGGGCTGTCCGTACATGCTGGCCCCGATGCGCTGTGCGGCGTCGGCCAGGTCTTGCATGGCTGACTTGATCTGGCTCACCGTGCCGCTTTGCAGCGCAGACCGCACAGCGGCCACCTTGCCCTCCACCTCCGACTTGACGTTGGCCGGGATCCGGTCACCATACTCGCGGAGCATCTTCTCCGTCTGATAGGCCAGGCTATCCGCCTGGTTGCGGGTCTCCACCTCTTCCTTGCGGCGGCTATCCTCGGCCGCGTGGAGCTGCGCCTCCTTCACCAGCCGTTCCACCTCTTCCTTGGACAGGCCGCTAGACGCCGTGATGGTGATCCGTTGCTCGCGGCCGGTGGCCTTGTCCTGGGCGGAGACGTTCAGGATGCCATTGGCGTCAATGTCGAACGTCACCTCGATCTGGGGGATGCCGCGAGGGGCCGGCGGGATGCCGTCCAGGATAAACCGGCCCAGGGTCTTGTTGTCGGCGGCCATGGGACGCTCCCCCTGCGTCACGTGGATCTCCACCTGGGTCTGCATGTCACTGGCGGTGGAAAAGATCTGAGACTTGCGCGTGGGAATGGTGGTGTTGCGCGGGATGAGTGGCGTGGCCACCCCACCCAGGGTCTCGATGCCCAGGGTCAAAGGGGTCACGTCGAGCAAGAGCACATCCTTAACCTCGCCGCCCAGCACGCCGGCCTGGACGGCCGCGCCAATGCCCACCACCTCATCGGGGTTGATGCCCTTATGCGGCTCCTTCCCGAAAAAGTTCCGCACGACCTCCACGACCTTGGGCATCCGGGTCTGGCCGCCCACCAGGATCACCTCGTCAATGTCGCTCGGCTTGAGGCCGGCATCGGCCAGGGCCTGCTTCATCGGCGGGATCGTTCGCTCGATCAGGTCATCCACCAATTGCTCCAGCTTGGCGCGGGTGAGCGTATAGTTCAGGTGTTTGGGTCCGCTGGCGTCGGCGGTGATGAACGGCAGGTTGATCTCGGTCTGCATGGTCGTGCTGAGTTCGATCTTGGCCTTCTCCGCGGCCTCCTTCAGCCGTTGCAGGGCCATACGGTCCTGCCGCAGGTCAATGCCCTGGTCGCGCTTGAACTCGTCGCACAGCCAGTCAATGATGCGCTGGTCAAAGTCGTCGCCGCCCAGGAAGGTATCGCCATTGGTGGACTTGACCTCAAAGACGCCGTCGCCCAATTCCAGGATCGAGATGTCATACGTGCCGCCCCCCAGGTCATAGACGGCGATGGTCTCATCTTTGCCCTTGCCCAGGCCATAGGCCAGGCTGGACGCCGTCGGCTCGTTGATGATGCGCAGCACTTCCAGGCCGGCGATGCGCCCGGCATCCTTGGTGGCCTGCCGCTGCGAGTCGTTAAAGTAGGCCGGCACGGTGATCACGGCCTGGGTGATCGGCTCGCCCAGATAAGCCTCGGCATCTTGCTTCATCTTTTGCAGGATCATGGCGCTGATCTCCGGCGGCGAATAGGCCCGCCCACCCATGATCACCTGCACGTCGCCATTGGGTGCAGCAGACAGCTTGTATGGCACGATCTTTTTCGCCCGTTCCACTTCCGGGTCATTCAGCTTGCGGCCCATGAAGCGTTTGATCGAAAAGATGGTGTTGTCCGGGTTGGTGATGGCCTGACGCCGGGCCACCGTACCCACCAACCGTTCTCCGCTCTTGGTGACGGCGACCACCGAGGGGGTCAAGCGGCCCCCTTCGGCGTTGGGGATCACCGTAGGCTCACCGCCCTCGATCACAGCCATCACCGAGTTTGTCGTTCCCAAGTCAATGCCTAAAATCTTGCCCATTTCTGATTCCTCCTAAATGATCTGGTACGATAGGGTCGGGTTACTCTGTGCGTCCGACCTTGACCATGGTCGGGCGCAAGACCTTGCCCCCGAACAGGTACCCCTTCTGTAGCTCCTCTACCACGTGATCGTGCAACGCCGGGTCATCCACCGGCGCATAGATCACGGCCTCATGAACGTTCGGATCGAAAGGCTCGCCCTGAGCCTGGATCGGCTCCAAACCAGCCGCTTCCAGGATCGCCTGCAACTTGCGCGCGATGAGCAACACGCCATCCACCCAGGTCAGGCTGCGCAGATTATCGGGCAGCGTGGCTTCGGCGCGCGCCAGGTCATCCAGGATGGGCAAGAGCTGGTAGACCAGGCCACTATTGGCTAACCGGCCCCACTCTTCCCGCTCGGCCTCCACGCGCTTTTTGTAGTTGGCGAATTCGGCACGCGCGCGTTGCCAGCCATCCAGATACTCGGCGGCTTGCGCACGGGCCATCTCTAGTTGCTGCTCCAGGCTCTGGGGTTGTTCCGTCGTCTCGTCCTGCTTGTTGACCTCCTCTGACAGCATATCTTCTTCCATTGTCTCACCTGCTCAGTTGATATAGGGGGTGACTTTTCGGGTCGCCCCCGGGTTACTCGTATAGCCCGCTCAACAGCGTGTTCATGATCTCGGTCATGTAACGCACCGCCGAGATCGCCCGCTCGTAACGCATGCGGGTTGGCCCCATGACACCCAAAACGCCGGTGGCCTCGCCCTCTATGCCATAGCGGCTGAGGACCAGGCTATAATCGTGCATCTGATCGAGCGTGCTCTCGCTGCCGATGATGACCTGGACGCCCGGCACGGCACGGGCGGGCGCCAGCAACTGATTCACGAGGCTCCGCTGTTCCAGTATCTCCAGGATGCAGCGGATCCGGTCTGCCTGTGCGAACTCGGGCTGGCTCAGGATGTGGATCAGACCATCCCGATAGATCTCGGCACCCTCTCGCTCATCCACGCGCGTCATCATGTCGAGAAGGTAATTGGTCACCTCCTCTTCCAGCGGCGTCAGGCCGACGGCGCGTTCTCGGATCTCGCGTTTGTTCGCGTCGTGATATAGGGCATTCAGGTGATTCGCCACCTGGCTGAACACGTCCTGTTCGATGGGGTGAGGGAAGGCGATCATCTGTTGCCGGACCATCCCTCCCTGCAACACCAGGATCAGGAGCGCGATCAGCTCTTGCACCCCGATCAGGTGCGTGTATTTGAGCCGGCACTCGCGCGATTGGGGCGTCGTGACGATGGAGGTGCTCTGCGCCGTCTGGGCCAGGACGGCCGCAGCCAGCTGCGCCCACTGGCTCAGATCCAGGCGGATCTGATGAAACTGGTGTTGGATCATCCGCCGCTCGAGCAACGTCAGATCTGGCGTCTGTTCCATCACGCTCTCCACAAAGAAGCGATACCCCCGGTCCGTGGGTATGCGGCCGGCGGACGTGTGCGGTTGCGTGATGTACCCCTGGTCCTCCAACACGGCCATTTCGTTGCGTATCGTGGCCGGGCTGACGGGCGGCGAGATTCGCCCCGCTATCGTGGCCGACCCCACCGGGATAGCCGAGGCGATATATTCTCGCACGATGAGTTCCAGGATTTGCTTCTGACGTGCGGTGAGTTCGTCCATGCGTCTCCCAAACGAGCAGTGTGCCGGTCCTTAGCACTCAAAATCATCGAGTGCTAAATACGGTGGTCAATATTACCACAAAGCGGCCGATTTGTCAAGTGGTTTTAGTGTAATCCTATCAACTAATTTCACTCATATCATCTATTTAACTTGCTACGGGAACAGCATAGCCGTTCCCAGGAGTGGCTTGCACAGTTGGCTGGTTTGTGGTACAATTGAGCCGCTGGTGGGGGATCGTCTAGTGGCAGGACAGCTGACTCTGGATCAGTAAGCGGAGGTTCGAATCCTCCTCCCCCAGCCAGTGTCAGTAGATGGACATTTGTGCTCGTCGGCGCTTTGCGACCGTCGCCCTTGACGCGAGAGGGCCGGAAGCGTGCAGGGTGAGTCAAGAGAGCGGGCCTCGGAGAGGTCCGCTCTCTTGGTGTTTCCTGGCTCGCCTTCCCGTGGCTCCAGGCGGGCACGTCTGGTTGTTTCGGCGAGGCCGAGTGGGGGTCTTGGGAACACCCGGCGGGCCAGCGCGCCTACCGCGCCGTCGCCTCGTAGGTGTAGGAAGCCATCTCGGTGGTGAACGGCGTGCGGCCGCTGACCACCAGGATGGCCTTTTTGTTGCCGCCCAGGCCGGTGATGGTGAGCGAGCCCCGCTGCTGGGCGTCCAGCTCCAGGCGGCGCACGGCCGGCGCGCCCCCGGTCTCGATGACCTGGACGATAAAGTATTGGGGCAACTGGTTGGCGATGCGCACGAACCCGGCCGCCACCCAGCCATCGTCAGACGATTCCGCGTCGTGGGCGTAGCCGATCTCCGGGATGGCGATGTCGTCCACGATAAAGCCCGGCTCGTTGAGGGCCTGGTCGGTGATGTACTCAAAGCGGACGAGCACTTGTTTGCCGACGTAAGGCGTCAGATCAATGGACTCTTGCACCCACTGGGGCGATTTGCCGCCGCCGCTCTTGCCGGTGTAGCCGTGGCCCAGGTTCGCCTCGTTGGGGTCCTTGTCCGTGGTGTGCCGGCCCTTGAGGATGGTCCAGGTCTGGCCGTTGTCTGTAGACACCTCCACGTAGGCATAGTCAAAGTCCGGCTCGATGTCGTACCAGGTCCAGAAGGTGAGGGTGGCCTGGCTCACGCCGCGCAGGTCAAACTCGCGGGTGAGGGTGGCATCGCTGTCGTCGCCGCGATTGCCCCACCACACGCGCTGGCCGCTGTGGGGCTGCGTCCCCACCACGCCCACGGTGGTGGCGCCGGCGAACTTGATGACCACGTCGCCGGTCACGTCCAGCTTGATATAGTCGGCGGCATACTGGTGGACGGTGGCCTTCTGCTGGACAGGCAGACTGTTATGAGTGGCCGCCAGGCTGGGCGCGCTCAGACGCAGCGTCTTGTAGCCGTATTGCCCCTGCGCCAGGCTGGGCGCGTTCAGGTAGTTGGCGATGACCCAATCGGCAAAGACGTCGTCGAAGGTGAGGCCCTTGTCCTGCAGCACGAGGTCAAAGGCGGCGATGCCGTTCTCCGGCCGGGCCACCACCGCTCGCGTGGCGGATTCGCCAAAACGGTCCAGGAAGTAGGTCATGAACAGGTACGAGTTGCCATAGTGCGGCGCGCGCCCGTTCACGCTGCCGTCCCAGGTGTTGAGCTGCGTATCCGGCTTTTTCAGGAAGGCATAGTCCGCGCCGCCTACATCGTAGCCGTTCAGGTAGGCGGCCAGCTCGGCAAAGCCCTCGTTGACCCACGTGTCCTCGTTAAAGTCGTTGTACCAGTGGATCATGTGCTGGAACTCGTGGGCGATGGTGCTCAGGTAGTATTCGTCGCCCGGGCCTGCGCTCTCCAGGTTGCAGAAGAACATCTCTTTCTCGTTGGAGCGGGCATAGATGACCCGTGGATACTCGTCCACGGAGGAATAGTAGCCGCCCACCTGGGGGACGTAGCCGTTAAAGATGTGGATGCGCGGGTCGTTGTCCACGCCGGGGGTCCATTCGGAGCCGAAGAAGGCCCGGTCGGTGGGATAGATTTTGCTCTCGAACGTGTCCATGTCGCGCTTGAGCAGGGTCTCGTTCACGCGCATCCCGTCCTCCACCCAGGCGTAGGCATGGGCCGTTCGGTAACGCAGGGTGGCGGTGTGCTGACGGTACTCGTCGGTGTCTGAGTGGTGGACCCAGAAGGTCTGCTTGTCGCCGATCTGAAAGTCCGGCGTGTGGTCGTTGACCACGCGCTTGACCGGCCCCCGGACGCCCTTGAAGCGGATCGCCAGGTCCACCGGGTCCCGGCCGGGCAATGTGGTCTGCGAGAGGGTCTTGAGGGTCTCCAGGGCCTCTGGCGGGACGGCGCCGGCCTGCGTCGGTCCCGGGGTGGAGGTGGGCTTGGAGGGCGGGGTCTTGCGGATGGATTCGATGCCCAGGGTGTAGAGCCAGGCTTCCTGGAAGAGGGCCGTGGTGGGCGGGTCATCGAACGTGGCGGCGGCCAGGCCCACGCGGCCCCGGCTCAGCCTGTCATCCTCCACCGTGACCAGCAACACGTCGTTGGCATACAGGGCGATGCGGGGGCCTCTGGCCTCCACGCGCAGGGTGTTCCCGCTGCGCTGGACGGCGTCGGATTTGGTCCAGTTCTGGGGAGCCGACCACTGGCCGTTGGCCCGGCACAGCAGGGCGTATTGGTTGGCGCGGTTGACCAGGAAGGCATAAAAGTTGTCGTCGTCCGCGTAGCGCAAGACCAGGCCGTAGGGGTTAGCCGGGTTGCCCTCGTCCTGGCGGGCGATGGCGGTGAACTCGATGTCGGCCAGGTCCACCGGGAGGGTGCTGATGAGGAGCTGATGGGCGGCCGTGATGCGGATCGCCAGGCCCTCGTCGGTGTAATGCACGGAGCCGGCTGCGGCGTCCAGCGTCTCCCAGCCGCTCTCCTCGTCAAAGTCGTCGTGGAGGATGAGCCATTTGTCCGGGAGCCTGGGTGGCGAGAGGGCGCCCAGGGGCCGCTCGCCGGGCTGGACGCCGGCAAAGTTCTTGTGGATGAAATCCTTGTCCGTGACCCAATCCTCAGTCTCGGCGTCGTAGACGCGGACCCGGTAGCGGAAGGCGTCGTCGCTCACCCGGCCGGCCAGCCAATCCTGGAGGTGCGCGTTCCCGGTCTCAAAGACGATGACGTAACGCGCTCGCCAGACCACCGCGCTCCACAGGGTGGGCACGTCGGGGTAGCCCAGGGAGAGGGCCCACCAGCCGGCCACCACCTGGGTGCGGCCGGCCTCGTCGAACGCGCCGGAGACCATATACATGCCCACCAGAGCGGTCTCGTCGTCGGCATCCACGTCCAGGACGTCGTAGCCCAAGGCTTCCAGGTTGGCGCGGACCTGCGCGGCCGGGTCGGTGGATTGTGGATTGTGGAGTGCGGATTGCGGATTGCGGCGACCGCATGGGAGGGTGGATTGCGGAATCCCAAATCCCAAATCGGCCGGCGGGTGGGCCTGGGCCAGGGCGGGCAGGAGCAGGATAGTCGCCAGGATCGGCAGAACTCCCCATAGGCGACATATCGGGGAATTGTTCACGTTGTCACCTCCATCTTATGCTGCCCATGTTACAGCAACGCGACGGTCCTCATGTACAACGCTCTGGCTAACGCGGAGAACGCTGCATCGGACCGGAGCGGCGAATCTGGCTTGAAGGGCCAGGTCAGGTTGCCATCGGCATCGTAGACGACGAGTGCAAAGCCTTCGAACTTGCCATAAGCGTTCAGGGGGCGTTCGCGGGGGATGGAACGCCCGCAGATGCTATGCATTTGCTTGAGATCCCGGGGTGTGGCTGCCCATTCCGGGAAGCAAATGACCCCGCCGACCACGCAGAGAGGAAACCGCTCGTGGAGATTGGTGGCAAAGGCCACCAAGTCGTTGTGTCCGTTCTTCCAGTTCTTCTTCAGGCTGTCCTGTGACTGAAAGTGCTTGGGATCAACGGCCAGCATCAGGCCGGCCTCGGTGTTCGCGGCCCACACGTCCACCTCCTGCCAGCGAACCGCGCCCAGGAAGTCCTTGCCTTTGTGATGGATCTGCCACGTCTCTTTCTGGACGTGGCGCTGCAGGTCGTCGCGCTCTTGCTCTCGCAATATGGCATCCAGGTGAGCAGCAATACAATGGGCTGTCCAATCCTGGAGAGCCACAGCCAGGGCTTGTTGCTCCATCTTGGTCAGACTGGCGGCCGGGCCTGCGACCAGGTGGCCCCTGACGATGTTCTCCCACAGGCGGTTTTCAATAGTAGCCATTCCGTTTTGTCTTCCTCCGAGCGATCAACCTGGCGAGGATATGCCGGGCCTCGTCGTGTTGGGCGGCCGTGATGCCGGCAGGCATGACGACGGCATCCACGGTCTGTATGGCCGCATCGAACCGGCGTGACCGGACCAGTGCATCCACGTCCTCAAACACAGTGTCCAGCTCGTCCACCGGCGGGGGCAACGGGAGGTTGTTGGCCTCACTGGGCATCAGCTCCAACACGCCGCCGCCGTAGCTTCGGCCGGTTAGCTCACAGGCGAGCAGGGTCCAGGTATTGAGGAAACCGGCTGCGTGCCGCTTTCCATGCGCCGGCTGTTGCCAGCGGACGCGGTGGATGGTATCGGTAGAGGTGCAACGCTGCGACAGGTGAACCAGCCGGGGTACATGGCCGGCCTGTCGCAGAAGCAGGGCATCGGCCGGCCACACGCTGGGCACCGCGTACCAGGGTTCTCGATTGCGGCATTTGAACTGCCGATGGATGCCCTGTTCCATGCCCCGCGCCAGGTAGTCGCGCAGCGCCAGCGGCAACGCACTGGCTGGCTCGGAGACGTGGATCAGATACGACGGTCGGCCACGCTCGACGAGCGCGTCGAAATCGGCAGTAGACAGGTTGACCCCGCGCAGATCGCGGGCGCTGGTGACGATGGGCACGAGGTGTTCACCATCCATGCTCAGCGCGGCCGCTTTGTCCCGCGACAGGATGAAAAAGTCGTTGGCGCCGGTGATGACCCCAACCTCTACGCGGCCGTATTCCTTGAACGGCCGCCAACCCAGTTGATCGAACGCCTCGCTGACGGTGCGACGCTCGTGGGATGAGAGGAACAAATGCGTCCACTTGGCGCACCAATCCCACGCCGGGGCTGGCTCGGCCTCGTATGGCGGCCCGGCTTCCAGTTGCCCAAAGGACATCGTGAGCAAACCGCCCGGACCGGCGGGGTCCTGATCGCAGAGAAGCAAGACGACCGATTGCTGCACAGAAGGGAACAAGTCCCCGTTGGGCAGGCAGACGATCACGCGGCGAAAGCGGGCCGGGAGGAACCGGCGTAGCTCCCTGGCATAGCTCACGTGCAGCAGCTCTTCGGGCACAACCAGGGCCAGACGGCCCATGTCAGACAGCAGGCTGCAGCTCACGGCGACGAACGGCGCCCACGTGCTCATCAGCCGGGACGGGTGCAGCCCCATGTGCCGCATCTGCTGGAATGCCAGGCCCCGGCTGCGTTCCGGGAACAAGTGCGAGCGGATGAACGGCGGATTGCCCACGATCACGTCAAACGTGGGCGCGGTCTGGAAGAGCGACGACTGCGCCCATTCAAAGAAATCACCGCAGATAGCCTGGGATGTGGCCGCCGCCTGGGGGTCTATATCCACCCCCACGCAGACCGGCTGGGCCACGCCGAGGTCGGCCAGACGCGTCCGGGCAGCGGTCAGGAAGACGCCATCGCCGCAGGCCGGGTCCAGGACCCGGTCCATTGGCGAGCGAACGGCCCACCGGACCAGCGCCGCCGCGACCCGCGACGGGGTGTACACTGCACCGAGCAATTTTTGGGCGGTGTCGTTTTGCCTGTAGCGACCTTCGGGCAAGTCCATCGTCTTGCCATCCTGCGAAACGCGCATAGACTCGATTCGGCCTGTCCACTGCCCCGCACGACCAGCGGCCGGCTCGCGCCTGCCGCTAGATTTCCTCGATCCCCAATGGGAACCTGGACAGGGCCTCGCAGCCGGTCCCGGTGATGAGGATGGGGTTCTCATAGCGAAAGCCGATGGCCTCCTCCGGGCAGGCGTACTGCATGGCGCAGATGACCTTCATCGGTCCGTCGCCCGAAGATGCTGTTCCAGGAACGCCAGCACCTTCGGCCACGAATCCGCGCTGGCATGGGCGTTGGCCGCCGGGCTGCCGCCCAGGATCAGGTTGCCAGCCCGGGTCGAGGTGCTCATCGGCAGGTACAATCCGCTGATCTCGTGCCCGGCGCCCTCGTATTTCAGATGCTCGTAGGGGTATGGGTGGTTGTGCGCCTTGAGCCGCGCCATCACCATATCCCCCATCTCGGCCGAGGGCCACAACTGGTCGTCCGTGCCGGAGATCAGCAGCACCGGCCCCCGGATCCGTTCCACCGGGATGGTCGCCGCAGCGACGGCGGCCGGGTCCTTCAGCCCCTCCTCGTAAGAAGACCGCAGCGCCGCCGGCTGCCCCACCATGTACTTGAGCAGTTCGATGGTGAAACCCCCAGCGACGAACGGCAGCCCCTGTCCATCGAGCGACCACGAGGACTTGGGCCCCTGGCTATAACTCTGGGGATTGCGATAGAGGCCCATCCCCACGACGGCGCTGGGCTTGTACGCGACCACGGCTTTGATGTCCGCCGGGTGCATGGCGCCGAGCAGCAGCGCCAGCTCGGCGCCTTTGGAGCCGCCCATGACAGCGATGCGGTTCGGGTCCACGGCCGGCTGGGTTTTCAACCAGGCGATGGCCTCGGCGAAGTATTCCAGGGGGATCTCGACCAGCTCCGGCGGCAGCGGGTCAATGCCAAAGTAGGCCAGGGCCAGGGCCGCATAGCCGCGCGAGGCCAGCAGCGCGGCATAGCCCTCGCTCAGGCCGCCCTCGGAGCCGCCCAGCCAGATCACGGTCGGGTGGGGACCGGGGGCTTTGGGGTAGAACAGGGTGCCCACCAGGCCCTCTTGCTCCACTGGCTGGCGGATCGCTTTCGCGTCATCCAGCAAGAGCCGTTTCACGTCCACGCTGGTCAACTGCCTGTCGTTCGCCTCGGCGGTGAGCGTCACGAGCAACGGGTCGAGGGGTTGCCGGGCCAGGCTCCCCGGCCCCGACTGGTCCACCGGGAGCATGGACCAGAACAGCCCCATGCCGTCCACCCCGGTGTACGTGCCATACACGGGGGCCGCGCTGGTCACGTCCACGACGCCGGTGGCATCGGCTTTGAACGTGGCCCACGATTCCCAGGCCGTCTGGAGCGCCATTCGCGCGCGCAGCGTGATCGGCTGGCCGGGTTGCAGGCCAGTCACCCGGATCGCCACCGGCGTATCCAACAGGGCGATGGGCGGGTCCACCTCGATGCGGTAGACGCCATCGTAGGTGAACCCCGCCCACAGGCTGGCCGGCGGCGCCGAGGGCATCGCTGGCGCGCCGGGGCCGCCGGGGCAACAGGCCGCCAACAGCCCGATGAGCAACACTGCCGCGATCAGAAAACGCGCAAATGAGCAAGTTCTCATTTCACACCTTGTACAACAAATCCATGTACCGTTTGAGCATGTCGTCCACCACGGTGCGGGCCGGGATGGCCGCGGCCAGGCCATAGACCGGGGCCATGTGGCCTTTTTCTTCCGGGTGCGCCTTGACGTGCTCGACAGCGGCTTGGAGGTCGGCAACGAACCGCTCCGCCACGCCGGGCTGCGTGTGGCGCAGCGTCACGCAGAGGTGGACGCACGACGGGTGGTGCAGGCCGTTCAGGCTCCACCCGCGCTCGGACATGGCATCCATGACCTTGTAGATGTCCAGGGCTTGCGACCCAAAGGCGATGACCCACAGCGGGTCGCCCAGGATGTACAGGTCGGGGATCTCGCGGATACCCTGCTTGATGACGGCCGCTGTCTCCAGGATGCGCCGGGTGGCGTCCAGGTAGCCCTGCTCGCCGATGGACACCATCGCCGCCCAGCAGGCCGCGCTCAAGGCCCCGGGCCGGCTCCCGGCGAACGTGGGCGAAAAGTACAACCCCCCCGGCCAGTCCGCGATGGTGTAAAACTGGTAGTGGCGCAACTCCCGGCCCCGGTACAGCACCACCGACGTGCCCTTGGCCGCATAGCCGTACTTGTGCGTGTCGGCGGAGATGGAGGTGACGCCGGGCAACCGAAAGTCGAACGGGGGCACATCATAGCCCAGCCGCTCTGCCCACGGGAGCACGAACCCGCCCAGGCAGGCGTCGGTGTGGAAGCCGATGCCGCGCTCCCGCGCCAGTTCGGACAACCCGGCGATGGGGTCCACCATGCCGTGGGGGAACGAGGGCGCCGACCCCACGATGACGATGGTGTGGGGGGTGATGGCCCGGCGCGCGGCGTCCACGTCAGCCCGATAATCCGCATCCACCGGGATGCGCACCGGCTTGATGTGGAAATAATGGGCCGCTTTGTCGAACGCGGCGTGGGCAGTGACCGGGACGATCATCTCCGGCTGGGTGATGCCTTTGGTCTCCCTGGCCCAGTCGCGGTAGGTTTTCATCGCCAGGAGGATGCTCTCGGTCCCGCCAGAGGTCACTGTGCCGCAGATCTCGTCAGCGGTCCGATCGGCGCCGAGCATGTGCGCGGTCATGGAGACGATCTCGGCCTCGAACTTGGACGCGCTGGGCCACAGATCCGAGTGGAGGGGGTTGCTCTGGGAGTGGAGGGCATAGACGCGGTTGAGAAAGTCAATGTGTTCGTCGTCGCCGTGGTAGACGGCGCCGGAGGCATAGCCGTCCCGCCAGCGGGCGGCCTCGCGGTCGCGCAGGGCCTCCATTTCACGGAGGATCTCTTGCCGGGGGCGGCCGGCCGGCGGGAGCCGGTCGTAGGCGGGAAACTCGCCGCGATACGGCTTGAGCGACGGCTCCAGCCCGGCCATCAGCCCGTCGTATTCTTTGTCGAGCTGGCGTCGCACGGCCGGGATGGCCTTGAGCCGCCGTTCCCCGGCCGCCACGACGCCCGGCGGCACCCGGCCCAGCAGTCGCATGACGAAATCCGTGAATCCCATGTTGGCCTCCATTGCGGGCGTCAGAAACCCGTTTTCTGGGGCAAAAAACGGGTTTCTCCTCTGAGGTCAGTGTGCCCGGTTCAACCGCCCGTATATCTTGCGATTGGCCTTGTAGATGTTCAGGAACTCGGCGAACAGCTCGTCGTAGAGCGCGCGGTGGGCCGGGTCCGGCTCGTAGGTGTGGGCGATCTGGATGCGGGCCGGGATGTCGTCGAAGGCCAGGTAGCCCAGGGCCACGGCCCCCAGGAAGCCGGCCCCGCGCGCGTTGGCCTCGATGGGGTCCTTGACCTGGCGGATGGGCCGGTTCAGCACGTCGGCAAAGATCTGGCACCACACGTCGGAATTGGCCCCGCCGCCGATCATGTTGAGGGCCGCGAAGGGCCGCTGGATGAACCCTTCCACGGCGTCCAGCAACCAGCGGGCGTTGTACGCCACGCCCTCGAATATGGCGCGGATCAGGTGGGCCCGGGTGGTCTGGAGGGAGACGTTGTGCAGGCCGCCGCGCAGGGCGTGGTCCTCCACCGGCGTCCGCTCCCCGTAGAGCCACGGGGTAAAGATCACCCGGTCGCTGCCGGCCGGCGTCTCGGCCACGATGCGGTCGAATATCTTGTACACGTCGGGCACGCGCGCTTCCGCCAGCAGCTCGTCCTCGTGGTAGAGGATGTTGTCGCGCAAGAACTTGAGACACGCGCCGGCCGTCTCCTGTTCGTTGCCGATGAGGTAGCGCCCGGGGATGGCGGAGGGGATGGAGGCCATGTTGTGCGCGATGTCGGTTTTCTTGAACGGCACGTGGCACGTGAGCCAGGCCGAGGTGCCCACGTACAGGTGGCCCTCGTAGTCGCGCACGGCCCCGGAGCCGATGGCCGCCGATTGCACGTCCGGCGTGCCCATGACCACCGGCAGGCCGGCCGGCAGCCCCAGCTCGGCGGCGGCCGCCGGCGTGAGCGGGCCGAGGACGTCCACGGCCTGCCGCAGGTCCGGCAACCGCTCGCGCTCCAGGGTGGCCAGGCGCAGCAGCCGGTCATGGTAGGCCACGCGGCTCAGGTCGCGATTGTCCGTGACCCAGTGCAGGGTGATGGAATCGTAGGACGCGGCGAACTGGCCGGTGAGCCGCAGGTTCAGATAGTCCTTTGGCTCCATGAACTTGTAGGTGGCCCGGTAGACCTCCGGGTGCTGGTGCCGGATATAGAGGATGTGGGCGATGGGGTCTTTGCCGGAGTGACCCGGGATGCCGCCGGTGAGCCGCAGCCAGGCCAGCAGCTTGGTCACGGCATAGCCCTCGATCTGAATGGGGCCGCCGGTGAGGGCCTTGACGTAGGGCGCGCCGCGCGCGTCCATCCAGATGATGGCGTTCATCAGGTGACGGCCGTCCCGGTCCACCGGCACCGTGCCGGACCACTGGCTGGTGCAGCACACGCCCACGATGTCGTCCACGGGGGCCAGGTTGCGGGCCAGCAGTCGCCGGGACGCCGCCGCGATGGTGCGCCACCACTCGTCTGGGTCCTGTTCCGCCCCGCCGCCGGGCAAGAGGATGACCCGGTTCTCCTCGAACTCGTAGCCCACCAGGTCCCCGTGGGTGGAGACCAACGCCACTTTGGGACCGTTCGTGCCCAGGTCTATGGCCAGGATGTACTTGTTGTTATCCACAGACATGTTCCCCCCTGTCTGTCGGGTGTGTCTGTAAAGTTGTTTGTCACCCACAGCACTACAGCGAATTAGGAATGAAACGAATTCCTGGCAGTTGCACCTACTTGACTCGAACCGGCGTTATCACCCGTAATAGACTTCAAAGGCCTTCTCTGTCTCGCAAGCAACGTTGTCTTTCTCCAAACCGATGGCGATGGCATCCACATAGTATTCTTCCTTGAGCATGGGACCCAAGGTATTGTACACGTTGAGCAGCACGCCGCGCGTCTGGTAACTGAGCTCAGGGTGTATGAGTTGGGTCATGGTTCTTGGCTCTCGCGTGGTTTGTGTGGTATTCTCCACAACACTACAACGAATTGGGAATCTAGCGAACTTGCTCGCTTGTGTGGCCCGGCATTCGTTCTATTCCCAATTCGTTCTATTCCCAATTCGTTGTTGTGTTCCCCTGGCGGCCAAAGCCATACCCTGAGAAATACGCCATCAACTGCTCCAGCCGCAGCACGCCATCATAGTCCAATCCCACGTCGCCCTCCACAGGACGCTGTGCGTGTCGCAGCTCGCCCCGCTCGCCGTCCGGATCGCCCAGGCAGGTGACGACGAGGTCGGCCTCGCTCAGGTCCTCGCGCTCGGTGTAGACGTTGGTGGTGGCGACCACGTGCATCCCGGCGGCTTTGGCGGCCAGGACGCCGTTGCGCGAGTCCTCGATGACCAGACATTCCTCCGGGCGCAGGCCGGTCTTTTGCAAGGCCAGTTCATAGATCTCGGGGTCTGGCTTTTTCTTGCTCACCACGTCGCCGGCCAGGACAAAGTCGAACCGGATGTCCTTGAGGATGTTGTACGCCACGGCGCGGGCCGCCCGCTCGTTGGACGTGGTGCAGACGCCGATGATGAGACCGGCGTCCATGGCTTCCTTCATCAGGCGGCGCACGCCGGGCCGAACGGGAAGCGCGCCGCTCTCGACCAGCTCGATAAAGATCTCGGTCTTGCGCTGGTGCAGCCGCTTGACCAGCTCGTCCTCCTCTTCCGGCGAGGCCGCCAACGCCAGACCTTCCTCGTGGAAATAGTGCTTCATCCGCTCCTTGCCCCCGGCGATCTGGAGCAGCTCGTGGTATCTCTCCACGTCCCACTCGAAATCGTAGCCGAACTCCCGGAAGGTACGATTAAAGGCCACGCGATGGCCATCCCGTTCCGTGTCAATGATCACGCCGTCCTGGTCAAAGATCAGCGCCTTGATGTCAGCCATTTTACTCTCCTGTTGGGGCGCAGATGAACGCAGATTTGCGCGGATAATCAAAGATCAGCGTGTATCTGCGTTCATCCGCGTTCGCTAAAGAAATCCCGGATGATCTGCACCGCCAGCCGGTTCTCCTCCTCCGTGCCCACGGTGACGCGGAAGAACCCGTTGCGACCGTACATCTCGGCCTGGGGTCGGAACAGCACCCCGCGCTGTAAGGCATAGTTCACCATGTCCCGGCCGCTCTTGCCAGCGTCGGTGCCGTCCATCAAGATGTAGCTCCCGCGCGAGGGGAACACCGTCAGGCCGGGGACGTCTTGCAATTCGTCCTGGATATATTGAATCCAGTGGTTGGTGAACTCGATCCGTTGCCGCAGCCCTTCGGTATCCTCCAAGGCCGCCAGCGCCGCCCACATGGGGATGGTGCCCACGTTCCAGAAGACGAGCATGGCGGCGATCTGGGCGATGACGTCTTGGTTCCCCAGCGCATAGCCAAAGCGCAGTCCAGCCAGGCCATATGCCTTGGATAGGGTGCGGACGATGAGGACGTTGGGGTATTGCCGGACGAGCTTCATCTGGGACCATTCCAGGCCGGCAAAGTCAATATACGCCTCGTCCACGATAAAGGGGATGCCGGTCTCAGCCAGGCGGACGAAATCCGCGCTGTCCATGAAATTGCCCGTGGGGTTGTTGGGGTTGGCGATGACGATGACCCGGGTCCGAGGGGTGATGGCCGCCAGGATCGCGTCGGGGTCGAACCGGAACCGGCGATTCGGCAGGTCATAGATCATGGGCACCGACACGATCTGACCGCCCAGGACCCGGCAGCGTTGCGCATAGATCTCAAAACAGGGCGTGTGCTGGATGACCTCATCGCCGGGTTGGACGAAACTCCGAAAGATCATGTCGAACACCTCGCATGACCCGTTGCCGATCATCACCTGCTCCGGGCCATCGAAGTCGTTGATCTCGGCGATCCTGCGCCGCACGACCAGGCCCTGGTCCGGGTAACGGTTCGCCACCCGCGCGTATTCGTTGATGGCCGCCAGGACCTTCGGCGAAGGCTCCAATGGGTTCTCGTTGGACATCATGCGATGCAGGCTGCGGTCCTGCCAGGCCAGCTCCAGGTGATTGGACACGTACATCTTTTGCCCGCGAATCCACGGCACAAAGTATTCTTCTATCGGTTTCACTCTACCCTCCATCGTAATTACCCAAGCAGGTTTGCCACCCGTGTCGTTGTCTGGGTAATGGCCCAGATTCCGTAAGACGGCGGTTACAAACCGCCTTTGAGCACTTTTCTCTCCATCCGCAATCCGCTACGCCTTGCCCGCGCTGCCCAAGATGTCAATCCAGTGGGCCACCACGCGCCGGACGGCGTCTTTGACCGCCCTGTCAATCTTGCCCGGGTTATACTCGTCCCGGTGCGCCGCGATGTACTCGAACGTGGTATCAATGAGCGTATGTTTCAACTCCGTGGAGACGTTGAACTTGGCCCCACCCACGGCGATAAGCCGCTGGACCGTCTCCACCGGCAGGCCGGTGCCGCCGTGGACCACCAGGGGCACGCGCACACCGCACCCGTTGAGCAGTTCGTTGATCCGGCGCAGCCGCTCGAAATCCACCTTGGGATCGGCGGTCTTGTAGACCCCGTGGGCCGTGCCGATGGCCGGGGCCAGCAGGTCCACCCCGGTTCGCTCCACGAACTCCACGGCCTGCGCCGGGTTGCACAGGGCTGCCTCGTCTTCCACCACCTTGATCTGATCCTCCACGCCCGAGACGGTGCCCAACTCGCCCTCCACCGAGATGCCGCCCAGGGCATGGCAATAGTCACAGACCGCCCGGGTGCGCCGGACGTTCTCCTCGAAATCCTGCTTCGAGGCGTCAATCATGATGTTGGTATAGCCCGCGTCGGCGCACTCCTGGCAGTATGCCACGTCCTCGCAATGGTCCAGGTGCAGGGCGATGGGGATGGGCGCGGATGCGGCCAGTGCCCGATAGACGGCCACCAGCACATGCGGCCCCAGGAACCGGGCCGGCGCCACCGAGGTCTGCACGATGAGCGGCGCCCGTTTTTCGATGGCCGCCTCCACGACGGCCTCAAACTGGATGAGGTTGGTCACGTTGAACGCGCCGACGGCATAGCCGTTCTGGGCCGCCGGCAGCAAGATCTCCCTGGCAGTCGCTATGGTCATGTTCACCTCCTGAAACTCGCGTCCGTCAGAATCCCCACGATTTAATCTGCGAAACGAGCGCAGCCGGTGCTCGCTCGCCAGGTGAGATTATAGCACAAACCGGTCGGTCAGACCAGTGGCCGGGGCGCACCGGGTGTGATATAATCCAGGTGAACGGGGGGGGCGCAGACCCCTGGCAAGAAAGCGAGAACAGGAGGTGAATGACGATGGAGTTGCAGATCGTGCGGATTGACAAGCCCCCGGAGATCAACTTTATCCTGGGGCAGAGCCATTTCATCAAGACGGTGGAAGACCTGTACGAGGCGTTGGTGCAGGCGGCACCGGGCATCCGGTTCGGCGTGGCCTTTTGCGAATCGTCTGGACCATGCCTGGTGCGCTGGGCCGGCAACGACGAGGCCCTGATCGCGCTGGCCCAAAAGAACGCCCGGGCTTTGTCGGCCGGGCACTCGTTCATCGTGTTCCTGGGGGCCGGGTACTACCCGGTCAATGTGCTCAACGCCATCAAGGCGGTGCCAGAGGTGTGCCGGGTGTTCTGTGCCACCGCCAACCCGGTGGAGGTCATCGTCGTGGAGACGGAGCAAGGCCGGGGCATCCTGGGCGTCGTGGATGGCGAGTCGTCCAAGGGGATCGAAGGTGACGAGGACATCCGCAAGCGCAAAGAGTTCTTGCGGATGATCGGATACAAGCTATAGGGAGCCAGGACGGCCCCTGCATTCTCGGCGGGGAATCGCGCCCACGGAAAGCGCGACCCCGCGCCGCGTCTGCGCGACCTGGCAGGTCGCTGGCGCCTGACTTGGGCCGGCCGGACCGGATGACCGCCGGGAGACGTGGGTCGCCGAACTACTTTGGAGCCGCCTGTTTCACGCACTGAAATTGAACAGCCCCCCGTTTTGTGCTGGAAAACGGGGGGCAACTTGTTGCTAGGCGGTTCCGTTGCGCTCACTGATCTGGGCAAAGATCATGCGGCCGGCCACCGTTTGCAGCACGCGCGTCACCGTGACATCCAGTGTTTCGCCGATGAACTGCCGGCCGCTGTCCACCACCACCATGGTGCCATCGTCCAGATAGCCCACACCCTGACCGTGTTCTTTGCCTTCCTGGATGAGGCGGACCTTGATGGTTTCGCCGGGCAGCACCAGCGATTTCACGGCATTCGCCAGCTCGTTGACGTTGAGCACCTGCACGCCTTGCAGCTCCGCCACCCGGTTCAGGTTGTAATCGTTGGTGATGATGGGGCAGTGCAGCGTTCGGGCCAGGCGGATGAGCTTGCTATCCACCTCACGGGCCTCCTCGATGTCCACGTCAATGATCTGGATCGGCACGGTGGCGTCTTTTTGCAGCTTGTTGAGCATCTCCAGCCCCCGGCGGCCCCGGTTGCGTCGCAGGGGATCCGGCGAGTCCGCCACATGCTGCAGCTCGTTCAGGACAAAGCGGGGGACCAGAATGGTGCTCTGGATGAACCCGGTGCGGCTGATGTCGGCGATCCGGCCGTCAATGATGGCGCTGGTATCCAGCAATACCTGGTTGCCGCTGCCCAGGCTGCCATCCCCGCCCTTGATCCCCCATTGCCGGTCCAGCACCTCAAAAAGGTCACGCTGGCGCATGATCATGATAGAGACGCCCAGGTAGCTGAACAGCAGGGCGCCCATGAAGGGCAGGATCTGCCCAAAGGGCGGCGGCAGCATGGATAGGGGGAAGGCCAACAGGGCCGAGATGATCAGGCCAATGACCAGTCCGATCACCGCGGCCAGCAGGTCCCGTGCCGGGATGCGTTTGAGCAGGCGGCGTGTCGCCCGAAATGGGATGGTGGTGAAATAGGGAGTGAGGAGCAGGCCGAAGGAAGCACCTAACAGGGAAAAGATGATGCCATAACGAAAATAATCCGCTGCCTCGCTGCCCCCCAAAAGCGCCCCAATCTGCCACCCGATGATCGCAAAGACAATTAAACCGATGAAACGAAAGAGCAGATCGACGCTCATAGGGCCTCCTCTCGTGTTGCGTCAGGCGTCAGATGCGACGAATGACGAATGACGAATGACATTTTGACGTTTTACGTTTTTTGCAATGCCACCTCCAGTGCCTCGTTGATTGTGCGGACCCCGATGACCTCAATGCCCTCCACGGCCCGGGGTCGCCGGGCGGACCGGGGTACCAGGCAACGCTTGAACCCCAGCTTGGCCGCCTCGCTGATGCGCCGCTCCAGGTGGCCCACGCTGCGGATCTCGCCGGCCAGGCCCAGCTCCCCCATCACCGCCAGGTCGGTGGCGACGGCGGCATCGCGGAAGCTGCTGGTGATCGCCAGCGCCACCCCCAGGTCGGCCGCCGGCTCGTTGATCTTTAGCCCGCCCACCACGTTCACGAACACATCCTGGTTGAACAGCCGCAGCCCCACGCGCTTGGAGAGCACAGCGATGATCAGCAATAACCGCCCCACGTCAATGCCGTTGCTCGTGCGACGCGGGTAGTTGAAGCTGGTGGTGCTGGTGAGGGCCTGAAGCTCCACCAGCAGCGGCCGGGTGCCTTCCATCGTGACGGCGATGCAGTTGCCACTGGCCTCTGGCACGCGCTCCGCCAGAAATGCTTCTGAGGGATTCGCCACCTCCACCAGGCCGGTCTCCTGCATCTCGAACACGCCGATCTCGTTGGTGGACCCAAAGCGGTTCTTCACGCTGCGCAGTAACCGATAGGTATGAAAGCGTTCGCCTTCCAGGTAGAGCACGGCGTCCACGATGTGTTCCAGCACCCGGGGCCCGGCGATGGTGCCCTCTTTGGTCACGTGCCCCACCAGAAAGATGGGGGTGTGGCTACTCTTGGCCAGTTGCATGAGTCGCAATGTGCCCTCGCGGATCTGGCTGATGCTCCCGGCCGCCGAGGCCAACTCCTCCAGGTAAACCGCCTGTATGGAATCCACCACCAACAGGGCCGGCGCGAGCTTTTCCGCCTGGGCCAGGATGTGGTTCAGGTTCGTTTCGGCCAGGATAAAGAGGTTCGGGGCGTCGAGGGTCAACCGCTGGGCGCGCATCTTGATCTGGCGAGCCGATTCTTCTCCTGATACGTAGAGGACGGGCCGGCCATTCAGGGCCGATTCGCGGGCCAACAGAGCCACGGTCTGCAGCAGCAGGGTACTTTTGCCGATGCCGGGATCTCCGCCAATGAGCACCAACGAGCCGGGCACCAGCCCGCCGCCCAGCACCCGGTCGAACTCGGCCAGGGGCACGTGGATGCGCGCGAACCCATCGGCGGCGATGTCGGCCAGTCGCTGCGGCTCCGTGCGCGGGAGCAGGGTGGTCGCGGCGGCCGAGGGCGGCGGCTCGGCCAGCGTTTCCACCAGCGTGTTCCATTCGCCGCAATCCGGGCACCGGCCCATCCACCGGGGGCTTTGCGCCCCACACTGCTGGCAGACGTAGATCGTGTGGGGTTTGCGAACCATTTGATCTATCCTTTGATGCAGGATGGATGAGACCGGCCTTCACGAGGGGCGCGCCGCGCCCGGGGCCACTCAAAACTCCGGCCTATTATACCAGTTTCGCGTTCCTTTAGCAAGGTTCGGCTGAGATCCGTGCATAACGTGCGGTTGCCTGCCCTGGCGGGCGTCCAGGGAAACCGCACCTGGGAGGCGCAGGCACGCCGGGCGACCCCCGGCGGGGTCGCGCAGAGCCGCGTCGGCCGCGCAGCGGGCCGCCGCCCGGCCCGCCGGCCCTTGCGGGGCGACCCCAGTCGCGCACCCACCCCCGCACCATTTATGCCTGGATGTCAGTCGGCTGGCCTCGCGGGTTTGG
>FWPV01006743.1_pt1 | contig 21562 bp, 19 predicted proteins | sample 2228371 | NCBI WGS metagenome assembly FWPV01 (sample SAMEA103939776, study PRJEB20133) | metagenome | reverse complement strand
GCGGCGGGGCCTTGGCTCCGCGCCGCCTCGATCGCCCTGAGCATGTCCTCCTTGGTCACCCGGCCGCCCTTGCCGGTGCCCGCGACCGCGTCCGGATCGAGGCCCGATTCGGCCGCGAGCCGGCGCACCGAGGGGGGATGCGCGGCCGGGGCGGCCCCGGTCCGGGGCGCCGCGGCGGGCGGCGGTTCCGGCCCCTTGTCCACCGGCTTCTCCGCTTCCGCGGCGGCGCCCTCGTCAATCACCGCCACCACGGTTCCGACGGCGACCTCGGCGCCGGCCTCCGCCCGGATGCGGATGCGGCCGGCCACCTCGGCGGTCGCCTCCGAGGTGATCTTGTCGGTCTCGAGGTCGTACAGCGGCTGGCCGGCCGCCACCCAGTCGCCATCCTTGACGTGCCAGGCGGCGATGATGCCGGTGGTGATGGATTCGCCGAGGGCGGGTACCTTGACTTCCGTGGCCATGGTCGGGAATGCGTTGTCAGTGAAGCGTGAAGGCGTGCTCGATCAACTGCGCCTGTTCGATCTTGTGGGCCGCGAGGGAACCGACCGCCGGGCTGGCGGCGGCCTCGCGCCCGGCGTACCGGGGCCGCCTGCCGGTGATCTCCTCGAGGAACGGCCGGATGAAGCTCCAGGCGCCCATGTTTTGCGGCTCCTCCTGGCACCAGATCAGGGTCTTGAAGCGGCCGAGGGCTTTCAGCGTGGCCGCCAGCAGTTCCGTGTGCAGCGGGTACAGCTGCTCGATGCGGACCAGGGCCGTGTCGCGGATGCCGTGCTGCTGGCGGTATTCGAGCAGCTCGTAGTAGACCTTGCCGCAGCACAGGATCACGCGGGCGGGCGCGTGGACGGACGGGTCCGGGTCCGGCAGGATCGCGGTGAAACGGCCGCCGGTGAAGTCGGCCAGCGGCGAGACCGCCAGCTTGTGGCGCAGCAGGCTCTTGGGCGCCATGACCACCAGCGGCTTGCGGAAGGGCCGGTGCATCTGGCGGCGCAGGATGTGGAAGAACTGGGCGGGCGTGGTGAGGTTGGCCACCTGGATGTTGTCCTCGGCGCACAACTGCAGGAAGCGCTCGAGGCGGGCCGAGGAGTGCTCCGGCCCCTGGCCCTCGTAGCCGTGCGGCAGCAGCATGACCAGCCCGGAGACCCGCTGCCACTTCGACTCGGAGCTGGCGATGAACTGGTCGATCATCACCTGGGCGCCGTTGACGAAGTCCCCGAACTGGGCCTCCCACATGCACAGCATGCCGGGGAAGTCGAGCGAATAGCCGTAGTCAAATCCTAATACAGCCGCCTCGCTGAGCAGCGAGTTGTGCACGCACAGCAGCCCCCGCCGCCCCTCCATGGCCATCAGCGGGATGTGCTTTTCCTGGGTCTTCGAGTCGAAGAAGATGGCGTGCCGCTGGGAGAAGGTGCCGCGCACGCTGTCCTGGCCGGAGAGGCGGACGTGGAAGCCCTCGAGCATGAGCGTGCCCCACGCCAGCGCTTCGGCGAAGGCCCAGTCGATGCCGGCGTCCCGGTTGAAGCTGTCCAGCTTGGCCTCCAGCTGGCGCCGGATCTTCGGGTTGATGTTGAAGCCGTCCGGGAAGCGGGTGAGGGCGTGGGCCACCTTGGCCAGCTGGTCGCGCGACACCGCCGTGTCCGGCTCCTCGAACGAGTAGGGGGGCTGCACCATGCGCGCCGCCTCGTCGGCCACCGGTTCGGGCGCCTCGCCCCTTGCCTCCCGCTCCTTCTGGCGCTGGTAGAAGCGCTGCAGGTCGCCCTGGCGCAGGTCCCGGATGGCCTGCACGTCCTCCGGCGCGAGCACGCCGGCCTCGATGAGTTTGCGGGAATAGATGTCGCAGACGGTCGGGTGGTCGGCGATGCGGGTGTACAGCTGCGGCTGGGTGAAGGCCGGCTCATCGGCCTCATTGTGGCCGTGACGCCGGTAGCAGTACATGTCGACCACCACGTCCTTGCCGAACCGCTGGCGGTAGCCGAGGGCGATCTGCATGACCCGCACGACCGCCTCGGGGTCGTCGCCGTTGACGTGGAAAATGGGCGCTTCGATCATCTTGGCCACGTCGGTGCAGTAGCGCGAGGAGCGCGCCTCGGACGGGTCGGTGGTGAACCCGATCTGGTTGTTGATGACGAAATGGATGGTGCCGCCGGTGCGGTAGCCGGGCAACTGGGAGAAGTTGAGCACCTCGGCCACGATGCCCTGGCCGGCGAAGGCGGCGTCGCCGTGGATCAGGACGGGCACCACCTTTTTGCGCTGTTCGATGTCGTCAAGGATGCGCTGGCGCGCGCGGGCCCGCCCCTCGACCACCGGATTGACCGCCTCGAGGTGGCTGGGATTGGCCGCCAGGAACAGCCGCAGCGTCTGCTTGCGGGTGTTCTCGACCGTGGCGCTGAACCCCAGGTGGTATTTGACGTCGCCGTCGCCGTGGCGCAGGTCCGGGATGTAGTTTTCCGAGAACTCGTGGAAAATGTAGTCGTAGCTCTTGCGGAAGACGTTGGCCAGGACGTTGAGGCGCCCGCGGTGGGCCATGCCCATGACATACTCGTGCACGCCCATGTCCGGGCCCTCCTCGAGGAGGGTGTCGAGCGCGGCGATCAGGGTTTCCGCTCCCTCGAGGCCGAAGCGCTTTTGGCCGACATAATGCCGGTGGAGGAAACGCTCGAACTCCTCGGCCTTGATCAGCCGGTCGAGGATGCGGCGGCGCCGCTCCCGGGAGAATTCCGGCGGGCCGTCGGGAGTCTCGATCTGGGCCTGTATCCAGCGGCGTTCGGGGGTCTCCTGGATGTGCAGGTACTCGATGCCGATGGTCCCGCAGTAGATGCCCCGCAGCCGGGCCAGCAACTCGCGCACCGACATGCGCCGGCCGTCGAGGAAATTGCCGGTCCAATACACCTCGTCGAGGTCGGCCTCGGTGAAACCGAGCCGCTCCAGGGACAGCCGCGGATTGGGCGGGACCTCCTTGAGCAGCGGGTTGATGTGCGCCTCGGTGTGGCCGATGGACCGGTACACGTAGATGGCGCCGGTGAAGCGGGACTGCTTGATGGCGGCCTGCTGGGCGTCCGGGGCGCCGGCCGGCGCGGCGGGGCGGGTCGCGGACCCCAGCTCGAAGCCCTCGAAAAAGGCGCGCCAATGCGGCTCGAGCGAAGCCGGGTCCTCGCGCCACTGCGCGTGCAGGGCCTCGATCAGGTCGGCATTCCAGCGGTTGGCGAAGGTCAGATGCGACATGGGCGGATGAACCGATGCAAAAGCGCCCCACCATAGGGTCCGCCGCACGGCTGGCAACCCGATGCGGCGGGCGCCCGATTTTCATTAAAATTCCAAATGGCGGGCCGCTCAAGCATTAGGGAAACTGAACGGGAAGGGGGTGTCATGAGTCCCCGGCGACCACGAAATCGATCTGGCGCTTGAAACGGTCGACGCGCGCCACGCAGACCTCGATGGTGTCGCCCACGGCATAGCGGCGGCGGTTGCGGCGCCCGACCAGGGCGGTGTGGGAGGCGTCCACCTTGTACAGGTCGTCGCGCAGGGTCGAGATGTGCACCAGCCCGTAGGCCAGGGACTCGGTCAGCTCGACGAACATGCCGTGGTTGCGCACCTCCATGATCACCGCCCGGAAGCGCGTCCGGGCCGCTTTGGCCAGCTCGCGCTCGAAGAACTCGAGCAGCTTCACCTTGACCGACTCGCGTTCGGCCTCCGTGCTGTTCTGCTCGGTCAGGGAGAGGTGCTGCGCGATCCCGGCCAGTTCGGCGAAGGTGTAGAGCTTGCGGTGGCGGCGCGCGCCGCCAGGCACGAGGTGGCGCGCGAAGATGCGGTGCACCACCAGGTCGGCATAGCGGCGGATGGGCGAGGTGAAATGGGTGTAATCCTCCTTGGCCAGGCCGAAATGGCCGTCGGCCGAGGCGCGGTAGCACGCCTGCTTGAGGCTGCGCAGGAAGCTGATCCGCAGGGTGTGGGCCTGCGGATGCTCGCGCACCTTGCGCAGCACCCGGTTGAGATGCGCCCGGGTGGCGAGGTCGCCGGCCTGGATGCCGAAGGCGGCCAGGTATTCGCTGAACTCGTCCAGTTTGTCGGGATCGGGGGCGTCATGCACGCGGTGGATGCCGGGCAGCCGGCGCTCGTTGAAGGCGCGGGCCACCGCCTCGTTGGCCGCCAGCATGAATTCCTCGATCAACTGGTGGCTCTCGTCCTGCTCGACGCGCACGATGCGCTCGGCATAGCCGGCCGGGTCCACGTAGATTTTGACCTCGGGCACATCCAGCTCGAGGCTGCCGCGCCGGATGCGTTCGGCGCGCAGGACCTTGGCCAGCCCCCACATGCGGCGCAGCAGCCGCTGCAGGCGGACCAGCTCGTCGCGGGGCAGCGACCTGAGGGGGCGGCCGGTGCTGGCCGTCTGGTGGGCCGGCGGGTCCGGGCGCGCCACCACCGCCGCCAGATCGTCCTCGAACAGCAGCGCGTAGGCCTGCTCGTAGGTGAGCCGTTTGTTGCTGCGGATGACGGTGTCGGCGAAGCGGGTCTGCACCAGCCGGCCCCTGGAGGTGTAGGTGAGCACCACGCTTTTGGTGAGCCGGTCGGCGTCTTCCACCAGGCTGCACAGGCCGTTGGACAGCACCGGCGGCAGCATCGGGATGACGGTGCCGACCAGGTAGGTGGAGTTGCCGCGCCGCCGCGCCTCGCGGTCCAGCGCGGTACCGGGCCGCACGTAGTGGCTGACGTCGGCGATGTGCACGCCCACCCGCAGGTCGCCGCCCGGCAGTTCCTCGAGGGTCAGGGCGTCGTCGAAATCCTTGGCGTCCTGCGGGTCGATGGTGATCGTGTAGAGGCCGCGCAGGTCCTCGCGCCCCTTGAGGTCCGCCGCCGCCACGGTCGCGGGGAATTCGCCCGCCTCGCGCAGGACCGCGGGGGAAAATTCCGGGTTCAGGCCGTAGCGGTGCAGCAGGGCCTGGTATTCCGCCATGGGGGTATGGCTCCTGCCGAGCACCTCGATGATGACCCCCTCCGGATTGAGGTGACGGTGCTCCCACGGCGCCAGCCGCACGACCACCTTGTCGTCGATTTTCGGCTTGGGGCTCAGTTCCGACTGCTGCGGGTCGGGGACCAGGATGTCCTGGATGATGCGCGGGTCGTCCGGAATCACGTAGTGGAACATCCGGCTGCGCTTGAGCGTGCCGGTGAGCGTCTCGTTGGCGCGCTCCAGGATGCGGATGACGCGGACGGTTTCCGCCTGTCCCGCGCCCGGCGCCCCGGGCCGCTGGCCGCGCGCGCGGAAGCGGCGGCGGTCGTGATGGATGCGGCAGACGACGCGGTCCCCGTGCATGGCGACGCCGGTGTCCTCGGCGTTGATGTGATAGGGCGGGCGCGGGGCGGCGCCCGCCAGCTCGTCCGGATACAGCGTGGCGGAGCCGCTCTGCCGGAAGCGCACGATGCCGGTGAGCAGATCGGCGTCGCGCGGCAGGCAGAGGCGGTTCTTCTTCAGCTTGACCAGCGTGCCTTGCCGGAGGTGTTGGGCGACCTCCCGTTTGAACGCGGTGAACTCCTTGGCCGGGATGGCCATGCGCTCCGCCAGCCGGTCGACCGACAGCGGGATGTAGTCGGGGTCCTTGAGGACTTCAAGCAGGCGGGGAAGATAGGTCATGGGTCAGGGCACGGCATCCGGCGCGAGCTGCCGCACCAGCGTGGTCAGGTAGGGGATCAGCTGCTTTTTGCGGCTCACGATGCCGTTGAGCTCGAACACGTCCTGCGCCGCCTGGTGCGGGTAGGAGATGCTGTTGAGGATCGCCTCGTCGCCGCGGATCAGCAGCAGCGAGTTTTGGCTGTTGATGTCGGTGACCATCAGGGCGGAAAACAGCAACCCCTCCGCCTTGCGCACCGCCTCGAGCGCCGCGTCGAGGGCCTCGCGCCGGCTCCACAGGTTGTCGAAGCCCAGCTCCTCGACCTGCGAGACGGAGAAGCGGAACGGGCCCTCCGTGTAGGTCTTGAAATCCGCCCGGATGACGCTCTCGGCGCTTTCGCCCTTGATCACCGATCCGGCGTTGAAAATCTGCTCGGCCAAGGCGCCGGCCGGCGTGGCGGCGATGCCCTCCAGCCAGCCCAGCATCTGGTGGTCGAGCTCGGCCGCGGTCGGCCCGCGCAGGTTGAGCGTGTCGGCGATGATGCCGCCCATCAGCACCCCGGCGACCGCCGGAGCGGGCGCAAGGCCCGCCTTGCGGAACAGGTCGGCCACGATGGTCGAGGTCGAGCCGACCGGCAGGTTGATGAAGGCGATCGGCTGCCGCGTCGGCGGATTGCCGAGCCGGTGGTGATCGACGATCTCGAGAATCTCCACCAGGTCGGCCCCCGGCACGGCCTGGGCGAGCTCGTTGTGGTCGACCAGGATCAGCCGCGTGCGGGGCGGCTTCAGCAGATCGGTGCGGGTGAACACCCCGAGCAGCTTGCCGGCCTCGTCCACCACCATGCAGGCCGCCACATTGGAGTCGGCCAGCCTGCGCCGCACCGCCCCGAGCTTCTCGTCCGGCCCGAAGTTCAGCGTCTCGCGCCGCAGCATGCGGTCGATCCGGCCGGCGCTGCGGATGATCCACGAGGTCGTCGCCGAGTCGTGCGGGCTGATGATGATGCTCACCCCCCGCTCGCGCGCCAGCGCCACCACGTCCTGCTCGACCGGCAGGCCGCCGCTGATCACCAGCATGCGCACGCCCGCCTGGATCGAGCGCTGCTGGATGTCGTAGCGATCCCCCACGACAATGATGCTGGAGCGGGCCAGCGTCGGGTCGTCCTTGTAGAAGCGCCCGAACGAGCGGATGTCCATCGCCGCGATGCGCACGAACAGCTCCTCGCTGCGGTCCGGATCGACGACGTGGACCACCTCCGCCCCGAGCGCGCCGATGATCGCCCGCACGCTCGTGAACACCTGGCGCATGCGGCGCTCCTCGCGCGGCTTCGGAATGAAGTGCTCCCCGAGGTCGAAAATCGAGATGGTGCCGTGCAGCAGCCCGTCCTCGCCGACCACCGGCAGCACCCGCAGGTCGTGCCGGTCGATCAGCTCCAGCGCCTCGGCGCAGATCGAGTCCGGCCGCACCTGGACCACCTCGCGCACCATGATGTCGCGCACCCGCGGCGTCACGTCCCCGATGAACTCCGGCAGCGGCACCCCGAACCGCCCGAGAATCGCGTCGATGCGCGCGTTGGAGTTGCCGCAGCGCGCCGGCACGTGCCCCGGCCGGCCGGTCGCCTGCTTGTACGCGGCGTAGCCGATCGCCGCGCAGATCGCGTCCGCGTCCGGGTTGCGGTGCCCGATCACATATACCGGATCGGTCGCTGTTTCCCTTTGCATTGTGCGCGCAGGCAAGCAGCTATTGCCGGTGAAGTCTATTTTCTTTTCCCCGTGAAACGCGTGCTGCTCGTCGACGCCTGCAACCTGCTCCACCGCATCCCGGAGCTGGCCGGCCGCCTCGACCAGGGCGTCGATGCCGCCGCCGAGCAACTGCTCCACCTGCTGCGCCCCATCCACGACCTCGAACAGTGGGAACTGCACCTGGTCGTCGACGGCCGCGGCCAGCGCGCCGAGCAGCAGTTCCATGACCCCGCCCGCACCCTCTCCATCCTCTACGCCCCCGCCCACGCCTCCGCCGACACGCTCATCGAAACCTGGCTCCTGCGCCTCGGCCCCGACTGGCAGGTCCGCGTCGCCACCGAGGACCGCGCCATCGCCCGCACCGCCCTCGCCCGCGGCGCCGAACCCCTCTCCGCCCGCCAGCTCCTCGATTGGCTCCACGCCGCCACCCAGCGCTTCCAGCACCGCCACCAGCCCCGCCAGCCGCCCTTCGGAAATCCGCTTGCAGGATTACCATAAGACCGTTAGACACGGGCGGCATGAGGCGGAAAACAGAGGCGTTGCCGGCCGGCGGGGTGGGGGAGTTGCAGGGCCTTTACGGCCCGCTGCAGGTACTGGAGGGCAAGGTGCAGCAGGTGTGGGCGCTGCAGCAGCTGCAGGCGGGGGCGTGGCGGACCCGGGCGGGGCGGCGGCTGCGGGTGCGCTGGCCGGGCCGCTGGAACCGCGGCGCCGGACCGGACTTCCGCGACGCGGTGATGGAGATCGACGGCGCGGCGCGGGTCGGCGACGTGGAGCTGCACCTGTACCGCGAGGATTGGTGGCGGCACGGGCACGATGCCGATGCGGCCTATGACCGGGTGATATTGCACGTGGTGGTGTTTGCCGGCGGCATGGAGCGCCCGGTGCGCACGCGGGTCGGGAGCGAGCCGGAGGAATGGGTGCTGGGGCCGTGGTTGCGCGAGGACCTTGAGGCGGTGAGCGGGGGCGAGCCGGGGCTGTTCGGCGAATTGGCGCCGGAGCTGCGGGAGTGGCTGGAATCGGACCTGCCGGAGACCTTGCGCGAGCGCCTGCGCACCGGGGCGGACCGGCGCTGGCAGGACAAGGAGGCCATGGCCCGCTGCCTGCTGGAGTGGGCCGGTTGGGAGGGCGCCCTGCACCGCATGATGCTGTTCTGCCTGGGCTACCCGCACAATCGCCGGCCCTTTTTCGAAATGGCCGAGGCCTTCCCCCTCGCGGCGTGGCGGCAGCCCGAGCTGCTGGCCCAGCTCAAATCGCGCTGGGAGGGCGCGGTGCGCTGGGGGCTGGGCCGTCCGGCCAACCGCGCCGAGCCGCGCCTGTGCGCCTACCTCGCCCTCAACGGCGCGGTTCCCGACTGGCCCCGGCGCCTGCGCCGCGTGCCGCCCGCTTTGGGCGGGCTGCTCGCGCGCTTGCGCCCCCTCCCGTGCCATGCCGAGGCCACCGCCATCCTGCGCCGAGCGGCCGCCTTGCCGCGCTGGCGCGCCTGGCTGCAGCGCGATGTCCTGGGCGGCCGGCTCAACGGCTCCCTTGCCGACCGGCTCTGGGTCGACGCGCTGCTGCCGCTGCTGGCCGCCGACTCCCTGCTCGAGGCGCCCGCCGCCCTGCTGCTGTGGTTCCACGCTTACCCCGGGCAATTCCCCGACGCCTACCGCCCCCTGCTCAAGCTCGCCGACATCCAGCGCGACCCCGCCCGCCCCTTCTGCAACGGCTGGATTCAGGGCCTGCTCTGGGTCGAGGACCAGCTCCGCATCGAGCGCCTCCGCACCGCCCTCGGCACCGCCCCGTGAGGCTTCGGCGCGCCGCTTCCCGGCAAGCTGGAGGCGGTGCTTGACAGTGCCGAACCGCACCGCCTAATTTCCCGCAATTCATCTTCTCGACAGGAAGAGTGGGCCGCCGCCCGCTCTTTTTTGTCTTATAGCCACTTCCACAACGCCAGCACACATGAGCCAGGAAATACTGTCGGTCCTCGAGTACATGGAGAAGGAAAAGGGGATTCCGCGGGAGGAAATGATCGCCGCGATCGCCAACGCTGTCCGGACGGCGGCCGCGAAGGGGGTCAACGCCGGACAGGAGCTGAAGGTGGAAATCAACCCGAAAAACGGCGCGCTGAAGGCGTGGGCGATCCTCGAGGTGGTGGACTCGGTGGGCGACCCGCGCCGGCAGATTCACATCGAGAAAGCGCGCCAGCTCAATCCGGCCGCCGAGGTGGGGCTGTTCATCGAGAAGGAGATCGACCCGGAGAAGCTCGGCCGGATCGCCGCGCAGACGGCGCGCCAGACCATCATGCAGCAGTTGCGCCAGTTCGAGAAGGAGCGCATCTATGACGACTACAAGGACCATGTCGGGGACATCGTCACCGGGATCGTGCGGCGGCGCGAGCGGGGCGACCTGATCGTGGACTTGGGCAAGGCCGAGGCGCTGCTGCCTCCCAAGGAGCGGGTGCCGGGCGAGGACTACGCGCCGGGCGAACGCATCCGGTGCCTGCTGCTCAGCATCGAGCCGACCAGCCGCGGCCCCGAGCTGATCCTGTCGCGCGCCAGCGTGCGGTTCGTGCGCCGGCTGTTCGAGCTGGAAGTGGCGGAGATTCAGGACGGCACGGTGACCATCGAGGCGATCGCCCGCGAGCCGGGTTACCGCACCAAGATCGCCGTCAGCAGCAAGGACCCGAAGGTCGATCCGGTCGGCGCCTGCGTCGGCGCGCGCGGGGCGCGGGTCAAGAGCATCGTGCGCGAGCTGGGCGGCGAGAAGATCGACATCATCAAGTACAGCAGCGACCCGGTGGAGCTGTTGCGCGAGGCGATCAAGCCGGCCGAGCCCCTGAATATCCGCGTCGATGAGGCCGCCAAGCGCATCTATTTCGAGGTCAGCGAGGACAACCTGAGCATCGCGATCGGGCGGCGCGGGCAGAATGCCCGCCTGACCTCGCGCCTGCTCGGCTGGAAGCTGGACATCGCCAAGCAGCAGTCGGCGAAGGTCGGGTTTGATGAGCGCCTGCGGGAGGCGATCAAGGGCTGGGAGGGGGTGCATGGCATCTCCGACGAGTTGGCCGCCTTCCTGGTGCAGCACGGGCTGGTCAGTCCCGAGGCCTTCGAGGGGGTGGAAGCGAAAGACCTTGTGAAGCTCGGTTTCTCCGAAGAGGATGCCCAGCAGGTCGTCCAACTGGTGGAGGCGCACCGCAGCAGCAGCAGCCCCGGCCCGGAAGCCTGAGGCGGGCGGCAAGGACTGCGAGGCACACCGCCGCGACTGAAAGAACCCTATGAGCGTCCGGATTTATCAACTGTCCAAGGAAATCAACATGGACAACGCGGAATTGATCGCGTTGTTGCGGGAGCGTGGCTATGAGGTGAAGAGCGCCTCGAGCACCATCGACAACATTTCCGCGGACAGTCTCCGGAAAGAGTTTGCGCCCAAAGCCGCGGCGCCGGAGAGCGTGGCGCCGCCGCCGGCGGAACCGCCTCCCGCCCCGACCGCCCCGCCGGCCCCGCCGCCGGGCGCCTTTGTGCGCAGCAAGGAGGACATCGAGCGCGAGCGCCGCGAGCGCGAGCTCGAGGAGGCGCGCAAGGCCGCACAACCCGCGCCCAAGGTGGTGCCTCCGCCCCCGGCCGCGGGTGGCAAGACTCCGCCCCCCCTGCCGCGCACGCCCACCATCATGCGGCGCCCGCCGCTGGCGCCCGCTCCGACCGTCACCCCGCCGGTGCTGCCGGTGATCCCGCGGCAGCCGATCCTGCGCACCGACTTGCCCCCGGAAACGCCCGGCGTGGCGGCTCCCGGCGAGGAACAGCGGCAGCCGGAGGTGCCGCCGGCGCCGCCGCCGCGCAAGGGGCCGCCGCCCATCAAGCCGCCGCCGCTGGTGAAGGGTCCGCCGGTCATCGTCCCGCCCAAGGTGACGGTCCCGCCGCTGCCGCCGACCCCGCCCGGCCAGGAGGCGGCCGCGCAACCGGCATCCCCGCCCGATGCGGAGCTGCAGCCGCTGCAGGTGCGCTCCCCGATTGTCGTGCGCGACTTTGCCCGGCTGCTCGGGCGCAAGCCCTTCCAGCTGATCTCCGAGCTCATGGAGATGAGCATCTTCGCCTCGATGAACTCGACCATCGAGACCGAGGTGGCGCAGCGCCTGGCGCGCGCCCACGGCTTCGCCCTCGAGGTGCGGCACCGCGGCGAGGGAGCGGCCGAGGCGGGCAAGCCGGAAAAACCGGTCAAGCCGAAGCGCGAGCTGGTTCCCCGGCCGCCGGTCGTCTGCATCCTCGGCCACGTCGACCATGGCAAGACGACCCTGCTGGACACCATCCGCAAGGCCAACGTGGTCGCCACCGAGCCCGGCGGCATCACCCAGCACATCGGCGCCTACCAGGTTTCCCACAACGGCAAGCTGATCACCTTCATCGACACGCCCGGCCATGCCGCCTTCAGCAACATGCGCGCGCGGGGCGCCCGCACCACCGACATCGCCGTCCTGGTGGTGGCCGCCGACGACGGCTTCATGCCGCAGACCGACGAGGCGCTCGGGCACGCGCGGTTGGCCAAGGTGCCGGTCGTGGTCGCCATCAACAAGATGGACGCCCCGGGGGCCAATCCCGACCGGGTCATGCGCCAGATGCAGGAGCGCGACCTCACGCCCGAGGAGTGGGGCGGCCAGACGCTCACCGTGAAAGTGTCCGCGCTCAAGGGCACCGGCATCGAGGACCTGCTCGAGGCGATCCTGCTGCAGGCCGAGGTCACCGAGACCATCGTGGCCGATCCGAAGGCCGAGGTGGAGGGGGTCATCCTCGAGGCGCAGAAGGAGCTGGGGCGCGGGCCGACCGCCTCCGTGATCGTCCAGCAGGGCACGCTCAGGCCGGGCACCGCCCTGGTGTGCGGCGAGCACTACTGCCGCGTGCGCCAGCTGCTCGACGAGAACGGCAGGGCGTTGCGCGAGGCCGGCCCCTCGACCCCCGTGCGCGTGGTCGGCTGGTCCGGCACGCCTGACGCCGGCGACGTGTTCCGCGAGGTCAAGAACGAGCGCGAGGCCAAGCGGCTGGCCGAGGCCAACGAGCTCGAGCGCAAGAAGCTCGAGGCCGCCCAGCGGCCCGAGGTCGCCGCCTCCGTCGAGGAGCTGTTCGCCGCCATCGAGCGCACCCAGAAGAAGACCTTCCCCGTCCTGGTGAAGGCCGACGTTTACGGCACCGCGGAGGCGCTGGCCACCAGCCTGCAGGCGATCAAGAGCGACAAGATCGACCTCGAGGTGGTCGACATGGGCGTCGGCGACATCACCCGCAACGACGTCCTCATGGCCAGCGCCGCCAACGCCAGCATCGTCGGCTTCAACGTCGGCATCGAGAGCGGCGTGCAGGGCGTCGCCAAGCACCACGGCGTGCGCATCATCCAGCACAACATCATTTACGAGCTGATCGACCAGGTGAAGGACGCCATGGCCGACCTGCTCGAGCCCGAGCTGCGCGAGAACAAGATCGGCGCGGCCGAGGTGCGCGCGGTGTTCCCGCTGGGCCGCGGCCAGGTGGCCGGCTGCATGGTCACCGAGGGGCGTGTCCAGCGCGACGGGATGGCCCGGGTGCTGCGCAAGGGCGCCTTGGTGCACCAGTCCCGCATCGGCGCCCTCAAGCGCTTCAAGGACGACGTCACCGAGGTGCGCGCCGGCTACGAGTGCGGCCTGCAGGTCGAAGGCTTCAACGATTACCAGGTGAAAGACATCATCGAGGTCTTCGAGATTCTGAAGATCAAACCGAGCCTGTAGCGGGTCATGAGGCAGCGCGTTGTTCGAGTCAACGAGCTGGTCAAGCGGGAGATCAGCCACATCCTCCACACCCGCCACCAGGCGGAGACGGTGGCCATCTCCATCCTCGCCGTCGAGGTGGCGCCCAACCTGCGCCGCGCGACGGTGCGCTACGCCACGCATGGCGACGCCGACCAGCGCCTGCGCGCCGAGCATTTCTTCGCCCGGCACGGGGAGGCGGTCCGGCTCGAGCTCGGCCGGGCGGTGCGGCTGAAGTACCTGCCGCACCTTGAGTTTGTCTACGACGAGGGCGCCGACTACGAGGCCCGCCTCAACCGGCTGTTGGACGAGATGGGCCTCGAGGGGGAAGGGGAGGGCCCCTCGCCCGCGTAGGGGCGGACCGCCACCAGCAGCCATGAAGCGATACTTTCCCGAACACGGCCCGGCGCTGGCGCGGGCGTTGGAGGCGATCGCCGGCCGGCCGGTGGCCGTGCTGGGGCACGTCCGGCCCGACGGCGACTGCATCGGCTCCCAGATCGGCCTGGCGCGCTGTCTGCGGGCCCTCGGCATCGACGCGGTGTGCTACAACCACCATCCGGTGCCGCGCAACTGCGCCGCGTTCGTCGCCGACACGCCCTTTTTCGGCACCGCCGCCGGCGTGGACCCGGCCCGGGTGGCGATCACCGTGGACTGCGCGGACCCCGCGCGGCTGGGCGAGCCCCTCCGGCAGGCCTACCCTGAAATCCTGCTCAACATCGACCACCACATCTCCAACACCGCCTACGCCGCCCACAACATCATTGACGGCCACGCCTCCGCCACCGGCGAGATTCTCGCCGGCCTGCTGCTGGATGCCGGCCTGCCGCTGGACCCGGTGGCCGCCCAGGCGCTCTACGTCGGCATCGCCACCGACACCGGCCAGTTCCGCTTCAGCTCGACCACGCGCGACACCTTCGAAATCTGCTGCCACCTGATGGACAAGGGGGCGGACCCCGCCGCGGCGGCCCTCGAGCTGTACGAGCACGAGAGCCCGGCCAAGCTGGCGCTGCTCGAGCGGTTCCTTGCCAGCTTCCGCTACCTGTGCGGCGGGCGCGTCTGCATCGGCATTCTCGACCAGGCGGCGTGGGACGCCACCGGCGCCGAGCCCGAGCACACTGAGGGACTGGTCGATTACGCCCGCTGCGTCGACGGCGTCGAAATCGGCGTCCTGCTCGAGGAGCGGGACGGCAAGCTCAAGGGCAGCTTTCGCGCCAAGCACGCCGAGCACCGCGTCGACCGGCTGGCGGCCCGCTTCAACGGCGGCGGCCATGCCTGCGCGGCCGGCTTCAACCCGGGCGGCACCCTGGCCGAATTCTACCCGCGCCTGGTGGCCGCCCTCGAGGAGCATTTTTCAACCCGCAAGGAGGTCTCCTGATGCAGGCGAAAACCGAACTGGAGGGAGTCCTGCTGATCGACAAGCCGGCGGGCATCACCTCGCACGACGTGGTGGACCGCGTGCGCCACAAGCTCAAGATGAAGCGCGTGGGCCACGCCGGCACGCTCGACCCGATCGCGACCGGGCTCCTGATCATCCTGGTCGGCAAGGCCACCAAGCTGTCCCAATACCTGATGGGTCTGGACAAGACCTACGAGGGCGTCATCACCCTCGGGATCGAGACCACCACCCAGGACGCCGAGGGGGAGGTCGTCGCGGAAAAGCCGGTGCCGGAGCTGACCGAGGACCGGTTGCGCGAGCTGTTCAAGGGCTTCGTGGGCGACCAGTACCAGCTCCCGCCGATGTATTCGGCCAAGAAGGTCGAGGGCGTGCCGCTGTACAAGCTCGCCCGCAAGGGCAAGACGATCGAGCGCGAGCCGCGCTTCATCCGCGTCATCAGCTTCACCATGGACAAGTGGACCCCGCCCGACATCGAGTTCACGCTCAAGTGCAGCAAGGGCACCTATGTCCGGACCCTCGCGCACGACCTCGGGGCCAAGATCGGCTGCGGCGGCTACCTGAAGGAACTGCGGCGCACCGACATCGAGCGCTTCCACATCGAGGACTCGCTCGAGCTCGAGGCCTTCGAGGAGCTGCCCTTCGAGGAGATCAAGCGCTGGCTGATCCCCGCCTACCAAGCCGTGCCCGGCAATGTCCGCTGACCGGCCAGCGCCCGTTACCGCCCCGGCGGAGGCCCCGGCGCTTCCGGCCGTCCACTGCTGCGGCTGCCTGCCGGCCGAGGGCGCGTTCGCGCGCCCGCTGCACCTTGCAATCGGCATGTTCGACGGCGTCCACCTCGGGCACCAGGCCGTCATCCGGCAGGCGGTCGCGGCCGCCCGCGCCGCGGAGGACGGCCACGGCTCCGGCGTGCTGACGTTCGACCCGCACCCCAGCCGCGTGCTGTGCCCGGAGCGCGCCACCCCGCTGCTCATGCCCACGGAGCTGCGCGTCGCCCGCATGTGCGCGCTCGGCGTCGACCACGTCTTCGTGCAGGCGTTCACCCGCACCTACGCGCGCATCCCGGCCGAGGGGTTCGTCGCCGCCCTGCGCGCGACCTTCCCGCAACTGCGCAGCCTGCACGTCGGCGAGAATTTCCGCTTCGGCGCCGGGCGTGCCGGCGATGCCGCCACCCTGCGCCGCTGCGCCGAGGCGCTCGGCATCGAGGCGCGCGTGCTGCCGCGCGAGTCGCTCGGGGGCGCCCCGATCAGCAGCAGCCGCGTGCGCGACGCGCTGGCCGCCGGCGACATCCGCGCCGCCAACGCGATGCTCGGGGCCCCGTACCTCGTGGCCGGCCGCGTGGTCGCCGGCAACCAGTACGGCCGCCAGTGGGGCGTGCCGACCCTCAACATTCCCTGGCAGCCCGAGGCCGCGCCCCGCTTCGGCGTGTACCGCGTGCTGTTGCGCGCCGGGGCCGGCCCCGCCCAGCCCGGGCTGGCCAACTACGGCCTGCGCCCGACCGTCGGCGCCGCCCCCGCCCCGCTGCTCGAGGTCCACCTGCTCGATCCGGTCGAGGTGCCCGGCCCCGGACAGCCGGTGCGCGTCGCCCTGCTCGATTTCCTCCGTCCCGAGCGGCAGTTCCCCTCCACCGAGGACCTCCGCCGCCAGATCGCCGCCGATATCGCCGCCGCCCGCGCCGCTTGGGCCGCGGAGCCCCCTCCGAGTAGCGGCGCCTTCGAGTAGCGGCTTCGGCCGTGGAGGTGGCCGGCGATCCCTGCCGGGGGCGGTGTTTTATAATCGGGCAAGCCAGCACCGTTCCGCGCGGAATAGGCACAAATTGACAGATTTTCTGGAACGCATATTTTGGGTATATGAAATCATATACCGCGGTTGTCGAAAAATGTTCAGAGACAGGGCTTTACGTAGGGTATGTGCCTGGTTTTCCGGGGGCGCATTCGCAAGGAGAAACTCTGGATGAGCTGCGGGTGAATTTGGAGGAAGTGATTTCGATGCTTCTTGAGGATGGGGAGCCGGAGTTGAGCGGGCAATTCATTGGAACCCAAACCCTGGCCTTGTAGAGATGGGAAATATACCCGTTCTGAGACCTCAGGATGTCATCAAGATCCTGGAAACAATCGGGTTTGTAGAGATTCGCCAAAGAGGATCCCACAAGCAGTTTCGCCATGCGGATGGAAGAGGGACCACCGTTCCGATTCACAAGGGAAGGGATATATCGCCCAGCTTGCTCAGAAAAATTGCCTCTGACATCGAAATGACGGTTGCGGAGTTTTTGATGCACCGCTGAGCAGTGCCGGTCTGAGCAGCCAGGCAAACGGGGCTGTCCCCGAATCCCCTCTGCGCGCGACCTTCCCGCAACCGCGCCGCTTCCCGGGCAAGGGTGAAAGGACTTGCGGGTCCCATTTGGCCGCCTTATCCCTCGCACCAAACCTGAAGCTCGGGCGGAGTGATCCCATGAAAAGGCAATCGGCAAGGCAGACCCGTCCGGCGCGTTCGTCCGGGAGCGGCGCCGCCACCGTCGGTTGCGAGGCCCAGCTCTGGCAGATGGCCGATGCGCTCCGCGGCTCGATGGACGCCGCCGAGTACAAGCACGTCGTCCTCGGCCGCGTTTACGAGTACTTCCTCTCGCGGTTCGCCAGCGCCGAGGGCAAGAAGGGCGGCGCGTTCTACACGCCGCGCTGCATGGTGAAGCTCATGGTCGAGATGCTCGAGCCCTACCGCCGCCATCGCGGCGAACCTGAAGGAGTTGGGGTATGCCGAGCAACTGGCTTGTTATTTATCGAAAAGGCTGCTTCGTTAAACAGCTGACACCGTTGTTTAACGAGGGTTGAATAGGGAAAAGCCAATGAAACGCGGTCTGACTGGCAGCTATGAAACCAGAATTATCGCCGGGGAGACGGTCCGCGCGTTTGTGCCGCATCCTCTTCCGCCCGCACCGCCGTTGGAAATTCATGCACGGCGCCAGCAGATGCTCGAGCGGGCTACCTTTGCCTTGGGCCGGCTGGACAGCGTCAGTCTGCTGCTGCCTGATCCCGATCTGTTCTTGTATGCCTATGTGCGGCGAGAAGCGGTGCTCTCGTCCCAGATCGAGGGTACCCAGTCAACGCTCGACCAGTTGCTCTTGTTCGAACTTGAGGCGGCGCCCGGGGTTCCGCTGGACGATGTGGTGGAAGTATCGAACTACGTGGCGGCGCTCGAGCATGGTCTGAAACGCCTCCAGGAGGGATTTCCGCTTTCCAACCGCCTGATGCGCGAGATGCACGCGGTTTTGCTGCAGCGCGGCCGCGGCAGCGACAAGACACCCGGCAAATTCCGCCGCACCCTGAACTGGATCGGCGGCACGCGCCCCGGCACCGCCCATTTTGTTCCTCCGCCGCCTGAGCAGGTCGAGGATTGCATGGCCGCCCTGGAGCGTTTTCTCCACGCTGAGGACAACCCCTGCCCTGCGCTTATCAAAGCGGCACTGGCGCATGTCCAGTTCGAAACCATCCATCCCTTTCTGGACGGCAACGGCCGCATCGGGCGCCTGCTCATTGCCTTTATCCTCCATCATGAGCAACTGTTGGCCCGCCCGCTGTTGTATCTGAGCCTCTACTTCAAGCAGCACCGCGCCGAGTATTACCGCCTGCTCGATGCCGTGCGCACCGAGGGCGACTGGGAGGCGTGGCTCGATTTCTTTCTCGAAGGCGTGGAGCAAACGGCAACCAACGCCGTGGACACCGCAAAACGGCTGCATTCCCTGTTCGAGCGCGACGCACAGGCCGTCCAGCGCTCGGGACGAAGCGCGTCCACGACGCTGCGGGTCTTTCAGGCGCTGCGCGAGCGGCCGCTGGCGGGCCTCAAGCACGTATGCCAGCGCACGGACCTGTCGTTCCCGGCCGCGGCCAAGGCCATGGAAACGCTGATTCAACTGGGCATAGCAGGCGAAATCACCGGCCGCAAACGCGAACGCGTTTTTGCCTACAAACAGTATTTGGCCATTTTGAACGAGGGTGCCCAACCGTTATGAAACGCGCCGCGTTCAACGAACGGCAGCCCGCGAAGCGAAACGCCGCCATCGCCGCCAGCCTGAAAGAGCTGGGGTTCGCCGAAAAAGCGGTCCGTTGAACATGGCCTGGGTTTCCGTGTATAATCAACGCAGCATTGAATATGGCCGGCAGGCATTGCCATGAACAACGCAGCCCATAGCGTGTCCCACCGAGCCGGCCGCTACCTCCAGCAACCGGCCGGCTACCGGGCCTTTATTCCAGAGCCCCTGCCGCCCCAGCCGCCCCTAATCCTTGCGGGCCCGCTGCGCAACCGGCGCTTCCGTTTCGACCCCTACCTGCGCCTGTTCGAAGAACCGGAGGAGGCAAGGCCATGAACCGCAACCCCCGAAACAGCCTCTGGCAGGACCGGCGGCTGACCACGGAAGAGGCGGCAAGGCTCACGCAAAAACCGGAGGCCGACGCCCGGGCCGCGCTCAACCGGCTGGTGGAGATCGGCCTGGTCGAGCCGCGCGGCGAGCGCAAGGGCCGCACCTAGCACCTCTCGGCCGGCTACCTACCGGCGGCTGGGCAGGCCCGCCGCCTACGTCCGCCAACGCGGCTTCGAGCCCCTGCAGCAGGAGCAGATGGTCCTGCAATACGTCGCCAAGCACGGGCGGATCACCCGAAAGGAGACAGCCGAACTGTGCCAACTCGGCAGCCGTCAGGCCGGACGGCTCTTGGTCAGGCTCACGAGCGAAGGGAAGGTCGCCCTTCACGGAACCAAGAAAGGAGCATGATATGGCCCGCGTTCATAAATATGACCGCGGCCTTATCGCATTTGACCGCGGCTATAAAATTAGACCGGGTGCAATCCTCAATCGCTCGGGGGTGTGCGACGCTCGCCGTCACTACTTCTTTTCGAGGCGTTCGGAAGTGGAGCTTGTATGAGCGAAAGATATATGCCAGGACGCGCAAAATTTATGAGCGCGCTCATAAGTTTTGGAAAACCGCTCATATATTTGAGCGCCGTCCATAAAAATGCACGCGTGCGTGTATTTCGCGGCGGACGCCAGGCGGCCGCAAAGCTGGATGCCGCCATAGCCGCCAACCTATAGGAGCTTGAGTATGGATGGTGATAAAGGTTCTGCTTTGCTCGCCTTCTTGAAGGCGACGGCCATCATTAGGCGAAAGCGCATCATCTCCTACGGTCCGGCCGACAAAGTTCTTTGGCTGTCGGACGTACCCAGGGAGCGCCCCGAGGTCCGCTCGCCGTTCCTGAGCGACAGGCCGTACGATTTGGGTGAGCTCTGGCTGGAATTCCGGAAGAAGAGGATGCCTGCGCCGCCGCCGGTGCCGCAAGTCGTGACGAATTGGGTGCGTGCCGATGATCTGGACCAGCCGGAGAACGAGCCCAAACTGCTTTCAGAGATTACGCTTATCGTCGAGCGACGGCTGACAGACCCCGACGCGCCCAAAAACCTTGCCGGTCATGTTGTGCCCACCTATCCCTTCTCCCGCAAACCCGACATTTTGTCGGGACAATTGCACGGTTAGACGCCCCCGAATCACGCGCAGCAATGATCACCTGAGATAGAACATGGCGAGACGAAAGAACAACGCAGCGGCCGCCGAGACCAGCGCCGCCACTATCGGCTACGAGGCCCAGCTCTGGCAGATGGCCGACGCCCTGCGCGGCAGCATGGACGCGGCCGAGTACAAGCACGTGGTCCTGGGCCTCATCTTCCTGAAGTACATCTCCGACGCCTTCGAGGAGCAACACGCCAGGCTCGTCGCGGAGCAAGCGAAAGGCGCCGACCCCGAGGACCCCGACGAATACCGCGCCGTCAATGTCTTCTGGGTCCCGCCAGAGGCGCGCTGGGCGCACCTCAAGGCCCAGGCCAAGCAGCCCACCATCGGCCGGCTTGTCGATGACGCGATGGCAGGCATCGAGCGGGACAACCCGGCGCTCAAGGGCGTGCTGCCCAAGGACTACGCCCGCCCCGCGCTCGACAAGACGCGCCTCGGCCAGCTCATCGACCTGATCAGCAACATCTCTTTTACCTCCCCTCTCCCGACGGGAGAGGGGTTGGGGGTGAGGGAGCACCACGCCCATGATCTGCTCGGCCGCGTCTACGAGTACTTCCTCTCGCAGTTCGCGAGCGCCGAGGGCAAGAAGGGCGGCGAGTTCTACACGCCGCGCTGCGTGGTCAAGCTCCTGGTCGAGATGCTCGAGCCGTACCGCGGCCGCGTGTACGACCCCTGCTGCGGCTCCGCGGGCATGTTTGTGCAGTCGGTAGCGTTCATCGAGGCCCACGCCAGCGGCAACGGCAACGGCAACGGTAGGGGCGGGTCTCGTTCCCGCCCGCAGGCACTGCCCGCGCCGAGGCTTCGGCAGGCAGGCGACATCTCGATCTACGGCCAGGAGTCGAACTACACCACCTGGCGGCTTGCGAAGATGAACCTCGCCATCCGCGGCATCGAGGGGCAGATCGCGCATGGCGACACCTTCCACAACGACCGCTTTCCGGATCTGAAGGCCGACTTCATCCTCGCCAACCCGCCGTTCAACGTGAGCGACTGGGGCGGCGAGCGCCTGCGCGACGACAAGCGCTGGCAGTACGGCGTGCCGCCGGCGGGTAACGCCAACTTCGCCTGGGTGCAGCACATCGTGCACCACCTGGCGCCCGCGGGCGTGGCGGGCTTCGTGCTGGCCAACGGCTCGATGTCGTCCAACCAGTCCGGCGAGGGCGAGATCCGCAAGAACATCATCGAGGCGGACCTGGTGGACTGCATGGTCGCGCTGCCGGGCCAGCTCTTCTACTCGACGCAGATTCCTGCCTGCCTCTGGTTCCTCGCGCGCGACAAGCGCGGGCACCCCTCTCCCACTGGGAGAGGGGTTGGGGGTGAGGGTCGCGACCGCCACGGCGAGATTCTCTTCATCGACGCCCGCAAGATGGGTCGCATGGTGGACCGTACCCACCGCGAGCTGACCGACGAGGACATCGCCCGCATCGCGGGCACCTACCACGCCTGGCGCGCGTCTCCCGCATCCCCTCCCCCGCTTGCGGGGGAGGGTCAGGGAGGGGGCTACGCCGACGTGCCCGGCTTCTGCAAGAGCG
>FWPV01006222.1_pt1 | contig 21562 bp, 20 predicted proteins | sample 2228371 | NCBI WGS metagenome assembly FWPV01 (sample SAMEA103939776, study PRJEB20133) | metagenome | reverse complement strand
GAGCTGCTCAAAGGTGACACCAAACTCAATCACTTTGCCCTTAAGTCTAAACTGTATTTGCGCGCCATCCAATCTGCCTTCGCTGCTTTACGTGAACTTAAGCCTGTTTCATTGACTGCGTAAGGTGAGCGGTTAAATCACTGAAAACGAAATAGAATATACTACAAAAGGGTTATTGATATTCTCGAATGTAAGGGTTATAAGTAAACATAGAATAAACTAAAAAAGGAGAAGCCATGAAGAAACTCGCTTTGGTCCTTTTGGCTGCGGTTGTGGTCGCCGGTTTGGCGGTTGCCCAAGGTTTCGAGAAGGGCAAGTTCTATGTCGGTCCTTCGGTGGGGTACGGCTGGGGCCTGGGTTTCGGTGCCCAGGGTGAATACGGGGTAACCGAGAAGATCGGAGCCGGGGCCGATTTCTCCTACACCAGTTTCTCGGAGAGGTACACTACCTATGGCTATTGGTATGAGTGGAAATATACTTTGATAGGTATTTTAGCGGCCGGGGCCTACCACTTCATGCCCGGCAAGCAGTTCGACCCCTACATCAAGGCCGGGCTGGGCTTCTTCAATTGGGATGCCAAATATTCCGATCAATTTGGCAGCGTGTCCGCCTCCAGCCTCTATTCGGCCGCCTATACTTCGGGCATAGGCTTTGCCGGACAATTGGGCGCCCGTTATTTCTTCTCGCCCACCATGGCTGGCCGGGCGGCTATCGGCTGGCCCTTCTATATTTCGGGCGGCCTCGATTTCCGTTTCTAAGCGGTTAATTTTTAAAGCCCCGTCGCTTCATAGAGACGGGGCTTTTTTATTTAAACCATCTTTGGTATTTTATTGTCAAATATTCGTAAAAATATCTTCGGCATGTCGGACCGGCAGGAATTGTCGCCAAAACTCAACTCCAAGGACTCCAATGCCTTCACCGAGGTGGTCAGATCACACCAGCAGGCGATCTACCGCCTGGCCTATCGGCTGACCGGCAATGTCGAGGACGCCATGGACCTCACCCAGGAGGTCTTCCTCAAGGCCTATCGTTCTTTGGCCGGGTTCCGGGGCGACAGCGACATCAGGACCTGGCTCTACCGCATCGCCATCAACACTGGTTCCACCTGGAGAAGAAAAGAGAAAAATTTGGTGCAGATAGACGAAGCCCTGGAGGTGCCGGCTCCGGGAGAGGACAACGAGCTCGGGATGGCGGTCAAGGAGGCAGTGGAAAGCCTGCCGTTCAAACAGAGATCGGTGTTCGTCATGCACCACTATCAGGGGCTCAAGCACGAGGAGATAGCAAAAATAACCGAGCGGTCGGTGGGCAGCGTCAAGGCCAACTATTTTCAGGCAGTGGCTAAACTCAAGAGGAAACTGGAGGGCTACCTATAAACGGAACCCATATCATGTTCTCCTGAGGTCGGCTGCTCGCCTGACGAATTGAAGCGCTGTACTGAGCCTGGTTCCTTGCTTTACTTCCGAAGTGGGTGACGAGCCTTTGAGCAATGCATACATCTTTCAACCTGCCGGGCAGGCAGGCCATCTTAAGATGGCATTAGAGCGATGAAGTTGAACGATTCGGACATAGACAAGATCGAACGCTTGGCCGACACCTGGCAGGTGGAGATGCCGGAGGAAAATTTCTTTATAAACTTGCCGGAGAGGGTGAGGCAGCAGGCGGAGATACAAAAGGCCTCCTGGTGGGAGACTGTCGGGGCCTCCCTGGGGGCGGCAACGGCTATGGTCGTGATATTGGCCATCGGAGCCTATTTTTTAGGCGTCGGCCTCGGACAACAGAAACGGCTGATGGCGGCGGCGGCCGAGTGGCAGGCCGAATCGGCCTCCTGGGAGAAAATCGATATGGTTCTGGAGGAGGCCCAGAGGGTCGGTGTCTCCGGACTGCACCAGTATCTTTCTCCGGACGGGGTGGAGAAGGCTTCCTTGGCTTTGGCGCAGAGTGCGGCGGATATGGATTATCTTGAGTTATTAGCCTATGAACCGTAAGGAGGGAGCCATCCATGAAACATATAATCGTTCTGGTGCTATTTCTGAGCCTGGGAGCGGCGGCCTCCTGGGCCCAAACGGAAACCGGCGTGACGCCGTATGAACCCGGACCTCTGTTCTGCCAGGCTCCGCCGGCGCCACCCCAGGCGCCATGTTCGTCGGGCCAGCCCTGCCCCCTGGGCCCGGAGATGGAGAAGGAACGTCGCCTGTTGGAGGCCGTCAGGGTGACCCGGATGACCGAGGCCTTAAAACTTAGCGACGAACAGGTGGACAGATTCTTCTCCCGATTGAAGCAGCTGGAGGGGAAGCGCCGTCAATTGAGGCAGGAGAAGTCCAGGATAATCGAAGAGCTCTCCCGTCTCCTGGAGCAGGCCGAGAAGCAGAAGGAGTTGAAAACCAAGATCGAAGAATTAGAGAAACTGGAGCAGGAGGAGCGGGAGGGGATCAGAAGGATGATGAAAGGCCTGGATAGTTTACTGACTATAGAACAGCAGGCCCGTTGGCGGGTGTTCAACGAGAGGTTCGATCAGGAGATCAGGAATATGGCAAGGGAGATACATAGAAAAAGGATGGAGAAAAGTCCGATGAGGAATTGGTGAAGCCTGGTTAAACCTCGGACCAGGGTATAGAGTCAAATAGAGGACACCACAAATTACATCAAAGGAGGAGAGATGAAGAGAATCATCTTGGCACTGGTACTGACGGCGGCGGTAGCCGGGCTGGCCCTGGCTCAATGTCCAGGTCACGGCTCCCATGGTCCAATGGTGGAAAGAAAAGAGGTCATGATGAGGATGGACCGGGGCGGCTGTGGTGGCTGTGGCCAGCCGGAACAGGGGATGGGATGCGGGCCGGGGGCCGGCCAGTGGTGGGAGAACCCGGTGGTGGTCAAGGAGCTGGGGCTGAGCGACAAGCAGTCCGAGCAGATCGACCAGTTGGTTCTGGCCCACCGCAAGAACGTCATCAAACTGGAGGCAGACTTGAGGATAGCCGAGATCGAGTTCCGCGATCTAATGGAGGGCAATCCGTCCGAAGCCGAGGTGCGGAAGAAGGCCAAGGCGATGAGCCAATTGCGGGAGAAATTGCATGACCTCAGGATAGACCATCTGCTGGCGGTGCGCAGGGTTTTGACTGCGGAACAACAGAAGAAACTCCAGGAGATGCGGATCGGCCGGCGACAGCACCACCGGATGATGGAAGGGGATTGCCATGGGAAGCCTGATGCTCCCTAAAAACCCTGAGATGGATTAAAGAAATTATCCCCTCCGCCTAAGGCCCCTGGGCTTTTATAGCCCGGGGCTTTTCTTTTTACTTGATCCTGTATATTTGGTCGCCGTCGCAGAGAGCCACGGGCTATGGTTGGGGTAGTCCAGGGCAGAATACCGGTCAGCCGCCAAAGCACTATTGACAGGTGCGATTTTATTATGATAATCTATGAAAAATGCAGAGGAAAAGACTAGTATACGAACGGGAGATCCGTCTGGCCGGATCGGTTTTGATCGCGGTGCTGCTGGGGGCCAACGTCTCCCTTTTTTGGTTGAGCACCAGGCTGAGCCGCAGGATACAGTCCGACCATGCTCAACGTCTGGCCATAATCGCCGAGCTGGCCTACCGACAGTGGCAGCAGTCTGCCGACAGTCTGGTGGATACGGATTTCATGTCCCGGTGGGGCTTGACCCAGGTCGGCGCCTGGGGACGGGAGGGCCGCTGGTTGTGGCACAGCCGGTCGGAGCACAGAGGCCAGCCGGTGGAGATCTACGGCGGTTTGAACGCCGCCCGGCTGAGGGATCTGGATGTCAGGGGCGCCACCATTTCGGCGGTATATGGCCGCCTGGGCGACGAGCGCCAGATCTATCTGTTGAGCAAGGAGCGCGGTTCGGTGATCGTGGCCGTGGAGCAGAGCGCGGCCCTGGTGGCCTCCCTCGACCGCTTCATCATCCTGCAGACGATATTTCTCGTGCTGGGCACGGCCGGCGTCCTGGTGCTGTTTTTCTGGTATCTGAGGATGGTGTTCCAACCCTTCAGGCAGATGGCCAGACAGACCCAGGTGGCCCTGGGGGTCGAGGGGGCAGCCCAGGACAGCGAAGTGGCCTTTGTGCTGGATGTCTATCAGCGGGTGCTGGAGGAGATGAAGAAGCAGGGACGTTCGCTAAAGGATCTCTACGACCTGTCCCGGCTGAGGGCCGAGAGAAGCGAGAGGATAAACAAACATCTGCTGGAATCGCTGGACAAAGGGGTGGCCTTTGTCGACGACCACGGCAACTTGATATCGGCCAACCGAGCGGCTTTCGCCATGGCCGGAGCCGCCGACCTGGAGGCTTTAGGCCGGATGCTGCTGTTGACCGAGAACCGTTCCGGAGAACACCAGGATCAGTGGACCGTGGAGCTGGGACAGGGAAGGAAGGTTCTCCAGATCTTAAGAAGCCGCATGGAGCCTGGAGGCGAGGGCCAGGCTCTGACCATGCTCCTCATCACCGACGCCACCCTGCAGCGAAGGCTGGAGGAACAATCATCCCTGTTCGAGAATATGCGGCTGCTCAAGGCCTCGTCCGAGAAACTTGCCGAGAGACTGGGGCCGGACCTCGACCGCCTCCAGGAACTCCTGGAGGAGACTGGAGCCGGAGGGCGGGAGGCCCTGCAGCGGATCCGAAAGACTCTCGAAGACCTGAGCCAGCAATGGAATTTTTCCACCGGCAACGAGCCGGAGGCCGGCGATCAGGAGATATTGGCCTGCCAGCCGGGCCTGGCCCGGGTGTTGGAGATGGCCCGGAAGGTGGCGGCCACCGACTCCACCGTTCTTCTGAGCGGGGAGAGCGGCACCGGGAAAGAATTGTTAGCCCGCTATATACACCGCATCAGCGCCAGAAGAGACGGGCCGTTCGTCTCCATCAACTGCGGGGCCCTGCCCGAGAACCTCATAGAGTCCGAACTGTTCGGCTATGTCAAGGGCGCTTTCACCGGAGCCTACCGGGACAAGCCGGGGCTTCTGACCGCGGCCCATGGCGGCACTTTTCTTTTGGATGAGGTCGGCGAACTTCCTGTTTCGCTCCAGGTGAAACTTCTAAGCGTTCTCCAGGAAAGAGATGGGGTGCAGGTGGGCCAGGTCAAAGCCAGATCCATCGATATCAGGGTGATAGCGGCCACTAACCGGGATTTGGAGAGAATGGTCAAGGAGAACCGGTTCAGGCAGGATCTGTATTTTAGGCTCAATATTTTCCCCATTGTGGTGCCGCCCTTAAGAGAGAGAAAGGAGGATATCCCAGTCTTAGCCGATATATTGATAAGAAAGATAGCAAAGAAATCGGGCCTGTCGATTAAATCTTTAGACGGCAATGCCTTGTCTGTCTTGCAGGCATATAGTTGGCCGGGCAATGTAAGGGAGTTGGAGAATGTTTTGGAGAGATCCTTGGTGATGGCCTCAGGCCTTTTGATAAAACCCGAGGATATACAATTGCCGGAGACAGGGGCAGAAAAAGTGCATGAGGAGGATACCGGGTCAGAAGATCTTTGGGAAGTAACCAGACGGGCTGCCGGCGAAGCCGAGAGACAGGCTATCGCCGCCGCCCTCAAGGCTGCAGGCGGCAATAAGAGCGAGGCGGCTCGAAGGCTTAAAATAAGTTATCGGGTGATGCTGAAGAAGATAAAAGACTACCAATTGGACAAGGTCGAGAATTGACCTATATTACTCTAGAGTAATAATTTCGTTTGATGGGGAACAATGGCAAGGTAATCCTTATTCTGCGTTCTACATATACTATTGCGGTTCAATAAATTAGAAATACTGCAAAATGGCATGAATATTGCAGTATTTTTTATGTAAAAAGTAAGCAGGTGACAAAATGGGAAAGAACGAAAAGAGACAGGAACAGGGTTTTTCTTTGATAGAAATATTGGTAGTAATTATTGTAGTAGGCATCCTGTTGGCTGTGATGGTGCCTAATACTATGAATATTATTAATACCTCCAGGGTGAAGGGCGATGCCAATATGCTGGCCCAGACCTTGCGCGAGGCCCGAGAGAGGGCAGTGTCCCGAGGACATCAGGTGGCAGTGGGATTCCAAAGCCAGGGCAATGCCCTGGTCTCCACCATGATATATTTCAACCCCAATGCCAACAATATCTCCAGCCAAAGATACAATAACTGTAATTTAGGGCTGCGGCCGACGAATCCGCCCAACTCCAGGCCGCCCGACAGTTTGGCGGCCGGGGCCCCGGCTGATGGAATAGATTTTGTAAACAACCAGGCCGTATTCTCGCCTCAGGGAGGTTGTACTCCCGGCGCCATCTATCTATTCAGCCGAAACGGCCGAGTGCAGGTGGCGGTGACCGTCAATCTGAACGGCCGGGTCAGGGTATGGCAGTGGGAGAACGGGGCTTGGTTTTAAATACGAACCTTATCTTCAGGAGATTGAAGTATGGATCTGAAATATTTTAAACTCCAGCGCGGCATGTCGCTCATCGAATTGATGGTGGCCATGACCGTCTTTGCCCTGGTCCTGGTGGGCATAGTGCCGGTCATGCTCCTGACCATAGGCTACAACCGGGAGGCCAAGAGGGCCATCGAGGCCCGCAATGTCCTGAACAACTTCACCGAGACCCTAAAATCCCTGCCCATGAGCCATGTCTTCCGGCAGGACGACGGGGATGCCGACGATCTGGCGGACAATGTGGATCCGGACCACAGCCAGGTTCAGGATCGGTTCACCGTCAACTGGAATATCCGTCAAGTCAATCTGTTTCAGCAGGACGTGCGGATATTCGTCAACTGGCAGGACAGGAGAGGCCAGCAGCGGACCATCAGCACCGATATCACCATCGTCGGCGGATAGGACCATCTGATTCAGGAGAAAGCATTAGGAGAGACGAAGATGAATAAATCGAAGGGATACGGGCAGCAGGGCATGACCATGGTAGAGATGCTGATCGCCATCACGGTGCTGGGGCTTTTGAGCGGGGCCATCGCCGCGGTGATGGTGGCCCAGATCCGTTCCTCGATGAGCCAGACCAGCCAGTCCGCGGTGCAGAGCGATGTCAACCTGACCCTGAACACCATAAAATGGGATCTGGCCCATACCGGCTTCGCCCAACCGGCTCGGGAGAACACGGTCATCCAGTCCACGGTTCCGGCCGGACAGGGGGACAACCTCACTTTGGTGGGCGCTGTCACCGGCGCCGAATACAACCGCTGGACGGTGGTGTTGAATCCCCCGCTGACCCTTGAGCCCGATCAGATTCTGGTGAGACGTTGGACCGACGCCGATACCATCCGCAACCTCAAGGTGAACGACATCGTCTTCGCCATATCCTCGCTCAAGCAACTCATCACCACGGCACAGGTCACCGCCATCACCAGCAGCGGAGCCCCGGTGCCGGATTCCCAGTACATCGTGACCCTGAGCCAGAATGTCAGCATGTTGCCGGGGTCGGTGGTCTATCAGACCGGCTCCTTCGGCACCATCGGCGCCAACGCTACCGCGGTCTACACCTATGATGCCGCCAACCGCCGGTTGCTGCGCAACGGACTGCCGCTGTTGGACAATGTGGAGCAGTTCCAGGTGCGATACTTCTTCGACCAGGACAATGACGGCGTCATCGACACCACGGCCGAGTTCCAGGATGTATTCGCCTCGACGGTGGATCCGGTGAGATGGAACTTCACGCCGCTCTTGGTGGGGGTGACCCTGGTCACCTCGCCGCCCTTTATGGAGAGCCGGGTGGTGGATACCAGAAACACGGTCGATATCTGGGATTCCAGTTATCCTATGGATCCGATTATGCAGCGGCGCTACCGTAACATCCATACCATGTTGGTTCGGCCCAGGAATATCGGAGGCTGACGAAGAACGGAGGATTTGAAATGATCCTATCCAAACTAACCGAGGAACAACAAGGCTTCGCCCTGGCCATGGTCATGGGCGCGGTGATACTGTTCATCATCCTGGCGGCCACCACGGCCTTCCTGGTGTCCAAATTGGGCAAGATGAGCTCCGGCCAGGTCCGGTATTCTTCGGCCACCGACGCCGCCGACGCCGGAATAGATCTGGCGGTGTTGGAGATAAACAATGCGGTGAACGAAGGCCGGACGCCCCAGGCCGAACAAAATGTCAACATCGGACGTTATACCACCAATGTCCGGATCCGGCCCCAGGGGGTCTGCGCCTTGCCCAGCGGTTCGCTGGAGATGGCTTCGGCCTACGAGGGCATCGGCACCGGAGCTGGCTCCCGAGGAGTGGCCAGTTTCTATTTGGTGACCACCACGGCCTCGGCGCCGCCGTCTCCAGAGACCGGACGGTTAATTACCATGCGGCGAAAATTGGTGGGCGGAGAATAAACTAACAATAGGAGAGAAGCCATGAAATACATCGCCTTGTTCTTAGTGGCGTTGGCACTGATGGTCGGGGCCCTGGCCCAGACCATGCCCTGCCATGCGCCGTCTTTCGTCTCCGAGTCGGTCAAGCCCAACCTTTTGATCGCCCTGGACAACTCGGGCTCCATGGGCGCACCTGCCTACTGGAGCAAGATATATAACAACCGGGACACCCTGTGGTTCAAATCGGGCGCGCCGCCCAGGTATTATGGCTACTTCAACAACGACAGCAACTATAACTATACCGGTGGTGTATTCAAGGCGTCGCCCAGCGGCACTTGGCCGGGCTGGCTTTTAAACTGGGCCACTATGAGCCGGACCGATGTCATGCGTAAGGTTCTGGTAGGAGGGAAATACAGCAGCAACAAACTTATCGCCCAGGGCAGAAACTCTTGGGAGAAAAGATACTATAAGGGCAATACCAGCAATTACAATCAATTCAGCATGACCGTCTCAGGCGGTAAAACCTATATCACCATAACCAAGAGCGGATCGAACCCACCTATAAATGCCACCCTCAGCAATTCGGCGGTGGAGGTGGCCTCACCGCCGCCGTTTAGGGGCATCATCCACCAGATAGCTGACAAGGACCAAGATAACAACTGGGACGATAATTCGCCCCGGTTCGGTCTATGGCTTTACAATTACGGACCGGGTGGTACAGAATAGGGAGGAGGTAGCTTCTCTGACAATGGCGGACACATCAATTCCTACATCAACGAGCCTACCCTGACCGACATGGTCAACGCCATACAGAACGTTAACCCCACCACTTGGACCCCCTTGGCCGAGAATCATTTCGAGATACTCCACTATTTTGCCCAGGTCAATCCCTATTATTCCAACTCCAACTTCACCAAACAACCGGGCGGGGTCAAGGACCCCTATTATTTTAAGGATTTGAAGCGAATGATGTGGTGTGACAAGTCCTTCGTCCTATTGTTGACCGACGGAGAGTCAACTAAGGACAGAATCATCCCCGAAGCTGATGCATCGTTGCCAAATTGTACTGGGTTGAGAAACTATTGGAATGGACGGTCAGTACCCTATGTGCCCGATACTGCCAGTAGCCACGGCACGGCCTACCTGGATGACGTGGCTCTCTATGGCTATACCAACGACCTGCGGCCCGACCTGAACGATATTCAGAATGTAGCCCTATACACCGTATTCTGTTTCGGCAGGGGTTCGGATCTACTGAAATCGGCTGGCAAGTGCGGGTCGTTCATCGACCGCAACGGCAACAATAGGCCGGATCTCCAATCCGAATGGGACCAGGACAACGACGGCATACCCGACGGCTATTTCGAAGCCGAGGACGGATGGCAACTGGAGGAGGCTATCACCCAGGCCATCCACTCCATCATCGCCCGGGCTTCGGCTTCGTCCGCGGTGTCCATCGTCTGCGGCTCCTCGGACGGCGAGGGCACGGTGCACCAGGCCTACTTCCAGCCGGCCCTCTATGAGGGCTCTGACGAACTGTTATGGAGCGGCTATATTCGAGCCCTGTGGATAGACCGATCCGGCAATATGAGGGAGGACACCAAAAACGACGGCATCCTCCAGATGAAGGACGACGGCGCCGGCATCCAGGGCGACTATGTGGTCAAGATGTACTTCGATCCGAATACCAACGAGACCAAGGCCAGGCGCTTTCGGGATCCCCGGGGCAAGGGATTGGAGACCGACCTGATCTTTGTTGACGAGAAAGGATTGGGAGACCTGGCCGATGTCTGGAACGGGGGAGAGTGGCTCTACAATACCTCGGCCGCCAGCCGCAATATCATCACCTTTGCCGATGCTGACGGCAACGGCATTGTCTCCTCGGGGGAGATCAAGAGTTTCACCGCGGGAAATGCGGCCGATCTAAGGACTTACATGGGCGCCGCTTCCACGGCCCAGGCCGAGACCATCATTCAATATGTCCGGGGGGTGGACTATCCCAACCTCAGGCCCCGCATCCTGGCGGGCAAGGTCTGGAAATTGGGCGATATCATCAACAGCAGCCCCAGTTTCATCGGCAAGCCCACCGAACGCTATGATCTCATCTACGGCAGTCTATTGGGCACGGGCTATGACCTCTATGCCGAGTTCTACCAGGCGCACCGCAACCGGCGCAACCTGGTGGTGGTGGGGGCCAACGACGGCATGATCCATGCCTTCAACGCCGGCCGCTATATACCCAACCCGGATCCTACTTCCAACAACAAAGGCACTGTGGATCCCATGGGCCAGCCCTTGGGCAAGGAGATGTGGGCCTATGTGCCTAAGAATGCTTTGCCGCACCTGCGCTGGCTGCCCAAGACCAATTACTGCCATGTCTACTATCAAGACCTCAGGATCAAGATCACCGATGTCCAGATCTTCTCTTCCGACGCTCTTCACACGAACGGCTGGGGGACCATCATCATCGCCGGCATGCGGCTGGGCGGCTATCCCATCACGGCCGGAGGCACCACCTATCGTTCGGCCTATGCCTGCATCGATGTCACCGATCCCAACAATCCAGTTCCGCTCTGGGAGTTTACCACTCCTGACCTGGGCTTCACCGTCTCCTATCCCTGCGTAGGCAAGGTGGGCAACGAATGGTATATGGTGGTGGGAGCCGGCCCGACTACCTTTGACGGCACCAGCAACCGTAATCCCAAGATCTATGTGGTCAACCTGCGTACCGGTGTCTTGGTAAGATCCATCACGTTGGGCGACGCCAACTCCTCGGTGGGAGACTGCATCGCGGTGGACATCAACCTCAACGGCCAGGCCGATGTCTTTTACTTCGGCACCTACAGCCAATGGGGGGCGGAGGTGGGCAGGATGTACCGGCTGGTGACCTGCCAGGATTTTCTGCCGGGTCTGGAGCAGGCGGACCCGAGCGCCTGGCAGTTGAATGTGCTCCTGGATGTGGGCCGTCCCATAACCGCCGGGCCGGTGGCCGCCAAGGACGAATTCAACAACTTCTGGGTGTATTTCGGCACCGGCCGGTCATTCGCCAGCGCCGACAAGACCGACGGCAACGCTCAATATATCATAGGGGTCAAGGACAACCGCTTGGAACAAACCCGGATATGGGCCGATCTGAGGAACGTCAGCAATATTGCGGTCAATGGCGTAGACAGCGTGTCCTACAACGGCACCTCGGGGCCCTGGATCAACTGGCGGTCGTTCATGACCGATATGGCGCCTTACAAGGGCTGGTACCGGGTGCTGCCAGTGATCGACAGCCTGGCCGAGAAATCCCTCAACAAGCCGATCATCATAGGCGGCGCGCTGCTGGCCAGTACCTTTGTGCCCTCGGACGATCCCTGCGCCCTGGGGGGCACCGGCTTTCTCTATGCCCTGTACTATCTGACCGGAACCGCCTACTACAATCCCATACTGGCCCGGGGGACGCCCGGGGCCACGGGGGTGGGCGCCAACGATAATCCCATCAAGATCAATCTGGGCGAAGGCCAGCCCTCAGCGCCGGCCATACACATAGGGGCCACCGGCGAGCGGACCTTTATCCAGACGCCCACCGGGGCCGTGGTCAGCGTGGGTACGGTCCTGCCCTACAGCGCCCGCAGCGGCAACCTCTTCTGGAAGCAGCCGTAAATTATCTGAATAAGGAGATAGAAAATGAGAGTCGCCATAGTGGCCATAGCCATCATGTTTCTGGCCATAGCCGGGGCGGTGGCCCTGATGCGCGGGCCGGACAATAACGACAGTGAGGGCTACACTACCGAGGCCTATATCATGGCCGTCGGCCCGAACTCCATCAACATCTGCGAGCAGGACTATCCGGTCAACCGGGCCCTGCTCAAGGTCTACGATATTGACGGTAACCCGGTGGATCTCGAATCGCTCACCCCCCCGCTGGAGGCTCTGTTGACCATGGGCCAGCGGGGCGATGAGACGGTCATCAAGGAGATCCGGGTGCTGACCCAGTATCGGGTGAACGATGAAGGAAGGGTAGAGGTGGAGCGGCGGAGAAATGAGATCTATTAGCAAGGCTTCAGCCTCCCAGGCCCAAGTCATAACTTTTCTTGTTCTCCTCCTGGGGTGGGTCCTGGGCTGTAGCCCAGCGAGAAAAAGCAACGGGGCCAACCAGCCGCCGCAGATCGAGTCCATTTCGCTGCGTCCCGAACAGCCCAGCACCGACGCCCAGATTAACCTGGAGGTCAAAGGCCAGGATCCGGACGGCGATATGCTGACCTACCGGGTGGAATGGGTGGTCAACGGCCAGGTGATGGCCTCGGGCCCGATCCTGCAGTTCTCCACCCGGGGTCTGGCGCCCGGGGATCAGGTCTATGCCCGGGTCCAGGCCCTAGACGGCGAGGGCCAAAGTCCCTGGGTGGAGACGGCCAGGGTCGTCCTCTACCCCAAGTTGATCGGCCTGGACAGTTTGACATTGGAGCCCAGGCCCTTGACTTCGGAACTGACTGCTATCCGGGCAATACCTCATGCTCCACCCGGCGCCAGCGATCAGATAAGATATGTCTACCGATGGACCATAGACGGCAAGGTGCTGGCCGACAGCGGAAGCACCATCTCGGTATCATCTCTGAAGATAGGACAGCGGGTGACGGTGGAGGCAGTGCCGGTCCTGGGCATCGAGAGAGGCCGTCCGTTCCGGGTGGAGGCCAAGGTATTGGGGCCGGCCCCGGAGCTAAGCGGGGTGGAATTCGTCTCTGAGGACGGGCCGAACTATATCTACCTAGTCAAGGCTTCGGATCCCCAGAAAGAGCCGTTGACCTACCTATTGGTTCAAGCGCCACCTGGGACCAGCATTGATCCCGGCAGCGGGCGGCTCACCATACCCAAGGACAATATGGGTGAGATATGGGTGCGGGTCACCAATAGAAGCGGAAGTTGGACCGAGAGGAGGTTGGATATCTCGCCATGATCTGGTGGCTGCTTGCGGCCGGGCTCCTGGCGTCCGGACCATACCATAACGCCAAAGGATATTCCGGCCAAGCCAATATAGATTTCGGCCGGGCCATCCCCGGCCATTCTTATAACTATCGCGCCTATTTCAAGAATGAGGCCAGCGTCCCTCTGCGCTTAAGCGGTCGCGCTGGCTGCGGCTCCTGCCCCCATTTCACCAGCCGCAGCGATTTTCTGGCCCCAGGCGACTCCACTGAACTAAATTTCGAGACATTTTTGAAGAGGAGCGTAAAGGACTCCTTTATATACGACGTCCTGCTTTATACCGACGACGGCGGACGCCGCGGCTTGTGGATGTACCGGGTGCGCCTGAGCCTCAGGGATAGAGAGAGGCCGTGGGTAAGAACACCGTCGTCGGCGGTGAAGGTCGATGCCGACCATGAAGGCAATCTCCAGGGCAGGATTCCCCTCGTCTCCCTTTCCTCCCGAACATTGAGATTAAGCGCGGTTGGCTATCCCGATGGATTGAGGTTCCATCCAGTGCTGCCGGCGGAGATCATGCCGTATTCGTCACTGGCTTTGGTATTCACGGCGCCGCCCGAGGTCTTGGCCAAACATCGCTCCCTCACCTTCGAGTTGAGGGACCCGGAAAACAAGTATCAAAGGTTCAGCCTTCCCCTGGCGCCCTAGGTAGGGCCGGAACGGTAAGAGATGCCTATCGCCATCCGTTTCGACAAGCAGAAGATAATAGATAATCTTCTGGGCACCATAGCCACCGGCCTGTTCACCGGCTTTGTGCCGATCATGCCGGGGACAGCCGCTAGCCTGGCAGGAGCCGGGCTCTGGTGGGGGCTGGCTCCCAGGTCTTTGATCGGCCAACTGTCTATTCTAGCCTTGGTGCTTTTCAGCGGCTGGTATTCTTCCCGAGTGGCCCAGGATTGGTGGGGGCAGGAGGACAGACGGATAGTGGCCGCTGACTTGGCCGGCATGTGCCTGGCCCTGTTCGGCGTCCCCAAACACCTTGGGCTTTGGATCACAGCCTTCATCCTCTATCGACTGTTGGACCAGGTGAAATTCTATCCGGCCCAATATTGTCGCCAGTTGGATCCGGCCATGGGCCCTCTGGCCGAGAAATCGGTCACCGCGGTATATACCGGGGTGCTGTTGATGGTAGCCTCGTTCTTTTTCGGCAGAATTCCTGACTGGAATCTGCTGCTGGCCAGAGGAGCCTTATACCTCTCTCTTTTAATTACGGCTATTATATCCACTCTCTATGGCTCTTTCCGGGTGGGGGTGATAGCGCCACTTGTTTCCCTGGGCTGTCTGTTGTTCTGGGCTGGGGCGCCCGGCTCTCCCTGGGCCCAAGCCTGGCTGCTGGTAGTTTTCGCCATAGTTTTGTTGGCGGCCGTAAGGTTTTTGGCCGGTCTGCCTTGGGCTCTTACCATACTGGAATATTTTATTGTCATCTGGGCCAGCTGGGCCTGTCTCTGGTTCATCCCCAAATATCCTCTGGCCATTATCATGGGAGGAATGCTTTTGGTATTCTTCAAATTGGTAAGGCCCTATCCCACTAATTACCTGCCGAATTGGGGACTTGGGGCCTCGATTTTATTGCCTAATATTATTGCCTCGATCTATACGGCTTCGATTATACAGGTAGGGGTGCTGATATTTGGCCGAGGAGATGTCGTTTTTATCAATTACATAGTAGGTCGGATATTAAATCTTTTTATGCCATAGAGATAATAAACAAGAATGTAATAAGCCTCCAGTTGCCGACTGGAGGCTTATTATTATCCAAGAGTGCAATTTATTACTCAAAAGTAATAGTCGAAGTACCATAATGACGAAGTAGATATTTTGTATCATTTTGACTAATAAATATTTATAATATATGAAATATTTGGCAAGAATTTTGCGTATAAATTTAGATAGGGAGGATAATAGGTATGTATAAAAATCAAGGCTTTTCTCTAATCGAGTTGATGACGGTGATAATTATCATCGGCATTATGATGGGTATAGCCATACCGGCCATAACCAGGAATCTACCCCAGCGAAGGCTACACGAGGGCAGGGATCAAGTGTTGCAGGACTTGATGTTATTGCGGCAAAGATCCATAAACGAGGACAGGTGCTTTGGTCTGGCGACGCTTATGGGGGACCTCACCCGCTATCAATTATTCGAGGATCTTGACAGAAATGGAATATTGGACGGTGGCGATCGGGTACTTAATACCCTCAGGCTGCCTACGGGTGTTTCCTTTACGGTGAATTTTTCGGTGAGTTTTCTTCCCAGCGGGATTTTAAGCCAGCCCATAGGCAGCCAGGTGATGTTTGTAAACTCAAAGGGACAGAATGAATCCTTTCAGATACTTTTCTCTGGCATGGTATTTCGTTGATCTTAAGGAGAGAAAGATGAGACAGAATTTCGCTAAGGGGCAGGCCGGCTTCAGCATGATCGAACTTATGGTGTCCACCGTGATGCTGGCCTTCGTCATCACCGGTATTGCCACTTTGTATCCCCGGGCCATGGCCTACTCGGTGCAGAGCCGGCAGCTCAGTCGGGCTTTCGCCATAGCCCACGGAAAGATAGAAGAGTTCTATAGGATGCCAGGCAATGCCGCCGCCCTGTCGGCCGGCAACCACGGGCCGGAGCCGCGGGAAAATTTCACCTGCACCTGGAACGTACAGTGGGATTATCCTATTGCTAAGATGCGTCGGGTGACGGTGGGGGTGACCTGGCCAACCGGCGCCAGCATGGACAGCGTTGGGGTGGTGACCTATATTCTGAAGTAAACTGATTCCATAAAAGCCTGTTTAGAGGATACTGGCCATGAACAAGAGAGGTTTTAGCCTTATAGAGTTGATGGTGGCGGTGCTGGTCCTGGGAATTATTATGGCCGCCGTGATCACCGTCTTCATCGAAAGCGACAAGTCCAAGAGACGGACCGAGAACCTGGCCGAGGCCCAGAACCATGCCCGGGCGGCCATGACCATCGTGGAGCGGGAGTTGAAATCGGCCGGATACGGTATCCCCATGAACCATGCCCAGCCGGTGATCGCCTATGCCGCGCCTTTCGAGTGCATCTTCAATGCCAATATCATTCCCTTCCCCAACGATACGCCCCCCTACGGCCAGCCCCGGGCCTATGATCCCAGCGCCACCCCGGCCTGTCCCAACTACAATCCAGGCATATTCTTCAATACCGGAGCCGAGACCTACCGCTACTTCATCAGCCGAACCGATAGCCTGGCGCTGAGGACCCGCAATCCCAACGATGCAGTGCTTATCAGGCAGGTATACGGCCGGATGGGCAACGGCAGCAACCAGGTGTTTCCTGCTTTGGACCAGCCGATCGCCTTGGTCCGCCCGCCTCTGGACGCCAACGATGTCAGCATTGTGCCCATGTTCCAATATTGGTACCGGGCCACACCCACCGACACCTTCCTCACCCTGTGGGGCGACGCCGACGGCGACAGGGTGTTGACCGGCAATGAAAGGCTGTTCGCCAACCCCCCGGCCTCGGTGCGCAACAATATCGATGAGATAACCCTGACCATCACTGCCGAGACCAGAAATCCCTTCCGGGATCGATACCAGCAGGTCTCCATAGCCACCCGCATGAACCTGTTCAATGTCCCCATGGCCACGGTCAAATACTATCTGAGGGGCAAATATCTGATCAGCGGGACCGCAAGCGGCGTGCCGGCGGGCGAGGTCTCCCTGAATACCGGTGTCATCCAGACGATCCAGCCTGACGGAAGTTATGAGTTCGGTGTGGACCCGGGAAGCTATGTGGTCCGGCCGCAGAAGTTGGTGGAGGGAGCCAGCGACTACTATGTCCTCTTGAACCCCCAGGACAGCCTGGTGACCGTCAGCAACTCCGATGTCAACAATATAAATTTCAGATACCGCCAGGTGGGCTCGGGCGAAATGGGACGGATCATAGGCCGGGTCTTCTACGACTCCACCCAGAACATGACCATGGACCCCTGGGAGAGGGGGATCTCGGGGGTGACCGTCAGTGTTTATGGAACCAGCGTCTATACGGACACCACCATCATCTCCCTCACCACCAAAACCGATGCCGAAGGCTATTACTCCTTTACCCTGCCGCCGGGGGAATACGCCGTCAACCAGACCGACTCCTTCGGCTGGTTCTCGTCCACGCCCAATACCGTGATCGATACCCTGGCGCCCGGAGCCAACGACACCATAAACTTCGGCGACTACAAGGGCGCGGCCGGCATGATCCGGATCAAGGTCTGGCACGATGCTAACAAGGACTCGGTGGACCAGGGGGCCCCGTCCGAGCCCGGCCTGCCCAATGTGCTGTGCATAGTCACCAAGCACGGCAGCGATGATCTCGAGGTGGTTCGGGGCCTAACCGATGCCAATGGTGAGGTAACTTTCTGGGTGCCGGCCGACACCGTCTACTCGGTCATCGAGATCGACCCGGACACCATGACTTCGATCTGCGCCTGGAATCTGGGGCGGAGCTCGGCCCCGCACAGCCTAGTCTCTCCCTATGCCAACCGGGTGGAGAATGTGGTGGTCCCGCAGAACGATACCTTCAACATCAAGTTCGCCGATGCGGTCGGCTTCGTCACCATAACTTTGGGACAGACCGAAAAAGTATTGTCCCTGGTGACCCCGGACCTCAGAGAGAGAAGAAACCCGCCGGGCGATAAGAACAATCCAGATAACTCGAACCCGGACAACGATATCGTGTTGGGCACGGTCAAGGCCTCGACCAGCAACCTGTTGGTATGGTACAATCTGTATGTCAACTCCCTGACGCCCTTCGGCAGCCTGTTCACCGCCAACCCGCACCGTGCCTACGATGTGGGCTACGACATTCCGTCGCTGTCCAGCGCCAATTTCGACGCAGTGGCCACCCCGCCCAGCGTCACCGAAGATATCGTGGCCGGGCTCAGGGCCAACACCAGCGGGTACAACATCAAAGTAAGTCTGACCCACAACGGCGGTGGAAAAGGAGTCAACGCGGACCGAGACAAAGGCTTTTTGGCCTGGCAGACCGGGGTCGACCCAGACTTTCCGGCCTTTGCCCTGCAAAGTTATAGAACCGAGACCGACCCGACAATCACTCATGTCTTGGCCCTTGCCACAGGACTGCTAACGCCTTCCGGACAGTTCGATTTTGCCGTGGGCACCAAAACGGCGGACAATGAGGGACATATCGAGATCTGGCGCAACAACGGCACAGGGTCCAATTTCTCTCGGGTGCAGACCATTTACCATGCCCAGGGCGTCAGACTGGGCGAGGTCAGGGCCATCTATGCGGCCGATGTGGTGGACAGCCTGGGGTTATCCGGCAAAGATGGACTTGCTGATCTACTAGTGGGCACCAAGACCAACGACTATCCCAACTACCAGGGCCAACTTGTGATCTTCCGCCGGGCCGGGAAGAACCAGTTGTTCACCCACCATCTGACCATCAACTACACCGATGGGTATATCAATGCCATCAAGGCCTACGATTCCGGCCTGCCCCGGGGCACTGTCCTGGAGGATATAGCCGTGGGGCTCAGGGTCCCGGGCAGTTCGGCCGATGACTACCAGGGCCGGGTGAACCTGTGGCACAACAACCACAACGGCAGTTTTGGCAGCGGCGGACAGCCCAACGACCAGGTGAACCCTGGGGGCGAAGTACTCTTCCTCGACGCCGGGAAACTGGATATCGATAATTACAACGATTTGGTAGTCGGCATCAAGACCGGAGCCAATACCGGAGGCACCAGGGTCTATTACACGGCGCCGGCCGGATACCTGCCTTCCTATGGTTCCGATCCCTCGGGCGGCCAACAGATAGGCGAGGTCGTGGTGGTCCGTGTCACCACCTTCCGGCCGACGCCAGGGCGCCGGGACATTATCGCGGCCGTCAGGGAGCTCAACACAACGAACCAAGAGATCGGTAAGATCATAATTTACTTCAATAAACTGTAGTCTCCCATATCGGGAGAGCGACAGCAGATAGCGTCGTATTCGGGAGGTAGCGGAGGATGGACCAGTGGAGAGATCAGAAGGGCATAGCCATGGCCCTGGCCTTGATGATGACTTTGGTGCTGACGTTGATGGCCGCCGGGTTGTTGTACACCGTGGTCAATGAGAAAAAGCTCACCGCCAACCAGATGCGCTATGCCCAGGCTCTGGCCGTGGCCAGGGCCGGTCTCTATGAGGCCATAGCCCGGCTGACCACCTTGGACCAATCGGTCAAGATAGGCCAGGACCTGACCCAGCCCATCACCCCAGGATGGACCTGTTTTATCTTCTTGGACAATCCAAACCCCGGAGGGACAGGCTTCGAGAATCGGGCGACGGCCCAGACCGGGGGCAATGTACTCGATTATACGGTCCCCTTTAATGGAGGCAGTTTTGACACTTCCTTGGTGTTGACCGTGCGCTACAAGCGACAGGATCGAAACGGCAACGGTGTAATCGACAGCGACCAGGAGTTATACTTCTACGACCATAAGCAGCAACGGATAACACTGGGGCGGACCGACCCGGAACACAAGCCGGTGTTCGAGATCACCTCCACCGGCCGGGTGGGCACCACCCGGCGCACTATAGTCACCGAATTGATAATACCCAAACTGAACATAGGGGCCAAGGCCGCGGTGCGCAGTTACAGGCCGATAATGGGACACGGCACGGTAGATATCTGCGGCCACGACCATCTGATAACCACCCCCTTGGGCCTTTCGCCGCCCAACTGCTTCCCGGCCCAGCCCGGCCAGCCCAGCGGCTGGCATGTCAGCCGCGATCCGCCGTTGCACCCGGATCCCAATATAAGCGGCAACCCGGAGTGCACTGCGGCCGGCTGCATGCCCGGGGCCGAGTCCAACCAGGGCATCGGCACCGCCGGCGCACCCAAGAAGTTTTGGGGCAACCCGGACAGCACCGGCGCCAGCACCAACCCAGTGCCCGAGATCTGGGAGATACTGGGTATGAGCCAAGCGGAATGCAACAACCTGCCCTGGGGATCGGATGTGAACCCGGTCAGAGGCTTCGTGAAAATTGAAAACACGGGCAGCGAGCTACATCTTCCGAATCGGGACGACCACATGGGGGTGCTCTGGGTCACCGGCGATATGCGAATGACCGGGAACACCAAGTTCAAAGGGCTGATCTATGTAGAAGGAGATTTCACCAATGCCGGGACATCCTGGGTTCTGGGAGCAGTCTGCACCAAGGGCCGCACCCAGACCACGCTCAACGGCACCATCAATGTTTTGTACTCGAGCGGCATGTTGGAGCAGGTCATCATGGCGGCCTCGGGCATGGGTATGAGGATCATCTCTCAAAGGGAAGTGGATTGAAATCTCACCAAGAGCAGAGGGGCCGAACCGGGAGACCGGCCAGGCTCCTTTTGATTAGACCACCGCATATGGCGTTTGGCAGCAGACCTCTTGACAAACAAACGATTTTGATATATAGTTATATCGAACACAAAAAAGAGAGGTGCCGCCGGGCCGCATCAATGTCGGTAGACTTGCACCCCTGGAAAAACATTTAACGAGCCCAGCCTCGGTCGTCGGGGGGCAAGCCAGTATTCACCGCACTGGCCCGTTTCTGGTTCCTATATTGCCGAACAGATAGGTTTGGGGAAAGCCGGTGTCATAGGGGACGATGCCGGCTTTTTTAATTAGTCGGCCTTCCGAAATAGAACTGACAGAAGAGATTGGGGAGCAGGCATCTATTGGAGGTTCATAACCTTAGGACGGTGCTGAACCTTGCTTTGTAAAATAAATTTGAAAAGACAGGGATGAAGCGGCTTCTACTTTTATCTTTTGCCTTTTTAGGGGTGCCGGTCGGGCTCTGGGGGGCAGTGGCTTTAGAGCACAGCGACAGCTGTTCCTGTCGGTTTACGGTAGATGTGCCGCCGGCCGTGCTGAGCCGGACAGACCAAGGGTACACCATCTCCATCGAAGGCTTCGGCTGTCAGGCGCTGCCGGGCCATCCCTCCCTACCCGGACGGGATGTATTCGTGGCCGTTCCCGAGGGGGCTAAGGTGCGGGTCTGGTCCGAGGCTGAGATCGACCGGGAGTACTCGGATGTCAAAGTCAGGCCTCAGCCCGTGATGCTGCCCGGCGAAATCCCTGGGCTGGGCCGGCTGGATTATATTGAGGACAAAAAGGCCTATCAGCAGAGATGGGGGGCAGAGGCCGCGGAATTGGTGTCCCTAGACCCCCTGCGCCAGATGACCCTGGCCCGAATCCGGATCAACCCGATCCAGTACCATCCCCAGACCGGGAGATTGATACTCTATAGAAAAATAAAAGTCGGCGTGGGCTGGGACGGCCCAGCCCGGCCGATTCGGCA
>FWPV01006742.1_pt1 | contig 21564 bp, 18 predicted proteins | sample 2228371 | NCBI WGS metagenome assembly FWPV01 (sample SAMEA103939776, study PRJEB20133) | metagenome | reverse complement strand
AGTCATTGTTCCGCTCGCACCGATTCTTGGCGGTCTTCCCTCCGTTCCTCCTCTTGAATCTTTCTCAGAAGGGCGATATTTTCAGAATGCCCTGTGAACTGTGCCGTCACCCTCCCCCGAATGGGCCGATTGAGAAGATAGAGATCGCCCATTAGATCCAAGATCTTATGACGGACAAACTCGTCTGGGAACCTCAGCTCTGTATTGACGATCTTTTCGTCGTCCACCAGGATGAAATTGTGGAGCCTTCCTCCTCCCCCCAATCCCATTCGGTTGAGCATCTCCACATCCTTAAGGAACCCGAACGTTCTCGCGGGAGCGATCTGCTCCCGAAAAACCTCCTCGTTCTCAAGGGTGAATTCGAGCGACTGCTTCCCGATGGGGGGTGGATAATCGAGGAAGTAGCGGATCGAAAAGACCTCTGCCGGTTCGATCCTCAGACGTTTATTCTTGTACGAAACCTCCAGCTCGCGACGGATGATCAGCTCCTCGACCCTCTCCTCCTGCTCTTCGATTCCCGCATCCTCTATCACCTTGCAGAATTCAAGGGCGGAGCCGTCCATGATCGGAATCTCCTCAATCATCTTGATCATCAGGTTGGTAATCCGATAGGCATGGAGAACCGCCATCAAATGTTCTACTGTCTTCGCCGTCGCCCTGCCTCGTTTCAACGAAGTGGCAAATTCCGTCGTCTCGACAAAATCGAGATGGGCAGGAACAACCTCATCGGAAGAGATATTTCCGAAAACGATTCCGCTATTAGGTGGAAGGGGTTGAAACAGGAGCCCGGTCTTCATCCCGGAATGAAGCCCTGTTCCGTAAAGGACGAAACTCTTTTTGATCGTCCTTTGGGGAATCAGGGAAACACCTTTCCCACTCGCCGTCTCTCTGAAAAAACTGGCCTTCCCGAGAGGAACGCTCCCCCCGAGGCCAGCCTCTTCGATCTTCTCCCTTGGGGAGACCTCGTTCGAAAGGGGCCCCTTCTCCGATGGGAAATCCTCCACCCTCTCTTTTTGCTGATCGATGGCGCGGCGGATCGTTTGGAGAAGGAGGTCAAGGGAGAGCGGCTTTTCGATAAAGTCAAAGGCGCCAAGTTTCACAGCCGTCATCGCCGTGGAGATCGTCGCGTGACCAGAAATCATGACCACCTGACACTCCGGCATCATCGTTTTCAGTCTTTTGAGCACTTCGATGCCATCCATCCCCGGCATCCAGATATCCATGAGAACCACATCCGGTCTTTCCCGCTCGAAGGCTTCAAGAGCCTCCTCCCCACTTCTCGCTGAAGTGACACGAAACCCTTCGTCTTCCAAAACCCCTGCGATCGATTGGACCACCCTTTCTTCATCGTCAACGACGAGGATCTTCTTGTCCATAGTCTCCCCCACGGATCTGCTCCGTTCACCCGTCAGCTTATCATACTTAGGGCATGGGATACAATCAGTAGTTTCCCACCCCAACCTGTTCTTTCAGAAGGCGATGGTCCTCCTTCGTCGACGCGAAGACCCCTGTGTTTCCGAGTCTCACGTTTCTCAAGCCCACGGCCTTGACGGCGTGATAAGCCTCGACCATTTCAGAAACCTTTGGGCTCTTGTATTTTTTCATCTGATATTCAGGGAAAAAGGCTAAAATGGTGAAGGGAATTTCCGGGTCGACATCGAAGAGATGCTGGGCAATCTTCTTCAGTTGCGGCGTCTCCACCAGGTTCGGAATATATAGAGAAAGGACCTCCAGAACAAATCCCCTTTTCAAGATCTCCTCGGGCAATCTGAGGAGATTTCGGTTGAAACAGCCGGTCAGCCACTTATGGTCCGTCTCGTCATAAGCCTTAAGATCGAGCCAAAAGGAATCGACTCCAGCCTCTCTGAATGCATCCAGGTTTTGCGGGGTGAGACCATAGCCATTCGTTTCAATCAACACCCAAAGGCTCGTCTCGGCCTTGATCAGACGAGCACACTCAACATAGAACTCTGGACAACATGTCAGATCTCCCCCCGTAAAGGCAACGATGTTTCGTGCGGGACCCCATCCCTGAGGACTGAGAAGGATCTCCTTCTTATGAATCACCTTTGGACAAAGGGAGGACCGTTTCCCATACATGACACAAGATCCACAGCAACGACAGGAATCGTGTGCGTGAAAGGCCGTCGCCCTCTCGCGCGGTTCCCTCAAGGTCACCCCTTTTTCATACTCCTTACACGCCCTCAGAACGTCGGCCGGTGACCACCAATCTCCTTGAGCAATCTGCGTGAAGGTCCAGGAATGGCATTTCCGGCAAGAAAAATTACAACCCGATTGGTAGATCGAGAGATAGTTTTCGGGTCGAGAGAGATGGACGGAAGAGATCAGGCGAAGGGGACCGGAATCCGTTTGCTTGAGTGTCGCCTCACACGCTACAAGCTTCTTCCCCGCTACGTCCGTGTAGCAACTCCCTTGCGGGTAGCCCTGTTTGATGAGATTACATTTCATTCTCAAAATTCTATCACAGCGAATCTCTCCCTTGCAAGACATGCATCGCCTGTGGTATAGGAAATTATTTGGAAGCGGTAAAGAACGAAATGGAGAAGCAGATCCAACAGGTGGCAGAGTGGATGATCAACTCCAAGAGGATCGTGGTCTTTACGGGTGCAGGCCTCAGCACCGAATCGGGAATCCCAGACTTCCGCAGCCCCGGAGGGGTTTGGGATCGATACAACCCGGAGGACTTCTACTTCCAAAATTTTCTCGCCAGTGAGGCGTCCCGTGAAAAATACTGGCAGATGGCCACGGAGATGTATGAGCCGATGAAAAAGGCCCTGCCCAATGCTGCCCATCTCGCCATTAGTGAGATGGAAAAGATGGGGATGCTCGACTGCGTCATCACCCAAAATATCGATGGCCTTCATTTCAAGGCTGGAAATTCGGAGGAAAAGGTAATTCAGCTCCACGGGACGGCCATGCATGTGACCTGCCTGAGCTGTGGGAAGAGATACGATCGCGACGAGATTCAGGAGCGACTGAAGCGAGGCGTGAAGGTCCCTTACTGTGACGAATGCAATGGACCTCTCAAACCCGCCACGATCTCCTTTGGTCAATCTATGCCCGAGAGAGAAACGCAAGAGGCCTATCATCGATCTTCCCTCTGTGATCTCTTCATCGTGATTGGGTCCTCCCTCGTCGTTCAACCCGCTGCTTCCATGCCCTTGGTGGCAAAAAGAAACGGCGCCAAATTGGTCATCATCAATCGAGATCCGACGCCTTATGACCACATGGCAGATATTGTCATTCACGGTCTTGCGGGCCCTACCATGGCGAGCCTCCTTCAAAAGGTGAAGGAGGAACAAAAGAGGAGAAGATGTTAGTCTGTGTGAAATGCGAAGCAGAATACGAGGAGGGGACCCTTTTCTGTCTTAACTGTGGTGGCACCCTCGTAAAAAGGGAGAGCCCGAGCCCTGCCGAGAAGGATTTAACCAAATCGCAAGAGCCCAAAGTTGACAAACGACTGATCTGCCCAAACTGTCACATCCTTTACGAAAAGTTGACGACCTGCATTCGTTGTGGAGCCTCCCTTGTCACCCAAGCCGCATTGAGAGCGGGACCCGAATCCCCACAGCCCGAGGCCAAGAAGGAGGAACCGAAATTAACCTCGCCTACCGTCGTGAAGAAGGAATCTCCATCTGTCCCGCCTGCGGGGAAATTGCCTCCCGAAGCAAAAGTCGAGGGGCTCAAACCGTCCCTTGGTGCCGAAATCGAAAAACCCAAGCCTCCCCCGACTCAGACGAGGAGGGAGGCCCCCAGGTCGGTGGCGGAAGAAAAAGAAGACATCATCTACCCTGCGGAGATCTTGAAGAAGATCGTTCATTCTCGTGCCGGAATCTTGTTCCTCGTCTTCCTTTTTCTTGCTGTCAGCTACGTGCTCATGAGCCTCTACTTTGGAAGGGAACGCATCAGTCCAGAATCACCCAGTGCAACGAAGATCGCGGAGTCGCCGAAGAGAGAATCCTCCCCCCCGTCCAATGAACCTTCTCCTCCAATCCCTCCCTCCTCGCTTCCTGTGGTTCACCTTCCCCAGGAAGTCCAAGGATTGCATGATGTCCTGGAAAACGTTCGGCAAGCGAATCTCAAGAAGAATATCGGCCTTCTCATGTCCTGTTACTCCTCGGAATACAAGGATCTCGACGAAAGGAGAAGGGCGGCCCTCAAATCCTGGTCAGCCTATAACTATCTCGACCTCGAATACGTTTTGAAGGTGGAATCTGTCTCGCCCGAATCGGCAAAGGCCAGAGTGGAGTGGCGAATTCGCTCCATTCCAATAAAGGGAGGGCGAACCGAGGAAGGAAGGTCAGTGCTCCATGTGGTCTTTCAAAAAGAGGGAGGCACATGGAAGATTAAGGAGGTAAAGCCCATAAAATGAACCCCTGGATGGCCGCTTTGGCCTGACCCATGGAATCCCCAAAACCACCCATTTGCGGCGACATTTAATTCCCCCGGTGAACACTTTTCGTCCATTCGTGAAATTTTTTAACACTTTCCTCCGTGGTTCATCTCTTTCCAGCTCACGAAGCCCTTGAAATTTTAGAATAAATTTTGATCCTCAAGGCGGCATGTAAAATGCAATCAAGTCCCGATGGGTCCTGAATCGTCCGAGTTCCTACGAACGCGGAAGGGGGTCTATTGTCTCCAATGAGAGATAGAATGGCTGAAAGCAGGGAGGGGAAGAGATGATAACGGTCCCTCGCATCGCTTGCCTCACCTTCATCGTCATGGCACTCGGTCTCACCCTATCGTGTGCGCATTTAGGCCTCCAAACCGAGCAGGAAGAGCCGTTCCTCTCGGTCGTTCCCGAGTGCGAAAGGAATTACAAGAAGGAGGGAGTTTGGCCTTTCCGCCAGGTCCACAGCACATGGGTGAAATATGATCCTCTCGACTACAAGAGAGGATTCGAGGCTGCCCTCATGGCCATCAAGACCATGGGGTATCGCACGATTTACGCCGATCCCGATTCCGGAATAATCAACGCGGAAATGATTCCGATGGCCGAGGGCGGGAAATCCTGCCCCACTGAAGTTAAACTTCTAAGAGAGAAAAACGCTCTTACGGTTCATCTCAGTTCGGACTCGCTGGGGGCTGGGTCGGCGAAAGACAACTTTTGCGCTTTCTACAGGGAGTTTGAGAAAGCGCTGAAACGGTCTCAATCCGCCTCCGCAACCAAACAGAATCCAGCTTCTGCCAGGAAGGCTGGGGAATCAGAAAGGGATTCAGCTTCTTCCTCTCCGGCCTCCGTCTCGGAGGCCCCTAAGAGTAGCGCTCCTCCAACTTCTTCAAAATCCCTTCCCAAGACCCAAGTCTCCTGGAGTATCGTCAACCTACGAGAAGGACCGGGAACGAACTACAAAGTGTTGGGAAAAGCGAGGAAAGGGACTTCCTTGACGATCCTCGAGGAGAGAGACGGGTGGTATTTCGTCCGTCTTGACGATGGAAAAGAGGCGTGGGTCAGCAAGAACGCGACTTCCGAGGGAGCTAAGACCCAAGCTGCTGTCACCAGTTCCCCATCCCCCCGTCCACCTCAACCTCCAGTTGTGAGTCCCTCCCCAACCGTTCAATCATCCAAACCGCTCAGCCCCATGTAGGGAAGGAGTCATGGTCGTCTGCCCAAAATGCAATCTCCGCTACGATGAGGGAAAGAAATTCTGTCGGAGATGTGGAAGTTTTCTCTTGACCACGGAGGAGGCCCCCGGTCCCCAGGAGGGACGTGTTAAAGCGGCCGGGGCGAAAGAAAGAGCGGAACTGATCTGTCCAAAGTGCAAAGCCCTCTACCGGATAGGAAACTACTGCAGGAGCTGTGGCGCTCTCCTGCTCGAAAGACCTCGCCCGAAAGAGACCGATGTCCAAACACTGGAGAAAAAGTTGATCAAAAAATGGTCGAAGCAATGGCTGAAGCTCTCCGAGGAAAAGAAAAAGCTCCGCCGATGCCTTGAGAAGTTGGAGCTTCAGAAAGGAAAGGTTTCGTCGGATCTCGTCGATCCGATGTCAATTCGTTATCAAAATCAGTTGGAGTCTCTGTCAACTTTGTCGAAAGGGGTCGAAGCGGAACTCGAATCGGTGGGAGAAAGAATCGCCCACCAGATCCACCTCCTGGAAAGGGAGCTCGAGCCAATCCGAAAAAGATTGGCCCAGTTCCGATCTCTCTACGAGTCCGGAGCGATGACAAAGGTCGACTATCTTAGACAAAAGAAAGAGGCCACGGAAGCGATCAAATCGAGAGAAAGAAGTCTGAACCGATATGAACATCTTCTGTCGATCCTTCCCGTGAAGTTCGGAGGGACGGGGAGTTCCCCTCCCGCTTTCGAAAGGATGTTTCGACCTCTTCCTCTGATGGTCGTGGCTGGAGTCGTCCTGTTCATCGCGATGGGCGCATTCTTCACGTGGCAACGTTCCACTCTAACCAAAGAAAAAAGCTCGCCACCCAGCAGTTACGCCTCCCCCCAGACTCATCTGGAAAGACTCTCCTCCGCTGGGGTGGAGAGTGCGGAGGACTCAGCAATCAAATCACTTTTCGAAAACATTCGAAAGGCAAACCTCCAGAAAGACATCGAGCTCTTCATGTCCTGTTACGCTAAGAATTTCAGAGGCCGAAACGAGAAACGGCTCGCCACGCTCGACATATGGAAGAAGCTCGATTATCTCTCTCTCCTTTACGACGTCAAGCATCAGGTGGTTTCCGGAGACACGGCCAATGTCAGGGTGGAATGGCTCATTCGAACCTCAGCGAAAGAAACCGGAAAGTCAGAGGAGACCCAAGCCCTCTTGGATGTTACCCTGACCCGGGAGCAAGGCCATTGGAAGATCAAGGAGGTCAGATCGGCAAGGTGAGAGCCCCAGGGGTCTTTCTGGAGCTTCATCGTTGCATGGCCCTGGAGAACAAAGACGGCATCCTAAAGTAAGTGGAGGAAGGCGATGTACTGCACGGCTTGTGGCGCATCAAACATGGAGGATGCGGAGTTTTGCGTCAACTGCGGGGATTCCCTGAGCGAGGGCGAAGGAGAGCAGAATTCCCTCGTTTTCAAAGCACGAAACGCGACTCGTCTGCTCAATAGAAGCGACTTCCTCCATCGACTTTTCGATTTCTCTTTTGATCAATTCTTCACCCCCAAGGTCATCAAGCCTCTCTATGCTCTGTCGATCTTCCTCTCCGGATTGACCGCTCTCTCCATGATCTTCTTCGGGTTCCGTGCCTCCAAGGGGTTTGGAATTCTTGCACTCTTCGCCAGTCCTTTGATTTTCATGGTGGCCGTAATCCTCAGCCGCATCTGGCTCGAATTTGTCCTTGCCATCTTCCGAATTGCCGAAGGGTCTTTGCCCAAAGAAGAAACGTCGGAATCGAAAGACCCCATCCAGTGGAATCTCTGATCGAATCTCAGGATCGATGACGTGGCCCTGAGGATAGCTCCATGGGCCCCTATCTCTTTCTGTCTCTCTTGAATCCCTCCGATTGAATCCTCCCAGAGTCGTCAAACTCCACATAGTAAACGAAGGGAACCCGAAGGCTCGGGAGAAAGAACCTCATATCCATAAATTCGACCCGGTGTATCCCATCCGTTGAATTCACGGACTTCACAACCGGAAAACGAGCGAACCAGTAGTAAAATTTCACACCCTCCGTTTGCAAGGCCTTTCCGACCCATGGGGATTCAGGAAGTTTGACCCACGGCGTGTAATTGATCCGATCCGGCGGATCGTAGAGTTGATCCAACCTCTCGAAGAAGGAAGCGGCTCCTCGCGTCTTCTTCGGCCCATCTCTCTTAAGGAAATCGACGAATCCCTGATAAACCCTCTCCTCCGTCTCAATGTAGTTCGCCCATCGAAAAGGCGAGCCCGGCTGCGGGATGGAAGCAACTTTGAGAACCTCTTCCCTGAGGTTGTGGGCAAAGGCTGTCGTCAGACTCTCGGCTCTCTCATGCTGGACCCAACAGAAGAGGACGTAGACCGTCAGAGCTGCAAGGGATCCCCTACAGATGAGAGCGCTCTTTCTCTTCCATAGAAGGCTGGCGAGCAACGGGAGAAAAATGATCCCAGAGAAAATCAGATCGATGATGAAGATGAGGTCCCAGGCATAACGATCTTCAAAAAAAGGGGAAAAGATCATGGTGCCATAGGAGGTGAAGAGGTCAAGAAGAACGTGGCTCCCCAAAACAGGGAGGCAAATCTTGTAGAACCCCCAAAAATGATCCCGTCTCGAGAGCTTAACGAAGACCCAGCTGAAGAAGAGCGCATAGAAAGGGATGAGAAGGAGGGAATGGGTGAAGTCACGGTGATACTTCAGGTAGAATTGGCCGTTGATAAGGCCAAAAACGAAGTCGCTGTCCGGGAACGCCCCCATTGCCAGACCTGCGATGGTTCCCCAAGGTCCAACCTTCTCATCCTCGGTTGCCCTAGCAATGACGGCCCCCGTCAGGGCATGGGTTAAACTATCCATAAAAACATAATAACCTAGACCATCGCAGGTAGCAAACCTCTCTTCCACGTAATGCGCCACTGAAGCGTGGGGGAGATAGGATTTTTCGAAATAGGGGACAAGCGGAGGTTCCCGCTATAAGACTTTCTCCGACATCCCTGTCCAATTCCATCGAAGTTGCACGGTGTTCTGAGCGATTACTCTTTGACCGACTCGTTAGAGCTCAACAAGAACCTCTTGAACCATTCCGTCGTCAGTTCTATGGCACGGCTTCGCACGGTTGGATCGGTGAGACGATGATCGGCGCCCTCCAGGATATGAATCTCCTTGGGATCGTCCAGTCCCTTGAAGATCTCCCAAGCTTGATCTACGGGAACGAGTTCGTCTTTCTCCCCATGGATCACCAGGCAGTGGGAAACTTTGGGCAAAAGCGGAAGAAGCCGATGTTTTGGGAGATCTTGAAAGAAGGCTTCCGCTGGGAGAGGGTAACCCTCGGTTCCTTTATTCGACCGAAGGTCATCCATCTGGAGTGGGGTCGCCCATATGACCACGGCTTCAATCCCCACTCCCTGGGCAGCCTTAAGGAGAGACACATAGCCCCCCAGGCTCGACCCCAGCAGTCCAATCCGATTTCCAAGGTCCCGTCGTGACCTGACAAATTCGATGGCTGCTCCGAGGTCCCTTATCCTTCGGCTGACCGTATCGTCTTCTGCCCTTCCCTCGCTCTCACCGATCCCCCTGAAGTCGAACCGAAGCATGGCTATCCCTTCTCGAGAGAGCCTCTCCCCCATCGCCATATACTTTTCGCTCTCTTTGCTCGAAAGCAAGCCGTGCGAAGCGATGACACAGGGAGGATTTATCTTCTGAGGAAGATGAAGCACCCCTGCAAGTCTCTCTCCTTCACTCTTGAAAGCAACCTGCTCGGTCCTCATTCTTGAATACCCCCTTTACCCTAACCCTTTCCCCGAGGAGAGACGGAAAAGAATTTCTTCATTGCGACTTCGCTCATTATTGACCTATCGGTGCTTGAAATTCAGCGCTTATATTTCTATGCCGGCTTCCTCCATCGCCTTGATGTACTCCCTCTTCAAAACCTCTTTCGAAATCCCGTGATCGATAAAATCCCACGGAAACTTTTCCTCCAGATTCCTCCGACGATAGACATAAAAGTCGGCGTTGAGATCGGTCTCCCTCAGCGCCCTATTCCAATCCCCTTGAAGCTGATGGACTCTCATCAATATCTTCCCCACCCTTCGGTCTCCCCTGGAGAGAAGGGCTTGGACATAGCTCCATTTGGGAAGGTCGTGAATCATCTCGATTCCTCGCTCCCCTTTGAGTTCCCTTTGAATGATTCTCAGCTTTCTCTTCAGCTCGCCCACTTCCTCAAGAGGAAGCCATTGGAAAGGGGTAGCGGGCTTGGGAATGAAGGGATGGACGCTCAGGGTAATGCTCCATCCTCCCCTCCTTCCTTTCTGATTAGAGAGAATGCGATGCCGAATCTTTCTGCTTAGCTCAGCAATTGCCCTCACATCCTCATCCCTTTCAGAAGGAAGGCCAATCAAAAAATAGCACTTGATCTGAAGAAGGCCCTGATCCACCAACCGATCGACCGCGTCCAAGATCTCCTTCTCTTTGTATCCTTTCCTCAGGAGTTGCCGAAGCCTTTCGGTCCCCGCCTCCGGTGCAATCGAAACGGATTCGACTCCACTCTCCTTGAGACAGAGGACCAGAGAATCGCTGATGGCATCTACCCTCAACGACGCCGGCGAAATCTTCCCTCCTTGGGAAAAGATTCTCCTGCATAAAGGAATGAGGGCCGGGTAATCGGATACCGCTGTCCCTGTGAGGCCAATCCGAGGTTCCCAGGCGAGTCCCTCTCTCGACGTCTTTTCAAGGCTCGAAAGACTTCGATTCCGAAAAGGATGGTAGACGAAACAGGCAGCGCAAAAGCGGCAACCTCTGGGACATCCCCGGTTCACCTCGACCAAAACCATTCCCCTCAATTCTGTATCCGGAGTAAGAAGGGTCGATCGCGTCAGGAATCGGTCGATCTCTCGGACCCACCTCCTCCTCACTCTCGAAGGAGCATTCCCCTTCGGCGTGAAGGCTTCCATTCGTCCATCCTCTCCATAGGCGACTGTGTAGCACTCTGGTACATAGACGCCTTCGATTTCAGCTAACTTTTCTAACAGTTCCTCCTTTTTCCGCCCTCCGGAACCATGGAGGCGATAGACCTCAAGGAACTCTTCCATCACCTCCTCTGCCTCTCCCAGAATAAAAAGATCAAAAAATGGGCTCAGAGGTTCCGGATTGAGAAAGACCGAGACCCCGCCAGCGATGACCAGAGGATCCCCCTTCCCTCGCTGGCGACTCTCCAAAGGGAGATGGGCGAGATCCAAGATCGTCAGGACATTGGGGAAATCATTTTCGAAGGAAATGGAGAAGGCCAAGATGTCGAAATCAGAGAGGGGTTTTTGAGATTCTAACGAAAAGAGGGGCGTTCGGGTTTGACGATGCTCCTGAAGGTCTTCCGGTACAGGAAGGAAGGCCCTCTCACAAACCACATCCTCCTGGAGATTCAGAAGGTGATAAACGGTTTGAAAACCGAGGTTGGACATTCCTACGTGGTAAGAATTTGGATAGATGAGACAGATGGAAGATTTTCCGCCCCATGGCTTTCGGATCGTTCCCTTTTCCTTTTCAAGAGTCTCTCTGGCCCTCTGAATCAGTTTCCAAGACGCCATCGTCTCAGGTGAATCGTGGGATTTCAAACCCTATGAACCTATCATAACAGATTTCTCTCCTCGAACGAAAGCGTTCTCACCCCTCGCGATCCACCGCCGATGATCTTCCGATCCCGATTCAGTCGGCCTGTTTTCTCATAAATGTTGGAATGTCAAATCGGTCTTCGTCACCCGTGGAAAAATCTGGGGGCTCCACCAATTTCAGTTCATCGTATCGCTCGTTCACTCTCGCCCTTCTCATGAACGTGGGTAGATCCCTGTTCTCCCTTAAAGGCCCCTCCCTCAGACCGCTTTCTCTCATGGCACTCTCTCGCGTGCTGAAAGAGATGGCAGTGGTTCTCCCTCGGAAGCGTGCAAAGGCTTTCTCCTCTGCCTTTCCGAAGCCTGTGGCAATCACCGTCACACGGACCTCTTCCTTCATCGAGTCGTCGATGACCATCCCCCAGATGATGTTCGCATCTTCATGGGCTTCCTTCTGAATGAGGGTGGTGGCTTCGTTAATCTCGCTGAGCGTCATGTTCGGGCCTCCTGTAATGTTGATCAGAAGGCCTCTCGCACCTTCAATGGAGATGTCCTCCAGGAGAGGGCTCGAGATGGCCTTTTGGGCTGCCTCGATCGAACGGTTCTCCCCGGAGCCAACTCCTGTCCCCATCAAAGCCATTCCAGTCTCGGACATGATCGTACGGACATCTGCGAAGTCAACATTGATGAGACCTTGGCCCACGATGATATCGGAGATCCCCTTCGCCGCATGATAGAGGATCTCATCCGCTTTTTTGAAGGCCTCCAGAAGGGTCATATTCTTTCCACTAATGGTGAGGAGACGTTGATTTGGAATCGTGATGAGAGCATCGGCGACCATCTTCAAATTGGCGAGCCCCTCCTCCGCTTGTCTCATCCTCTTCTTCCCCTCGAAGTGGAAGGGCTTCGTGACAATGGCCACCGTTAGCGCCCCAACCTCCCTGGCTACCTCTGCGATGACGGGAGCGCCCCCCGTTCCAGTCCCTCCGCCCAATCCGGCTGTGAGGAAGACCATATCTGCGCCCTTCAGGGCCTCCCGGATCTTTTCCACATCCTCCAGGGCCGCCTTTCTCCCGATCTCGGGATTGGCTCCCGCCCCCAGTCCTTTGGTGAGATTGGCTCCTAATTGCAACTTAATCGGCGCTAAGTTCGCCGCCAGTGCCTGGGCATCCGTATTGGCGGCGATGAACTCAACACCCGTGAGCTGATAGGAAATCATCGTATTCAAGGCGTTATTCCCGCCACCCCCAATACCGATGACCTTCACCTTGGCAGCCAAATTCTTGTTCTCGTCAAATTCGATCATCTCCCTCCTCCTCTGCGAAATTGGAATGACGAAACAACGGAGGAATGGAATATCGGGTTTAATAAGGGTCTCTCTCTTTCTTTGACATCATTCCCAAATTCCATTCTTCCCCATTCTAAAAGAATTCTCCGATCCATTCCTTCATCCGATGGGTCACCTTGCTGAAAATGTTTCCTTCCCCTTTCTTGAACCGACTCTGGGCCATGTGCCGGCTCCCATAAAGTACCAATCCAACTCCGGTCGCATACAAGGGGCTATTGACCAAGTCGACCAAGCCACCGATGCCGATCGGGACCCCCCTTCGCACGGGGACATTGAAGATCTGCTCGGCCAGTTCCGGCAGGCCCTCGAGGAGGGCGCTCCCTCCTGTCAGGATGATCCCGGAAGCGAGCAGATTCCCGTAACCCGTCCTCTTGACTTCCTGATAAACCAGACTGAGGATCTCCTCGACCCTCGGCTCGATGATTTCGGCCAATGTGTAGCGCGAGAGAACCCGTGGCTTTCTTCCTCCCACGCTAGGAACCTCAACAGTCTCGTCCTTCCGAACGAGAGAGGTCAAAGCACATCCATACCGGATCTTGATCTTTTCCGCCTCTTCCAGGGGTGTCCGCAGACCCAACGAGATATCGTTCGTGATGTGATTCCCGGCGAGGGAGAAGACGGCCGTGTGCTTAATCGCACCGTTTGAAAAGACGACCAGATCTGTCGTTCCGCCCCCGATGTCCACGATCGCCGCCCCAAGCTCCTTCTCTTCCGGCGTTAGCACTGCCTCGCTCGATCCGAGCTGTTCCAAGACGATGTCATCCACATCGAGTCCCGCCCGATTCGCGCATTTGATAATGTTTTGAGCGGAGGTGATCGCACCGGTGACGATGTGGACCCTCCCCTCCAACCTCACCCCTGACATTCCGATCGGGTCTCGGATCCCATCCTGATCATCGACGATGAATTCCTGGGGGATGACATGGATGACCTCCCGATCCATCGGAAGGGCGACCGCACTGGCAGCATCGATGACTCGTTTCACATCGCTCGCGGTGATCTCCTTATTCTTCACGGCGATGACCCCATGGCTGTTGATTCCCTTGATATGTCCACCCGCGATCCCTGCGTAAACCGAGGTGAGATGGACCCCTGCCATCAACTCTGCCTCTTCTACCGCCTTTTTGATCGACTGGACGGTACTGTCGATGTTGACCACGACCCCTTTCCGCAGCCCCTTGGAGGGATGCGTTCCAATGCCGATGATGTTGACTTGACCGTCGGCCACCTCTGCGACGACGGTACAGATCTTCGTCGTGCCAATGTCCAGTCCCACGACGATCGAATCCTTCCTGCTCATCTCTTGACCACCCCCTTTCTATTCTCCTCTGCACGAACCGTCTTCACCACGACCCTTCTTGCGTCGGTGCAGTCGATGGAAGAAGCTCCCCATCCCCTCTTCTTCAGATCGGACCAGATGAGGGAGAGCTTCCGCACCTTCTCTCCAAAACCCTCCCATCCCATTTTGATTTCCAATCCTTCCCCATCGGTGAAGCACTTGACCCCAAAGTTCTTCTCCATATGAATTTCGGAAATTTCTTCTAAGGGAGGAACCTTCTCCCCTCCGGCGATCCTTAAAAGTTCGAGCGCCTTCGAGATGAGGCGGTTGGCCTCTTCTGGGTGCTTCTCCAGGATCTCTCGGCTCAAACCGGTGAGGTAAGGGAAGTCATACGGATCGCCGTCCCCGAGGGGAGAAAAGATGACCCCTTTCGCGTCGATGTAATAGAGTTGCTCTAACTGAAGGATGGCGATGGGCTTTCGTTCCACAACTTGAACCCATATCCTGTCCGGGAAGATCTTTCTCACCTTCACCTCATCAATCCAAGGATGAGATTCCAGCCGTTCAACGATTTCCCTTAACCGAAGGGTGAAGAGATTCGGCATCCCTTCGATTCGGAGGAGAGAGAGAAGGGTCTCCTTCCCGATCCGTTGGCAACCTTCCACCTCCACCTCCCTCACTCGAAACATGGCATCCCCCAGAAGGTGGGCGTACACACGATGGCCGATGAAAAGGGCAAAGGAGAGGAAGAGCAAATAGAAGGTAGCCCTGGAGATTCTTCTTAGGGCCGAAAGAATTCCTCTGTCCCCCTTCCATTCTCTTCTTCTCTTTGGGCGCAAGAACTGCTCCGTCACTGTCGCCTTCTTAACGTTTATTCCCTCCTCCTGCTCACCCAACTTCGACCCCCCTATGATGCAGAGGGGCCTCCCTCCCGCCCCCAGGCGGGAGGGAGGGTAGGAGGGAAGAAGGTGGATGAAGGAGGATGGTCATAGTTTCAACGCAGCCCCTAAGAGGATTCGCTCCACGAGCTCTTCGAAAGAGATCCCTGCATAATGTGCTGCCTTCGGTAACAGGCTGGTCTCGGTCATCCCCGGCATCGTGTTCACATCGATGACATACGGGTTTCCCTGCTCGTCCGTCATGAGATCGACCCTGGCGCAGCCTGAGCAACCCAAGGCCCGAAAGGCCCGAAGGCTGATCTCCTGCGCATAAAGATACTTCTCCCTTGGAATTCGAGCCGGGATGATATACTCCGTCTCGCCCTTCGTATACTTGGAACGGTAGTCATAGAAGCCACTCCTGGGAACGATCTCGATAATGGGCAAGGGGATATCCTCCAGGATGCCCACCGTGATCTCCGGCCCCTTCACGAATTCTTCCACCAAGATCTGTTCGTCATACCGCCCAGCCTCCTTGAGAGCCGGGAGCAGTTCATCCTCTCTCTTGACGATGGAGACTCCGATTGTCGAGCCTTCCCGAGCGGGCTTCACGACCACCGGCAAAGGCAATGAAATCGCCTTCGGCGGCTTCTTCTCGATCTCCTTCCAGCAGAAGACCTCATACGCTGGCGTTGGGATCTGTTCGTAAACGAAGAGTTTCTTGGCCATGATCTTGTGGAGCGCCAGGGCGCTCGCCAAAACCCCTGATCCCGTATAAGGGATCCTCATCAATTCGAGCATTCCCTGAACTGTTCCATCTTCTCCGAATCGACCGTGGAGAGCGATAAAAGCAACGTCGATCTGTTCCCGGATCAGTCGCTCTGCGATATCCTCCTTCACATCGATCGACAACGCACGATATCCTTTCTCCAAAAGCGCCTTCAGGATCGCCTTGCCGGTTCTCAACGAGATCTCCCTCTCCCGCGAGAGCCCTCCCATCATGACGCCGATCTTCTTTTTCTTGAAGGATTCCTGTCTCACTCCCCTACGACCTTCACTTCCCGCTCCAGGGAAATCCCTTTCTCCTCATAGATTCTCTTCTCCACCAACTCCATCAACTGGATGATATCCTCTGCCGTGGCCTTTCCGAGATTCACGATAAAATTCGCATGGAGATCCGAAATCATCGCCTGTCCGATCCGAAACCCTTTCAGCCCCACCTCTTCAATCCATTTCCCCGCGGGGCCCTCTTTGGGATTCTTGAAGATCGAGCCCGCACTTGGGTAGTCCAGGGGCTGTGTCCTCTTTCTCATCTCCGAATACGACTTCACCTTCTCAAGGATCTCCTCCTTCTTTCCCTTTCTCAATTGAAACCGCCCTCTGAGGATGACCCAGGATCTCGGCAGTTCGAGATTTCGGTAAGAAAAGTTCAGCTTCTCACGGGACCTCTCCACCACTTCTCCGTTTTCCTTCATCAGAGTCAGAGAGAGAAGAACGTCCTTGAGCTCCGCACCCCATGCTCCCGCATTCATCGCAAGTCCTCCCCCCACCGTTCCAGGGATTCCAAAGAATGGTTCCAGTCCCGTCAGGCCTTTCTTGATAGTGAACTGAACCAAGCGGTGAAGAGGGAGTCCAGAATCGGCCTCCACCACATCCTTCTCCAGACGGATCCTTCTTAGCCCCTGGGTCAGAGAGACCATCCAGCCACGGAATCCGCGATCCCGAACGATCAGGTTGGTCCCCTTCCCCAAAATCATCAAGGGGATCTTCTTCTTTGTCGCAAATTGGAGAATCCTCGCCAATTCGCTCGCATCCTTCGGAAAGAGAAGGCTGTCCACGGGCCCCCCCACCCGGATCGAGGTAAACCGCCTCATGGGGGCATCGAACAAGACCCTCCCCTCGATCAGCCCCTGGGTCAGTTTCCTATAATCCGGTGCCATTGAACCTCTTTAACAGTTCGGAAGAAAACCTGGAATCGAGAAGTCCGAACTAATCTAACCTTCTCATCAGTTCATCGGAGACCTGCCATATATCTCCGGCTCCGAGGGTCATGACCATATCCCCAGCCCGAACGATTCGGAGAAGATGATCTACGATCTCCTTCTTGTCCGAAAGATACGTTACATCCTTGTGGCCGTAATCACGAATTCCTTCAAAGAGCGCTTTCGCCTCGATGCCTTCGATCGGATCCTCGCCCGCCGGATAGATCTCTGTCAGGATGAGAACGTCCGCTTCATTGAAGGCGGTCAGAAACTCGCCAAAGAGGGCCTTCGTCCGGGTGTATCGATGGGGCTGAAAGACCACGATGATTCTTCGCTCCCAGCCCGCCCGCGCTGCCCTCAACGTCGCCTTGATCTCCACCGGATGATGACCGTAATCGTCCACGATCAAGATGTCCCTCTTCTCTCCCTTGATCTGGAACCGCCTCTGAATGCCGCTGAAATCACGGAGCGCCTCTCGCACAGTGTCAAAGGGAATGTCCAGCTCGAAAGCAGCGGCGAGGGTAGCTAAGGAATTGTACACATTGTGGATCCCGGGCATCCGGATCTTCAGCCTCCCGATCACTTGACGGTGATGAATCACATCGAAGGAGGTCGAGAGGCCTTCGAAGCTGATCTCCTTGGCTTGAAAATCGGCTTGGGTCGTCAGCCCGTAAGTGGTGAATCTTTTCTTCAGTCTCGGAATAAGGCTCTGAATGTTCGGATGGTCGAGACAGAGGACAGCCAAACCGTAGAATGGGATCCTATTCAAAAAGTTGAGGAACGTTTCTTTGATCTCCTCGATCCCCGAGTAATAGTCCAGATGCTCGGGATCGATGTTGGTCACGACGGCAATGGTGGGCATGAGCTTGAGAAATGAACCGTCACTCTCGTCCGCCTCAGCCACCAGGTACTCCCCCTGTCCCAGCCTGGCATTGCTTCCAATGCTGTTCAATCGTCCACCGATCACAACAGTGGGATCCAATCCTGCGGCAGCCAACACCGTAGCAATGAGCGAGGTGGTCGTCGTCTTGCCGTGAGTACCCGCAATGGCAATCCCGTACTTCATCCGCATCAGTTCGGCCAACATCTCGGCGCGCGGGATGACCGGAATGCGCCTCTCCTCAGCCACCTCCACCTCCGGATTTCCATTTCGAATGGCTGAGGAAACGACCACCACATCCACCTCTTTGACGTTCTCTCTTCGGTGGCCATAGAAGACCTCGCACCCGAGACTCTGGAGCCTTCGGGTCACCTCGCTCTCCTTCAGATCCGACCCGCTAATCTGGTAACCCAGGTTGAGCAGAACCTCTGCAATGCCGCTCATCCCAATCCCGCCGATCCCTACAAAATGGATACGTTGAATCTTCCGCTTGCGGTACATCTTACCTTCAAAATTCCAAACGCCTCTGCTTGACGTTCAGATCTTCTTTCACCATCTCATAGCATTGATCGACAATCGCTTCCGCTGCATTCGGTCGTCCCACCTCTTCAATTCTCTTCTCCATCCTCCCCAATTCTTCCGGACGAGCGTAGAGATCAAGGATGTTCCGGGCTAAGGAGGCTCCATCCAGAGCCCCATCCTCGATCATCCTCGCGGCTCCCCTTTGGACCAACCGTCTCGCATTGATCGACTGGTGATCGTGGGCTGCAAAGGGGTAAGGGATGAGGATCGCCGCTTTTCCACACACGGCAAGTTCGGCCACTGTGCTCGCTCCGGACCGACAGATGACCAAATCCGCCATTTGATAGTACGGAGCCATCTCCTCGAAGAAAGGCCTCACCAGGGCATCGAACCCTTTCTCCTGATACCCTCTCAAAACGAATTGGAGGTCGTCCTTTCCCGTCTGATGGATCACCCTGAGGGAAGATTTGATTTGATCAAGGTGTGGAAGGGCCTCCATCATCGCGACATTGATCCGATGGGCTCCTGCACTTCCGCCAAAGACGAGAAGGGTGAACCGATCCCCTCTCCTCCGTTCCTTCCCTCGGAGGATCTCCTTCCGGACCGGGTTTCCCGTAACGACCGTCTTCTTCTCCGGAAAGTACTCCTTTGTCTCTTCGAAGGAGACGAAGATTCTTTGGCTGAACCTTCGGAGGATGCGGTTGGTCATGCCCGGGATCACATTCTGTTCGTGGATGGCCCTCCTGATTCCAAGGAGGAAGGCCGCTAAGACCGTGGGACCCGAGGCGTATCCCCCGACCCCAAGCACAAAGTCAGGTCGAAAGGACTTCAGAATCGATCTGGCTTCCAAGATGGCCGCAGGAACGCTCCAAAGCCCCCTCCATTTCCCCACCAGAGTCCTTCCCTGAATAGGCTTTGCCCCGATCATCTTCAACGGGAATCTCCCGCCCGCCAAAATCCTTGCTTCAATCCCCCTTGCCGTACCGATGAAGAGCACTTCATTCCCCCGCTCCCTTTCTACGAACGCCTCTGCAATGGCCATACCGGGAAAGAGGTGACCGCCCGTCCCTCCTCCGGCAATCACGCATCTCATGACCGATCCACACGGGTCGAGAGGTGCAGGAGAATCCCCACCCCGACCAAATTCGTCACCAACGAGGTCCCTCCGTAACTGATAAAGGGAAGGGTCAACCCTTTGGTCGGAAGGAGACCCAGAACGACGGCCATGTTGATCACGGCCTGGAGGGAGATCATCAGCGTGATGCCTAACGCCAAATAAGCCCCAAATCGGTCGTCCAAGGACATTGCGATCTGGAATCCCCTGACCGTGAAAACGAAGAAGAGGAGCACGACGACCATCGCTCCGACCAGACCTAACTCTTCTCCGATGACCGAAAAGATGAAGTCCGTATGGGGAGCGGGGAGAAAGAAGAGCTTCTGCTTTCCCTCTCCCAACCCCAATCCGAAGAGTCCTCCGGAGCCAAAGGAGAGGAAGGACTGGATGATTTGGAAACTCGTTCCGGTCGGATCCTCCCAAGGCCGAATGAAACTGATCAATCTCTTGTGACGGTATCCCGCACTTATGAAGAGGTAGTAGACAATGGGAACTGCCGCCAACAAGGCTCCTGCAATATAGGTCACCCTCGCCCCGCCTACGAAAAGGAGGACGAAGACCATCGCTGCGAGGAAGAGGGCTCCACCCAAATCCGGTTCTTTTGCCACGAGGACGATCACAACCCCTGAAAGAAGGATCGTGGGGAGAAATCCGAAAGAAAAACTGCGAATCTTTTCCTCCTTCTTCGCCAGGAAGTAAGCGAGAAAGATGACCAGACCGAGCTTGGCGAATTCCGAGGGCTGAAAAGAGATGGAGTGGATCTTCAACCAACGCATGGCGCCTCCGGCCCGATAACCGACCCCTGGGATCAGAACGGCGACCAACAAAAGGACGGAAACGATGAGTAGAGGATAGGCGAACCGCCTCAAGATCTTGTAGGGAATCAGGAGCGCCACGATCATGAGGAGGAAACCAACCCCAGCGAAGAGGCACTGTTTCTTCAAGAAATGGTAGGGATCTTGGAATCGCTCTCCTGCAAGGATGGCACTGGTGCTGTAGACCATCACCATCCCGATGCCTACCAGGGCGAGCGTGACAATCATCAGAACCGAATCGAACCTAACCCTCTCCTTCATCATTCCCATCTTCAGCGTTGACCCTCTGTGGCAAAGGGATCGAGACCGTTCCCTCCGGCCTTCCCCTTCCCCCCTGTCCGCTTATCCTTTCTGCTTTGGGGTGACCGCCTTTCTTTTTCAAAGGCGTTTCACCGCTTCTTTAAAGACCCTCCCCCTCTCTTTGTAATCTTTGAACATGTCGAAACTTGAACAGGCGGGCGAAAGGAGAACGACATCCTTCTCCCTCGCCGTCTCGTAAGCTACCCGAACGGCTTCCTCCAACGTGCTGACCAGCGTCGTCTCGGTCAACCCTCCTAATTCGCGTTCCATTCGTTCCTTTGCCTCGCCCAGAAGGATCAATCGCTTGACCTTCTCTTGAATCAAGGTTCGAAGAGGGCTCAGGTCCCCTTTCTTGTCTTTTCCCCCTGCGATCAAGATGATCGGGTCCGAAAAGCTCTGGAGAGACTTGACCACAGAACCGACATTCGTTCCCTTCGAATCGTTGAAGAAACGAACGCCGTCGATCTCCCGGACAAACTCGAGACGGTGCTCGAGGCCCTCAAAACGAACAAGAACCCTCTCCATCGATCCCTTCGAAATGCCAAACATCTTGGCGGCGAGGAGGGCCGACATCATATTCTCGACGTTGTGAATCCCTTTCAGGGAGGCCTTGGCTAAAGAAAACCTCTCCTCCGTCCCCCCCAGTCTCACGATCATCTCCTCGCCATTGGTAAAAGCGCCCTCCTCCAATCTCTCGGTCAAACTGAAGAAGATCTTTTTCGCCTGGACCCCTTTCGCAAGCTTTCTGACGATGGGGTCATCTCCGTTGAGAATCGCAACATCCCTCGAGTTCTGGTTCTTGAAGATCCTTGCCTTCGCCTCGATGTATTCGTCGTAGGTTGCGTATCGGTCGAGATGATCTTCCGTGATATTCAATAGGACGGAGAGATTGGGGTGAAAGGCTTCGATGGCCTCCAATTGAAAGCTCGAGATCTCCGCCACCAGGACCTCCCATCGATCGTCCTCTGCGAAGAGGATCAGGGGTTCCCCCACATTTCCCCCGACGGCGACTCTCTTTCCTCCTTCCTTCAGCATCTCGCCGATAAGATACGTCGTCGTCGTCTTTCCATTCGTCCCCGTCACAGCCACGATCGGGATACGGATGAAGCGGGAGGCGAGTTCCACCTCACTGATCACGGGGATTCCCTTCTTGAGAGCCCTCTGAATGGGATCGATCTTGAGATCGACGCCGGGGCTTACGACGATGAGATCCTGTTCCAGGAAGGTCTCGGGTCGGTGGCCGCCCC
>FWPV01006741.1_pt1 | contig 21568 bp, 20 predicted proteins | sample 2228371 | NCBI WGS metagenome assembly FWPV01 (sample SAMEA103939776, study PRJEB20133) | metagenome | reverse complement strand
ACCCCCACCATCGAACCTTCCGCCACACCTACGCTCAAACCGTCTATTACGCCGCTGCCATCGCCAACCGAGTTCCTGGTCTTTACCCGCACCCCCACGCCGCTGCCTACCAGCACCCCCACAGCCAGCCGCACACCACGCCCGGTATATGCTTTCACTGTCTCCACCATCCCCTTTGAAAGCACCATCACACACCCCGAAGCAGGCTGCAACTGGTTTGGCGTCGCCGGGACTGTGGTAGATAACAAAGGCACGCCAATTGTTGGGTTGCAAATTGTACTAAGCGGCAGCCTGGATGGCAAAAGCGTCTACCTTATTACCGTCTCGAATACAGCGCCCCTGTATGGGCAAGGCGGCTTTGAGTTTGTACTGGGCGACAAGCCAATTGCCTCTAAGAACACCCTGTTCATCCAACTGCTCGACCAGGCTGGCGTCCCCCTCTCAGACCGAGTAGCCTTTAGCACCTATGATGACTGCAAAAAGAACCTGATTATCGTTCGCTTCAGTCAGGTCAAATAAAAATTCTGGCGCGGCAAACCGTAACCAGATATACGACCGACTTTTGGTTAGTTTTGTCGAGCATAGCAAAAATCCCCATCACCAGCGCTGGCGATGGGGATTTTGATTTACCGACGTTACGATGCGTGCAAGCGGTCGTGATGCTCAAACCACATAATCAGTATCGCCCCGCCAAGCACCACCAAACCAAAAATGAGATTAGCCAACAACGGCGGACTGAGCAGCGCAATAAAAGCCAGCAAACTGATCATCAACGATGCCAGGTGCACCGTAAGCACCGCACGCCGCGAATCCAGCCCCAACGCCACCAAACGGTGATAAATGTGATCGAGGTGCGCCCGGTAAAACGGCTGCCTGCGCCTGAGGCGGGAATACACCACCAGGGTCGTATCAAAAATAGGCAGCGCGGCCAGCAAAATAGGCACAAACCACGAGGAAGCCTGGGCTAACCCGGAGGGGGTATAAATCATGGCCATGCCTGCCACAATAAACCCCAGCGTTTGCGCGCCAGAATCGCCCAGGAACATACGCGCCGGCGTTATATTGAAGTAATACAACCCCGCACATACACCCAACATCACCACGCTAAACTCGGCCAGATACGCCTGCCCAGAAGCCAGGGTAACCGGCACAAAAAACAAAAAGGCAATACCGCTCAGACCAATGGCCAGCCCGTCCATGCTGTCTATCATGTTCATGGCGTTGGTCACCCCCACCAGCCAAAACAGGGTAATGCCATAATCCATCCAGCGGGCAACCTCAAACGATAAAAAGGGCAGGCGAATTGCCTCCATGAACTGCACCGAAACATCGGCGTAAAGGAGCAAGACAGACGCCAACACCTGCCCTACCAGTTTGGGCAGCGCCTTTAGCCCGCGGGCATCATCCCACAACCCGAACAAATACACCACCAGCGCAGCCGCCATGATGACCGGTACGTGCGCCAAACGCCATAAACCAAGCAAACCCGTCAGTACCATCAGGCTAATGACCAGCGCCGTGCCGCCAGCCAGCGGCGTGGGGTTGGCATGCTGCTTATGCTCCGAACTGCCCGGATGATCAATAAGCCCCCACTGGCGCACCAGCCAGATTGCCCCCGGCGAAACCAATAGCGTCACCAGAATAGACGCCAGACCGAATACAAAAATATTCTCAGGAAGACTAAACGCAACACTCATGGAGCCTCAATACCCTTTCAGCCTGCGTATTGTATCACGCAGACACACGCCGCCCACTCAGGGCAACGACGAACAATCCGGGTTGGGGGTTTTAGGCGCCAGAATTTGCACACCGACCCCATCGAACGTGTTCAAGGGCATGTACTCACAATCCAGGTGCGCAGCCACATAACGTACCCACACATCGTTTTCCTCACCAAAGGGGCTTTCTGCGCCCTTATAACCCAAAAACAAAGGCGAAACCACAATGTACGCAAAGCGGCGCTCATCCAGGTCGCGGTAAAACTGCCCCAGCACCTTCTCATTGCGCGACATTGCCATTTCCATGAGCGTCACAACTTCGTAATCTGCCACAAGCGGAATGTTCAATTCACCAAACGTAATCAACTGACGCTGGGTAATCAGCAAGGATTGCTGCCCTTCGGCTGCGTCCGGTTCGAGCACGGCGCGAATTTGCGCCACAACAAAATCATCATAGGCGCTGCGCGCCGTGTAAACTGGGCGAAACGCCTGTACGCCAAAGTAAACCGGAACAAGCACCGCCGCCGCAAGCGCCCACTGAGGCGCGGGAAACGACGCCGCCGCGGAATCGGGAGTGGCGCGCCGGAAGAAGATAACCGCCGTGGTGACGCCCAACAACGTCAGAAAGGCATCCATGTTGTGCAGGTCGCCGCCGCCGCCAATTTTCACACTGACCACCATGCCGCCAGCCAGCAGCACAAACAAAATGCCGCCCAACCCCAGCAAACGCACCGCATGCCAGGCGCGCGCCTGAGCGCGCAAAAAAGCCAGCCAGACCACAACCAGCGGCGCAGAAACAATCAGAATACCCGGTACAGTTCCCAGGGCATAGGTTGGGCTGGGCCATAACCGATACCAGAGCAAATCCGAAGTAAAGCTGGAGCCAAAGGCTTCCAGGTTATTGGCATTGCCAGAAAGAAAAATGTAAGCGCTCTGCGATAGCAAGGCTACAACGACGCCTGCCACAAACCAGACCCCCGGCCAAAGCAGGTAACGCAGCCAATGACGCCGCGCGCCGACAGGCTGCTCCAGCAGATACAAAGACGCCGCCAGCAACGCCGGAACAGGAAACCAGTTCACCCGACTGACGCCCGCCCACGCCGAAGCCAGCAGCACCACCGCAAGCGTCCACACCGGCTGCTGCGTGCGCACGGCCCATAGCGTCAAAATGACCATCACCAGCAAATGATAGTACACCGCCCCCTGAAAGAGATATAGAAAAAACCAGGCGGCCGTCAGCCAGGCAACAAAGCGCGGGCGAATTGCCAGCCGCCGCACCAGCGCCGCCGCCGCGCCTGCCGTCAGACTAACCCATAAAAACACCTGCCAGGCACGATGCGCCCAAAGCGGCAATCCATCGAACAAAAACGGAAAAGACTGCAAAAAATAGCGCGTGGGGTGCAAAATGGAAAGCGGCAACGGTTGGCCGTATAGTTTTTCCGCAAAAAATAGCGAGGCATAATAAAAACGGCTGGCTTCAGACCATCCCAGCGAAAGCGGCGAATCGGAAATAGCCGTAGAAAGCGTCACCACCTTTGCCAGCACCCCGGCCGTCAATAACACCGCCGCCATGCACAGCGTCCAGGTCTGGCGAGTTAGCAGGCGCATGCCCCAACCGCCCACCAAAGCAAGCCAAAGCACCAGCCACAGGGTAGGAATGCGTAAATCTACAAAATAACCTGCCAAAAACTGACGCGCCAGGAAGATGCCCCCAAACGTACCGGCAACCAGCGCCGCCCCCGCCCAGCGCGCCCAGCCCGCCTGCGGCGGCAGGGCCGCCAGCCAGCCCGTAACCTGCCCCCATGCCGGACGAAAACTGAGCCCAATGACCCCAGCCGCCAGCCCTGACGCGGCAACCTGCGCCAGAATAAGGAATAGCCAGTTAGAGCGCAAAATATCTACACCCAATGCTTGCGCCGATTGAAGCGTTACGCCCCCCATGAGCGCCCCCAAAACCAGCGCTGCGCCAAAATACAACCGCGCCAATGCACGATTCAGCCCATTATCCATACTCACCGCTCCAGCCGAGATGCTGAGGCCAGCGCCTCTGGCAAAAAGAAAGCGCCAGGCAGGCTGGCAAGAATGAACGCAAAGCGCACAAGCGCAGCCAGCGCCAGGGCCTGAGGCACGCTCAAGCCGCCCAGCGTTGTGAAAAAATAGGTTGCCGAAAGTTCCTGCAACCCAAACCCGTTAATCGAGACAGGAATCAAGGTGACGTAATAAGTCAGACTCCATGCTCCTGCAACCAGCCAAAAAGGCATACTGGCGCCAAGCCCCTGGGTAAAAACATATAAACTGAAGAACAGGAACAGCATGTTTCCCCAGGTAGCCAGCAGCGCCTGGCCCAACACGCCCGGCTGCTTTAGCCACAGCGAAAGCGCCTGAAGCATGCGCCAGAAAAAGCGCTTGCCCCACTCCCACCAGCGCCCCAGCACCACCGTCATTGGCAGCGCAGTCAGACCACCCGCAGAAAGCCAGGGCAGCAGCCCCAACGGCAATGTAAACGCGAATCCCGCCATGCCAACCAACCGGTCGGCAGCCAGCGAGGCCAGGCACACCGCCCGGTCGTATCCCAGACGCATGATGCCAACCAGGCGCACCACATCACCGCCAATGGTGCTGGGCAGAAAATTAGAAGCAAACAGCCCGGTAAAAGTCATCACCAGCGTCTCGCTGAAGCGTACCCGCATGCCTGCCCCGCGCAACAAAACGTACCAGCGCGCAACCACAAACAAGCGCGAAACGCCCAACAACCCCACCCCCAGCACAAACACCGTCCATGGCACGTCTCGCAGCGCCGCCAGGAGCGCCTCCCAACCGGCTTCTTGAGCCAGAAAAACAAGCAACCCCAACGAAAGCAGGCTGCCAAGCACCCGCAAAATGAGTTGAAGATGCTGACGCAACCAGGTTTTCATTCCCCGCTGCCAGAATAATCAATCACTTCGCGCACGGTGTACGTGGTTTTGCCCTGCGCCTCGTGGTAGGTGCGCACCAGCAATTCGGCAATCAGCCCCATGAGAATAGACTGAAAACCCAGCACAGCCATCATGACCGCGACGATGAAGATGGGAGAAGAAAGAATGGTGATATTTTCTACCAGTTTGCGCACCGCCAAAAACAACATTGCCAGCGCACTTAACCCAAACAAAACCGCCCCCGTGCCGCCAAACAAATAAATGGGCTTGTTGGCGTAACTGAGCAAAAACTTGACGGTGAACAGATCGAGCACAACCTTGAGGGTGCGCTCCAGCCCATATTTGGCCTGCCCAAAGCGGCGCGGATGATGCCGCACCGGAATTTCGACAATGCGCGCCCCCACTGCATGGGCATAGACCGGGATAAAGCGGTGCATTTCGCCATACAAACGAAAACCCGCCAACACATCGCGCCGGTAGGCTTTTAGCGTGCAGCCATAGTCGTGCAGGTGCACCCCGGTCACGCGCGAAATAAGTCCGTTGGCCAGGCGCGAGGGGATGGTGCGCGTCAGGGTGTTGTCTTTGCGGTCTTTGCGCCAACCGCTCACGACGTCGTAACCTTCATCCAATTTTTGCAACAACAGGGGAATATCGGCCGGGTCATTTTGCAGGTCGGCATCCAGCAAAATGACTATTTCGCCGCGCGCATGGTCAATGCCCGCTGCAATAGCGGCTGTTTGCCCAAAATTGCGCCGAAAGACTACCACGCGTACATGCTGCGGGTCGCGGGCGGCCAGTTCGCGCAAGACCTTCAGACTGCCATCGCGGCTGCCGTCATCTACCAGAATCAGTTCCCAATCCAGCCCCAGCGGGGTAACCGCCGCCGTCACTGCATCGAACAAGAGCGGCAGGTTCTCTTCCTCGTTGTAAACGGGCGTCACCAGGGAAAGGTAGGTCATTTTACCCCTGCCTGAGAGAGAGACGGCGCAGGTCTGCCTCGACCATCATTTCTACCAACTGTCTGAAGGTAACTTTGGGCTGCCAACCCAAAATGGCTTTGGCGCGCGCCGGGTTAGAGATGAGCAAATCTACCTCGGCCGGGCGGTAAAAGCGCGGGTCTTGCACCACGTAATCTTGATAGTTCAGTCCCACGCAACTGAAGGCAATTTCACAAAACTCGCGCACACTGTGGGTTTCACCGGTGCCAATCACAAAATTGTCTGGTTCGTGGTGCTGCAGCATCAGCCACATGGCTTCTACATAGTCGCCTGCAAAGCCCCAGTCGCGTTGGGCTTCCAGGTTGCCCAGGCGCAATTCTTTGGCTTGCCCCAGTTTGATTTTGGCCACCGTGTGAGAAATTTTGCGGGTCACAAATTCCAGGCCGCGGCGTGGGCTTTCGTGATTGAAGAGGATGCCCGAGGTGGCAAAAATATCGTAGGATTCGCGGTAATTGACGGTAATCCAATGCCCATAGACTTTGGCCACCCCGTAGGGGCTGCGCGGGTAAAAGGGAGTCGCTTCGGTTTGCGGCACTTCCATCACTTTGCCAAACATCTCGCTGGAGGATGCCTGGTAAAACCGAATGCGTGGGTTAACCTGCCGAATAGACTCTAACAAGCGAGTCACGCCCAGGGCGGTCACTTCGCCGGTCAAGACGGCCTGACTCCACGACGTAGGCACAAACGACTGCGCCGCCAGGTTATACACTTCATCTGGCTTGTATTCTTCCAAAATAGACACCAGAGAACTCTGGTCGTGCAAATCGCCCTGCACAATTTCAATGTCATCTACGATGTGTTCAATGCGCTCGTAATTGAGTGTGCTGGAACGGCGCGCCATGCCCACCACCCGGTATCCTTTCGTGAGCAGCAACTCAGCCAGATATGAACCATCCTGCCCGGTGATACCGGTGATAAATGCTGTTTTCATTATGTTACTCTCCTCAGTCAATGTTCAGCGGGTGAATTATAAGCGGTCTGCAAGCCGCGTCAAGCAACGCGCCGCCTGCGCTGCCAGGCATCCCAGGCCAGTGCGCCTGCAATCACCAGGCCCCAACAGACTAAAATGGCGGCTACCATGCTGAAGAACGGCAGACGGGGCATGAGCGTCCAATAGCGGCTGATGTACCATTGCCCAAAAAAGAGCAGGAAAATGCCCTCCATTAGCAAAATGCGCGCCAGCCAGGGGTTACGGCGCATAAGCCAGGCACGGGCAAACAGCAGCGCCTGGGGCAGCAAAAAAATGACGCGGTAGCGCGGATTATCCCACTGGTCGCCCCCGGCCCGCAGCGCAGAGGCAACTATCCACGCCCAGGCCAGCGCTGTCAGCCAGACCCACACAGGCTCGCGGCGTTTTGCCAGGCTAAGCGTCGCAAAGACTAGAAAAGGCAGCAGCACATACCACCCCAGGGCGCGCGCAATGCCCAGGGACTGCCAGATGGGCAGGGATGGCTCAATAAGCGCGGCGGGCAGCACCGGCTGGGCCAGCCCGTAGAGCATCACAAAGGGCATTTCGGCCCATTCGGGCAGTTGCTCCATCAGGTTTTGTACCCAGCCCGACTGACGAGTCACTTGCAGCATGTCCCAGCGGGCGGACTGCATAAACCAATCTTTTACGGCCGAAAGGCGCAGCCCACCCAGAGAAAGATCGCCCCCAATGCCAACCAGGAAGAGCGCCAGCGCCGCCAGCAGAACCACCCCGGCGGCAGCCAGCACCCGCCAGGTGACCGGCGCATGGTCGCGCCGCAGCCAAAGCCAGCCCGCCAGCCAGACCAACGTCAACGCCGCCACCGATGGCGAAACAAGCAGCATGCCGCCCAATGCCAGCGCCAGCCAGCCCCACCCCGCGCGGCTGGATTGATAGCGCCAGCGCACAAAACCCCACAACGCCGCCGCCATAAGCGCGATGAGAAACGGCTCGCGCATTTGCGCGCTGCCCTGAAGCACAGACTCGGGGTAAAGGGCCAGCAGCCAGATGGCAGGCCGCGCGAGCGATTCGCTCCAGACGGCGGCAATGGCTTTGCGGGCAAAGGCCAGGCTAACGGCAGCCGCCCAGGCTGCTGCCAGCACCAGCAGCAAGGCCCGATGGGCATCGGGCGAAAAGATGCGATAGAGCAGGGCGCTAAAGGCCAGCAGCCCACCGTATTGGTCGGCAGAATAGGATTGACTGAAGGCCATGAGGAGCGGTTGATCGGATTGGGCTAACTGCCAGGACTGTGAATCGCGCCGAAATGCATCGTAAAACACGTAGCCCGCGTTTTGCTGGGGGGTGTCATAGCCGTAAGCAGGCAAAAACACCACCCAGATGACGGCGGACAGCAAGCGCAGGGCAAAGGCCAGGGCCATGGCCCACGCCAGGGCGCGCCCAGCCCCAGCCCACTGCCAGGCGCAGTGCAAAACCCACAGCCCGGCGCAGGTAAGCAGAGCAAACACCAGCAGGCTGCGCCACCAGTCACCTGGCTGAACAGCCGCCAGCGCCGCGCCTATCAGCGCAGAGAGAGGGAAAATCCATTTGAATGATTGAGGCATGGAAGAGATTGTAACGTGCTTGCCAGAAACTTGCCACACAAGGCGGAAGAAAAATTTGCACGCAAAGGCTTTATGGAAAGCCCTGCAGCAACGTCTGGGCGCGGGCCAGCCAGGTGTATTTTTCTACCCCGGCGCGGGCAGCAGCACCCAACGCGCGGCGCTTTTGCGGGTCGGAGAGCAGCATGTGCAGCGCAGATTGCCAGGCGGCGGGGTTGTCGGGCGGGGCAAAGACGGCCATGTGCTCATTCAGCACCTCGCGGATGACGGGCAGGTCACTGCTAAGGATGGCCCGCCCGGCGGCCATGTATTCGAACATCTTCATAGGGCTGGCTACGGCGGCGGTGTTGCCCCCGCTAGAGCCGGAAATAGACCGCCCGTAGGGCATGACCAGCACATCGGCAGCGGATTGCCAGCGCGGCAGGTCGGCGTTAGGGACAAAACCGGTAAAAGTGAGGTTGGGGATGCCGCGCGTGCGCTCACGCCAGGCAGCGACATCCTGCGGGCGGCCGCCTACCCACACGAAATGCGCCTGCGGCATGACGCGGGCCAGTTCGACGAATAGCTCGACCCCGCGCCCGGCGTAGAGGTGCCCGGTGCACATGACGGTAGGGCGGGGCGGCAGGCCAGTTAAACGGCGATACGGCTGCGGGTCGCCAGAATCGGGGGGGAAGCGTTCGAGTTCGACGCCCATGGGGGCGATGACGACGTCTCCGGCGGCGGGGCGGCCAAATTTTTCTTCCAGCAGGGTTTGCATGCCGCGCGTAATGGCGGCCACCCGTTTGCGGACGGGGATGGCCGCGAACAGGCGATACCACCAGGGACCAAATGCGCCGGAGGGCAGTTCGTGGGCTTCGAAGAGCACGGGCAGGCGCGCCAGCAGGGCAAAGACGGCGGATTGAATGACCCAGGTATAGATGAGGTTGGGGCGCAGGGCGCGGGCGCGCCAAACTGCCTGGAGTGTGAACAGGCGGCGGTTGGACAGCCGCAGCAATTCGATTTGGAAGGGGGTCGAAAGTCCGTAATGGCTGGCGAGCGCATCCCAGGCGGGCGGGTTGGCGGCAACGGCCGGGGCAATGAGCGTGACGGTGTGCCCGGCTTGCTGCAGAGACTGGCAGACCTTCATGACCTGGATGCTGTTGGCGGTTTCGGAGGGGATGCGCGAGAGGGCAATGACAACGATTTTCATAGGCGGGAAGGGGCGTTCGATAACGTAGGGGGTGAACCACAACGGGATAAAAAGTGTCACGACGTTATAAAGCTAAAGGCGTTGTGTTTCGTCGTGTTCTTCGTGGTGAAAAACTGTTTTTTCCTGTCGATTCATCTCGCTCAGGCCGCGCCAGGCAATAAGCCCAATGGAGAGGGAAAAATAGCCAGAGAGCACGCCCGCCATGGCCAGGTAGCCGCCCTGCGGCACCAAGAGAAAGGCGGCGGTCAGTTCCAGCACGCCAACCAGGGCGGCGATTTTCAAGGGTTCGGCGGAGCGCCCCAGCGCCAGCATGAGCGAGCGGTTCCAGTTGAAGATGTTGGCTATGCCATAGCCCAACAGCAAGATGAGCACTGCCGGGTAGGCCGGGCGGGCATCGGGCCCGTAGAGCAGGGGCAGCAACCACCAGCCCAGGGCGGCCAGCCCGGCCGCGGCAGAAATGGTCCAGGCGGACGAGAGGGCGCTGACGCGTTTGAGCAGGCTGCGGGTGGCCGCCCATTGACGGGCGGCGGCGGTGCGGGTGATTTCGGCGTAGGTGGGCCAGATGAACGGCTCGATGGGCAGCATCATCAGGCTGATGATGCCCTGCGCCAGGCGAAAGTAGCCGACTTCCAGGTGGGCAAGCTCGGCCGGGCGCAGGTAGGCCAACAGGTTTGGGATGCTATCGCGCGCAAACAGGTTGACGGTGGCGTGCAGGTTGGTGTTGAGCGCAAACCCGGCCACGGCGCGCCAGTTGGGTACGGCGGCGAGTGGGGCGCGCCACCAGGCGGGGCCCAGGTCGTGGGTCAGTTGCCGCCAGGCCAGCAGGGCATGCCCCACGCCGCCCAAAACCTTGCCAAGCAGGTAGGCGCCTAGCACCAGCCACAGGCTGTTTTGCCCGCTCAGAAAGGCCGCCGCAAGGAGCGCCGTGGTGAGCGCGCTTTGCAATATGCTCATTTGCGAAAGGCGGTCGAATCGGTGGGTCATTTGCAGCACGCCGCGCGCGGTTTCGAACACCAGGTTGCCAAGCAGGCTAAGCCCGTAAAAGAGAAAGAGCGGCGCGGTGGACGAATCTTTGCCCAGGGCGGCGGCAGCCCAGGGGGTGAGCGCCGCCAGGATGAGGTAAGCCAGCAGTGAGGTGAGGGCCTCGGCCAGGCCAATCCCTTTGACGAGGGCAGCGGCGCGGGTTTTATCTTCGGATTGCAGGGCGTCGCCCACGAATTTGACCACCGCCTCGTACATGCGGAAGGCCAGCAAATTGTTGACGTTGGAAGCAAACAGGATGATTGTGCCTACGGCCAAGCCGTAGCCATCTACCCCCAGCAGGCGCGTGACCAGGATGCCGTTGAGCATGCCCAGCGCAGCGCCAACGACGCTGCTGCTGAAGAGATAACTGCTGTTGCGCACCACGCGGCGGAAAAGGCCGTCCGCGCGCCAGATGGCGCGGAGTTTGTCTAAAGGTATCACCCGGTCAGAATGTCCTTTGCCCAGTCGCGGTTTTCAATGTACCAGGCCGCGGTGCGCTCGACGCCTTCGCGCATGCCCACCTGGGGCTGCCAGCCAAGCATGGCGCGCGCTTTGCTGACATCGGCCCAGTTGGTGAACATATCGGCCGGGTTGGGCGGGCCGTGCTGCACCAGGGCTTTTTTGCCCAGCACCTGCTCGATGAGCGTCACCAGGTCATTGATTGTGATGACCTCGTGCCCGCCCAGGTTGAAGATCTGGTAACCCACCGGGCGCAGGGCAGCCAGAATGCCCGCCACAATGTCTTCGATGTAGGTAAAGCCGCGGCTTTGCGTACCGTCGCCGTTGATGCACACCGGGCGGCCTTCGTAAATCCACTGGATGAAGCGGAAGAGGGCCAGGTCGGGGCGGCCGGCCGGGCCATAGACGGTGAAAAAGCGCACCACGCTTACATCCAACCCGTACAGGTGATGGTAACTGTGGCAGAGCACCTCGGCGGCTTTTTTGCTGGCGGCGTAGGGTTGAAGCGGCTCGCTGCTCGAAGCGGTTTCGGGCGTGGGGTAGGGTGGATTGGCGCCGTAGATGCTGGAGGTGGAGGCCAGCAGGAATTTGGGGCATTCGGCGGCTCGGGCCAGTTCCAGCATGTTGAGCGTACCCGTCACGTTGGATTCCAGAAAAACCCAGGGATTTTCCACGCTATAGCGCACCCCAGCCCGGGCGGCCAGGTTGATGATGGCGTCGAAGGTCTGGCCTGCCAGGGCCGGGTGCGTAAGGATAGATTTTTCCGAAATATCGGCGCGCACAAAGGTAAAACCAGGCAGCGCCGATAATTTTTGCAGGCGGTGGGTCTTCATGCGCGGGTCGTAGGCGTCGTTGAGGTTATCAATGCCAATGACGGTGTGGCCCTGCGCCAAAAGGGCTTCGCTGGCGCGCGCGCCAATGAACCCGGCTGCGCCTGTAACGAGGTAGTTGCCCATAGCACTCCTGGTTTTGCGTGTTGCGCGTCTGGTCAGGTTAGAGGCGGACTACTTTGGGGCTGTCTTTGCCCATTTTGCCCAGGGCGTTGCGGCTGTCGAAGATGAATTGGGCAGCATCCAGAATGGCTTTGTAGTCGTAGGCCTTGTGGTTGGTAATAATCACGACGGCATCGGCGGCGGCAACTTCTTTGAGCAGGTCGGCAGTGGGGATGCTGTGCATTTCCCAGCCTTCGTGCTCGTGGTGGATGTGGGGGATGTAGGGGTCGTGGTATTGCACCAGCGCGCCTTTTTTCTTCATTAGCGCAATCACGTCCAGGGCGGGAGATTCGCGCACGTCGTCAATATCGGGCTTGTAGGCAGCGCCCAGCACCAGCACTTTGCTGCCTTTGAGGGTTTTGCTGCGGTCGTTGAGGGCATCGAGCACGCGGCTGACGACATAGCGCGGCATGTTGGTGTTGATTTCGCTGGCCAGTTCGATGAAGCGCGCGTTGTAATTCATCTCCTTCATCTTCCACGACAGGTAGAGCGGGTCAATGGGGATACAGTGCCCGCCCAAACCGGGGCCGGGGGTGAACTTCATGAAGCCAAAGGGCTTGGTGGCTGCGGCGTCAATTACCTCCCACACATCTACGCCCAGGCGCTCGCACATAATGGCCAGTTCGTTGACCAGCCCGATGTTAATCATGCGAAAGGTGTTTTCGAGCAGTTTGGACATTTCGGCCGCTTCAGCGCTGGAAACAGGCACAACGGTCTGAATTGCACCGCCATACCAGGCTGTGGCTACCTCAACACAGGCAGGGGTAATGCCGCCCATCACTTTTGGGGTGTTGTAGGTGGTCCAATCCTGGCGGCCGGGGTCTACGCGTTCGGGCGAGAAGCAGATGAAGATATCTTCACCCACCTTCAGGTTGCTTGCTTCGGTCAGGCGGGGCAGCAACAGTTCGCGGGTGGTGCCGGGGTAGGTGGTCGATTCGAGTACGACGACCATGCCGGGGTGCACATATTTAGCCAATTGCTCGGTAGCGGCGAGGATGTAGGACATATCGGGGTCGCCGGTCTGGCGCAGGGGGGTGGGTACACAAATGCTCACGGCATCCATTTGGGACAGGGCGGCAAAGTCGGTCGTCATGGACAGGTTGCCGCGCTGTTTGAGACGGGCGATGGTTTCGCTGGGCACGTCCTGGATGTATGAGATGCCCTGGTTGAAGGTATCTACTTTGCGGTGGTCGGGGTCTATGCCCAGCACGTCGAAGCCTTTTTCGGCAAAGACGACGGCCAGGGGCATGCCAACGTAGCCCATGCCAAGTATGCCAATTTTGGCGGTTTTATCTTGCAGTTTTTTGATGAGCGTTTCTTTGTGAGACATGGTTTCTCCGGGGTTATGCGTGTTAAAACAGGCTGAGTTGCCTGGGGTTTTCGGGCGGGGCTTTGGGGTGGTGTGCAGCTGCGCTATCTGTTTGGGACAGTTCGTGGCGGGCAATTTCTAGCAGGCGGGTCAGTTGGGCAAAATCGTTGAGGATGAGCGGGCGGATGTTGCCATTGTGCAGCGCGGCGGCCGGGTGGAACATGGGGATGACGAAGCGGCCGCCGTATTTGCGCATTTGTCCGTGCACCTGGCTGATTTTGACGCCGGGCAAAAAGCGGGCCATGGAAAAGCGCCCCAGGGTGATGATGATTTTGGGGTCAATGGCGGCAATCTGGCGCTCCAGGTAGCCGCCGCAGGCGGTCAGTTCTTCGGGCAGGGGGTCGCGGTTTTCGGGCGGGCGGCACTTGACCACGTTGCCAATCCACACATCGGCGCGCTTAAGCCCGGCCTGGGCCAGCAGCGTATCTAAAAACTGGCCGGCCTGGCCCACAAAGGGGCGCCCTTGCTCGTTTTCGTTTTTGCCGGGTCCTTCGCCAATGAGCATAATTTCGGCGTTGGGGGGGCCTTCGCCCGGCACTGCGTTTTTGCGCGTCTGGTGCAGGGCGCAACGGGTACACACCGCTACTTCGCTGGCAATTTGGGCAAGCGCGGCTTCAGCGGTCATGGGCGTCCTCCAGCATGGCAATGCGGGGCAGGGTCATCAGCAGCGCGTCTTCCTGGTTGTCCTGGTAGTAGCGCGAGCGGCGGCCAACCACCTCGAACCCGAAAGATTCGTACAGTTTTTGGGCGGGCAGGTTGCTGGCGCGTACTTCAAGCAGGGCGCTTTCGCAGCCTTCGCGGGCGGCCTGGCGCAGGGCGTGGGACAGCAGTTGGCGGGCGATGCCGCGCTGCCGCATGGCGGGGTGCACAGCCAGGGTGGCGATGTGGGCTTCATCCAGCACGACCCACAAAACCAGCATGCCCACCACGGCGGGTTGCCCCGGCAGCGCGGTAAAGGGGGCAATCCCATTTTCGACTGGCGAGGCGTAGGTGAGCGGGGTTTCGGCGATGGTTTCGGCCACCCACACGCGCGAATGCGGCTCGGTCAGTTCGCGCTCAAAGGCGCGCACCGGCCAGGGCAGGCTGAAACTCATCCAATCCAGCAGGGTGATGGCGGGCAGGTCATTCCACACGGCGCGGCGGATTTTAGGCGCATTCATGCAGGCGGGCCCCCGGCCACATGCAGGTAGATGGGCGCAAGCGCCGCCGGAGAATCGGACTGCCCAGATTGCCAACGCGCCCAGGCTAGTTCGGCGAGCAGGGCCGGGCGGCGCACGCAGGCCGCAGGGGAGGCCAGGTGAATGTGGCGGTTGCGGCGCAGACGCTGGCGCTCTTCTTCCGAGAGTTCACCGCACACCCAGGCGGGGGAGTTAATTTGATTGGTGAGTTCTTCGGCTGTGGCGACTTGTGGCGCCCCCTGAGACTGCCAGCCTTTTTTTTCGGCGCGATACCAAACCACCGCCAGGCGGCCGCGCCCGGCTTGCAGCACGGCGGCCAACGGAAAATCACTGATGGGTTGCGCGGCGGCCAGGGCGTCGAGCGTGGGAATGCCAACGAGCGGCAGGCGGCGGGCCAGGGCCAGTCCTTTGGCAAAAGAAAGCCCCACCCGCAAACTGGTAAACGAGCCGGGGCCAATGGCTGCGCCCACGGCGCGCAGATCGCTCATGGCTGCGCCGGTGCGGGTGAGCATGGCGTGCACGGCGGGGGCCAGTTCGGTGGTGTGATGGGTTTGGGTACGCCAGGTCGCTTCGGCCAGCACGTGTGCCCCATCGTAAAGGGCCAGCCCGATGTAGGCAGTGGAAGTATCTATGGCAAGCAGCATCAGTCGGCTCCGTAAACGGCGCGGCGCAGGGTGGTAACCAGGCGTTGATAGCGCGCGCCGGTTGGGCTAAAGCGCAGGGTGCGGCGGTCTTCGTCCAGGTAGTCTAGTTCGACCCACAGGCGGTCGGGCGGCAGAAGGTTGCGCACACGCTCGGGCCATTCGATGACCAGCGGGCCCTGCGCCAGCATGGCGTCGAAATCGAGTTCTTCGGCTTCGGGGAGCGACTCCAGGCGATAGGCGTCCATGTGAAAAAATTGGCCGCCATCGGCGCGGCGATAGGCGTTGACCAGCACAAACGTGGGACTGGAGACCGCATCCAGCCCGCCCCAGCCCTGCGCCAGGCCTTGCACCAGGGTGGTTTTGCCCGCGCCCAGGTCGCCTTGCAGGCAGAGCAGGTCGCCAGGCTGCAACATGGCGCCCAGGCGCATGCCAACGCGGCGGGTTTGTTCCGGGCTGTGGGTAAAAATTTCGACGGTGTAGGGGTCGAGAATGGGCATAGGTGGATTATAAAGCGGGGCGCACCGGGCGGGCAAGCGCCGCAATGTTCAGTTGCTGAATTTTGGAATAATTCTATCACATGCGCGGGGCGCATCTGGTAAGATTGGGGGGATGTTTGGGACTTTGGTTTTGAGCAGCGAATGGGACAAATGGCTTTGGGCGAGATTTGTGCTTTAGGGCTTACGCAAAACAAACAGGATGGATAGGATTTTCAGGATAAGCCTTTTCGAAAGCGGCGAAAATATCCTGTTTATCCTGCGTATCCTGTTGAAAAAAGTCCTTTTGCGTAAGTCATATTCCTATCGAAAATGACCATGGAGCAATGCGATGAGTGATGTGATCTTTGCCTGGCGCATGGCGCTGGCGGCTTTTTTGCCCAAACTGCTTTGGGCTGGGGTGATTTTTGTGGTCAGTTTGTACCTGGCAAAACTGGCCAGCCAGGTGATGACAAAAATTCTGCAACGCCGAAAGCCAGACCCGGGCGCGGTTGGTTTACTCAGCGAGACGACCCGCTGGGGTATTATTGTGATTGGGACAATTACCGCCCTGCAACAGTTTGCAGATGTGACGACATTTCTGGCCGGGCTGGGCATTTTGGGCTTTACGGTGGGTTTTGCCCTGCAAGATGTGATGAAGAATTTTGCGGCCGGGTTGCTGCTGCTTATTCAACGTCCGTTCATTGTGGGAGACAACATCTCGGTGGGCGGCTTCGATGGCACGGTGATAGACATCAACCTGCGGGCGACTGAACTGCGCACCTTCGATGGCTTGTGCGTCATTTTGCCCAATGCCGATACGCTCAATCAGCCCATCACCAATTACACGCGCAGCATCAACCGACGTATTCAGATTGCCGTTGGCGTAGATTACGACACCGACCTGAACAAAGCGCGCGCGGCGGCGCTGGAGGCCATACAGCAGGTGCCGGGGCTGCTAAAAGAACCCGCGCCGATGGTCATTTTCAGCGAGTTTGCCGAGTCCGCGCTGACGTTGACAGTGTATTACTGGGTAGATACCACCCAGGTGGGTTTGTTTGCCGCGCGCGATGCGGGCGTGAAGTTCATCAAACGCGCCTTCGACCAGCACGGAATCCACATCCCTTACCCGGTGCGCACGATGATTACTACCGAAAAAAGCAGGTAAGCGCCTGTGGTCAACGAAAAAAAGTCCAACCCGCTGAGATTGGGTTGGACTTTTTGTTTCTGGGATGTTCCCGGTTTTTACTGCGGGGGGACACGGGAAATGCGAAAAAATTGGCGCTGAAAATGTCTTTTCTATGGTTGTTCGGACAAGCGCGAGAACGCAAATGCCGTTGTTCAGACAAGCGCTGGCGCTTATCGCACGCCAGGGCGTTGGTTGATGCGGCTAGCCTATCTCGATAGTCAAGGTAATACTTACCCGGTCGCCTACGGTCAGGTTTTCCGCTTTTTGCACGCTGACGCGAATAGGCACCAGATACCGTCCATCTTTGGGGAACAATGAAGTTTGCCACGCTGTGCCGCCAATGCGCATACGAACAGGGATGACGCCCCAGCCATAAGTCACCAGGCTGGCAATCGTTTTGATATCCTGGCTGGGCGCATCGGGGACGGCCACAAAAAGATAGGGCGCGGGGCCGCGCCAGTAAAAAATTTCGCCCTCAAACGTGATTTCCATGCTCATTGCACCGCCTCCAGGGCTTGCAGAAAGCCCGCTACCATGCGCTCCAGGTTAATTTCCTCTGCCACAATGCGGTAGGACTCGGCCCCCATGCGGCGCAGGCGGGGCGGGTCGCTGAGCGCCGCGCGCAGCGCCGCTTGCAGGGCGGGCAGGTCATCCGGCGGAATTTGCCAGCCGTTCTCCGGGCGCACCAGGTCATCTTGCGTGCCGTCGCCTTTGGCCACAATCACTGGCAGTCCGGTGCTCATGGCTTCTTGCACGGCCAGCCCGCCCGTGCCGGGCAACACAAACAGGTCGGCCGCTAAAAAGTAAGGCAGCAGGTCGGCGCCGTGTTTTGCGCCCACCCATTCCGTGCGCGGATAGACCTGCGCCGAAAGCGCAGCCAGCGCGTCGCGCTCGGGGCCATCGCCCACAATCACCAGGCGCGGCTGCAGGTGCATTGGCAGGCTGGCGCAGGCGCGCAGCAGATTATCCAGCCGCTTGCGGGCCTGCAGGCGGCCCACATACAACACGCTCAGCGGCGCGCCGGGGGCCGGGCTGGGGCGCAGCGGCAGCGGCTGCGTGGGGCGCGGCGCAACCGCATTTGGGGCAACAAAAATACGTTCGGGCGGAAAACCCGCCGCAGCATATTGGCCCGCCCCGCGCTGACTGTACGCAATAAGCGCATCGAATTGCCTGAAAAAAGCCAGGCGCGCAGTGCGGCGCAGCCCCCCCGCCGCCGAAGTCACCCCCAACCCCCAGCCAATCACCGGGCGGGCGCGGCGGCGCATCCACCGTACTGCCAATGGGGTAGAGAGGTAACGCGGGTTGGCTTCCACAATCAGCGCATCAGGGTTCCAGTCTGCCAGCCAATTCAGCACGCCCTGCTGAAAGCACAGGTAAAGCGGGCCGCGCAGCAAATGCACGTTATGCGCCGCAACAAAGCGCCCCGCCTGCAGATGATGGGTCACGGCAATGGCTTCGTCCGGGCGGGGCAGCCCGGCAAACAGACTCATGCCCCCGCCGCAGGCGCGGGCCAGGGCGTCGAAAAACGGGGCGCGGTAGGCCGGCAGCACACGCTGAATCACGCCCAGGCGGCCGCTGAAGGCTTCGACGCTCATTGCAGCAAAACCTCCAGGTAACGCGCTACCATTGCATCCAATCCAAACGCCGCTTCAGCGCGCTGACGCGCGCCCGCCTGGTAGCGCGGCAAGTCGCGCAGCATCGCCGCAACAGGCGCAACCAGGGCAGCCACCTGAGGCGGCTCCAGTTTCCACACGTTTGCGCCATAGGGCGCAATCACGCCCGCCGCATCGGTCACAATCTCCTTTAGCGCGCCAGTGTCGAACCCGACCACCGGCAGCCCGCAGGCCAGCGCCTCGATAACCGCATTGGGGCAGGCCGAATTGACCTCGGCAGAAAAAAACAGGTGTGCCGAGCGATCGGTTTCAGGGATGCGCTCGCGCGGCAGCACGCCCAGAAACTGGATGGGGATGTCAGTCTTGCCCTGCCAGGCGGCGCGGATGGCGTCGTTCACTTTGGCGGCCACGGCAATTTCAACCGGCAGTCCGTGCTGGCGGGTCAGCCCTTCGGCCAGGCGCACGGCGTTGGTCAGCCCAATGTGCTGGCCGCTGGTCAGGTCGCCTTCCACCAGCAACATGCGGTAACGGTCGCTGGGGCGCGCGGCGGGGCCGTGGGGGGAGTACGCCTCCAGGTCCACGCCGTTGTAGATAACGGTATGCGGCGTGCGGGTGGGTCCGTACCAGGCTTCCCACCATTGCTGCACGAACGCGCTCTGGTAAATCACCCGGTCGGCCAAAAAGCGGCGCGTAAAGGCCAGCAGCAGGTTGCCCGTCTCCGAGCGCCAGGCATGCCGCAGGTTGGTAAAGCGCGCGCGGTGCATCCAATTGATGCCATCCAGGCGGTGAACGATGGGTACGCCGCGCCGCCGGGCGTGCAAAATGCCGTCAATATGACGGGTGCCAGCCACCACCAGCACGGCATCGCTGCCTTTTTCGCGCGGGTCATGGGTAATGCGGATGCCACGCTTGCGCAGCCCGGCTTCCAGTTTAAGCCGAAAGCTGGCCATGCCACCCACGCCATCTACTTTAGGAACAATGCAAATCTGGGTCATGCCCGTATTATACAGCCGGGTAAAGATGGATGGTTCTCCAGGCGGTGTTTTTCGCGTTTGCCGCGCGCCAAAAATGCGCCGCACGCAAATTTCCAGAGCGCCAGGCTGATTTATGGTATCCTTAACGCCGAAATCATCTCGCGGAGTTGTGCATGTTCATTGCCATAGAGGGAGTCATCGGGGTTGGTAAAACCACCCTGGCGCGCTTGCTGCAACCAAACTTTCAGTCCGAACTTTTGCTCGAAGTCTTCGAGGAAAACCCCTTCCTGTCCGATTTTTACGCCGACCGCGAGCGCTACGCCTTTCAGACGCAAATCTTCTTCCTGCTCAGCCGTTACCGCCAGCAGCGCGAAACGGTGGTGAACACCCTGCAAAGCGGGCGCACGCTTATTTCGGATTACACCTTTGCCAAAGACGCCCTGTTTGCGCGCATCAACCTGCGCGGCGACGAGCTGGAGATGTACCACCGCGTACACGAAGCCCTCTCCGAAAAAATCCCTACCCCCGACCTGACCGTGTACCTGTACGCCAGCACCGATGTGCTCATGCAGCGCATTGCCCTGCGCGACCGCCCCTACGAACGCGCCATGGAACGCGCCTATATTGCCGCCCTGGGCGCAGCCTACGACGAATTTTTCGCCACCCACAATGGGCCGCACATCACCATAGACACCACGCATCTCGATTTCGTCCGCTACCCCGAACACCTGAAAGAAATTGAGAACCGCATCCGCGAGGCACTGGGCATTACCCCTTACCAGCCCAGCCTGCCGCTGGCAGACTAGCGAGGGAAAGCCATGCGCATCACCCGTGACCTCTTGCTCAAACTGGCTCGCGAAAGCGTCGAACAACGCACCCGCAGTGACCGCAACATTACCGCGGCTTTTCTGCTCGGCTCGGTGACCAGCCGCGAAGACCCCTTCATCGGCGGCGCAACCGATATAGACATCCTTTTTTTGTGCGCGCAAGAACCAGTCATCACCCGTCAGGCAGTGCGGCTAAATAACGAAGTAACGCTCGACCTGATGTTTGCGCCCCAAAGCGCCTACGAACCGCCGCGCAAGCAGCGCAGCCACCCCTGGCGCGGCTACGACCTGTACAACCCCCAACCGCTTTACGAAACGCACCACTTTTTCGAATTTGCCCAGGCGGCCGTGCGGGATCTTTTCGACGACCCGGCCAACGTGCTGGCCCGCGCGCGCTTCTTCTCTCAACCGGCCCGCCAGGCATGGATGGAACTCCAACTCAGCGGCGGCGAATTTAGCGCTCCCACGCTGCAAAAATTCCTGCACGCCGCAGGCAATGCGGCCAACGCCGTGGCCGTGCTCAGCGGGCCGCCCCTCACCGACCGCCGTCTGCTGTCCGAGTTCCCTACCCGAGCCGCCCAGGCCGGGTTGCCCGAACTGACCGGCTTGCTCTTCAATATGCTCGGCATTGACCGGCTCGACCCATCCACCGCCCTGGGCTGGCTGGATGACTGGCAGGCGGCCCTGCAGGTGGCCATAGACCGGCGCGTAGATGACCGCCTGCAGGCCCAGCGCCTGCCGTACTACCGCCTGGCGCTCGAAGCCCTGCTGCAAAGCACCTATCCATCCGCCGCGCTTTGGCTGCTGCTGGAGCCATGGAGCGTGGCCGCCGCGGCCATGTCCGAACTGCGCGAGCCCGCCAAAGCCTGGAGCGCGGCTATGAAGGCACTGGGCATGGACGAAGACGGCTTTGCCGAAAAAATGACCCTGCTCGATCAATACCTGGACCGCCTGGAAACCGCCCTGGAACAGTTTGCCGCCGACAATGGGCTGGTGGAATATCCCCAATAAACGACCAGAATTGTCGCCATATATGGGTATGCGCACTCACCCAAAAAACGCTCATATTGCCCCAAAACTGTGGATAACCTGCGGAAAACTGTGGATAATCAGGGTGATTTGTGGACAAACTGCTCACATGTTCGAGAATCGCCCCAAAAAGATACCCCCATATCTGGGGGGTTCTTTTTGTATAACCCTATTTATGGAACTGGTCAAATTCCCCCCGCCAGGCTGTGGAAAACTCCGCGCGCGGCTTGCAACAGTTTTCCACAAAGACGGTTAGCCAATCTCTGCCTGAAAACCCCGCATCTGGCGGCGCATGCCGCCATCACCCCCACATTCAGGCAGCAAAAATCTATATCCACACAATCCACATCCCCTACTACAGGTACTAAAAAAGTTTATTTTTATAAAATCATACTGCTTGAATATCTCAAGAATATCCTATACAATAATCTCAAGAGCAATCATCGCCCCTA
>FWPV01006740.1_pt1 | contig 21570 bp, 18 predicted proteins | sample 2228371 | NCBI WGS metagenome assembly FWPV01 (sample SAMEA103939776, study PRJEB20133) | metagenome | reverse complement strand
GTTCTCGTCACCCTTCCGGGCGACGATCAGGTCGTGGGCCAGCACAATGCGGCCATCGTCGAAGCGGCCCAGGCGCGCAACCTGCCGGTCTGGAATCTGTGGCTGCTGCTGCGCGACCTGCCTGAATACGGCGTCAATATCGACGGTTCGCTGCGGGCCAGCGGTCCGGGACAGAGCGCCGTATTCACCGCTGATCAACTGATGTACGGCGCCAACCAGGCTAACCTGTCTGTGCTGCGTCTGCTGAAAGCTCTGGAAGAGCTTGAACGGTAACATGCTTCGCGTTTCCCGCCAGGCCCTCTTGCGAGTCTGCTGCGCAGGAGGGCCTGCGTGTGTCATGTCGGCTGTGGCATGGTGTGCAACCCGGGCGCCGAAACTTGCTGCGACGGATCGCTCATGTTAGCATTACCAGGCATGGGTAGAAAACCGATCATCTCCTCTCTGTCCCTTATCCTTGCCTTGAGTCTCCCGCTTCTTGCTGCCTGCATACCGGCATCTGAGCGCAACGAGATGCGTATTCTGCTCGTTGCCGATGGTCGTCAGCGCGCCTACATCTACGACCAGCAGATTTCTGTTGGCATGTTCCTTGAACAGGCAGGGATCACGCTTGGTGAGCTGGATCGGATTGTGCCGCCCAGCAACACCCAGCTACGGGATGGCATGACCGTGACCGTCGTGCGGGTCACAGAACAGACAACCTGTGAGCAGAATCCAATCCCGTACCAGAAACGAACTATCCCAAACGAAGGCCTGGCACCGGGGGAAGAACGCCTGGCTCAATCCGGCGTGAATGGTGTTGAGGAAGTCTGCTACCGAACAACGTTCGAAGACGGTCAGGAAAAACAACGCGTGGAGATTCAGCGCGTGGTGGTAGAAGTTCCGCAGGATGAGATCGTCTTCGTGGGGCTTGATACCAGCCAGCTTGAAACAGTGCCCATTGAAGGCACTCTGATGTATATCTCTAACGGCAATGTCTGGATGATGCGCGGTAGCAGTGCTACAAAGCGGCCACTGACCAGTAGCGGCCAGGTCGATGGCAGAGTCTTCTCCCTCTCCCCGGACGGCAGTCAACTGCTCTTCACCCAGCGTTATGAAGGCGCTGCAGACCGCGAGCTTTACTTCAACACCCTCTGGACGATTCTGGACACCCGTGCCACTGAACCCCAGCCACAAGAAATTAGCTTGCTCCACAATATCCTCTATGCCGAATGGGTTCCGTCTCAGCCGTACACGTTCAGCTACGCCACTGCGGAAGCACGCACCGCAGCACCCGGCTGGCAGGCCTACAACGATCTCTGGGTGATGCGCGTGGATGACGAGGAGGCTGTGCCCATCAGGATCGAGAATCTCGTGGAAAGCTCTTCCGGCGGCGTATATGGCTGGTGGGGCACCACCTATCGCTGGGCACCCGATGGATCAGCCCTGGCCTGGACTCGAGCAGATGGTATTGGCCTGGTGGATCTGGAAACAGGCGCACTCACTCCCCTCCTGGAGTTCCCGGTGTACACCACCTTCCAGGATTGGGTCTGGCAACCCGCTGTGTCCTGGTCGCCAGACGGTCTCATGCTGGCGACCACAGTTCACGGGCCGCCCTTTGGCGCGGAACAGCCTGAGAATAGCCCGATCTTCAATATCGCGGTGACTACTGTCACATCAGGAGCGGGTGGCTTTCGCGCCGATATTGTCGAACGTGCGGGTATCTGGGCCTCACCCAAGTTCTCACCATTCCTGGAGCAACAGGGCGAATTCCCACAGGCCTACCTTGCCTACCTGCAGGCACGGAATCCGCTCAACAGCGTGAACGATCAATACGATCTTGTTGTTGCTGACCGTGACGGTAGTAACGCCCGCGTCATCTTCCCGACTACCGGTCAGCCTGGCCTGAGTGCTCAGGAGATCGCCTGGAGTCCTTCGGGTCGGCAGATTGCCTTCATCTACATGGGCAACCTCTGGATCGTTGATGTGAAGAGCGGTCGCGCTCAGCAGATCACGATCGATGGTGGCGCTTCTGTACCACAGTGGGCTTCATGAACCGTTCAACCCTGGTATCTGTCATTCTGGTGATGGTGGCGCTGGGATGTGCCGGAGGCCTCCTGTCGCTCCAGCAGCAATGGGCGATCCACATAAGGGGATGGGAGATCGCCACTGAATCCGATAGCACCCTGCCCTATCGCCTGCCGCTGGCAGGCGTCAATGCTGATCTCACCCAATACAGTGATGCAGAGTTGGCCAGCCACCTGGAGGCCATGCAGAGGCTTGGAATCACCTGGATCCGGCAACCTCTCCGCTGGACCGATCTGGAGCCAGCACCAGGCGAGTATGCATGGGCAGCCTGGGATCGTATCGTCAGCGCTGTAGACGAGCATCCCCCGCTTCGCCTTGTGGCTGTCCTGCTGGAAACACCCCCCTGGGCGCGCCACAATCGGGCATCGGACAACCCCACCGCCCCTCCTGAAAACAACGCCGATCTTGCTGCATTCGCCAGCGCCATAGCAGCCCGCTACGGTGATCGCATTGACTATTACCAGATCTGGGATGAGCCAAACCTGACCATTGGCTGGGGAGGGCTTAACCCTAACCCGGCGGCTTACGCTGCATTACTCCAGAGCGCATACACCGCCATCCATGCCCGTGACCCAGAAGCTACGGTGATCGCCGCCGGGCTGGCACCGACGCTTGAAACCGGCCCGCGCAATATTAGCGATATCCTGTTTCTCAGGGCGTTATATGCGCACGGCGCAGGCAACTTCTTTGATGCGGTCGCCGGCAAGCCCTATGGATTTGACTCCGGCCCGCTCGATCGCCGTGTGGACGAAGGCGTGCTGAACTTCTCACGGTTGATTTTGCTGCGGGAAGAAATGATCAGGCATGGTGACGCAGGAAAAGCCCTGTGGGCAAGCCACTTTGGCTGGAATGCTCTTCCGGATAACTGGACAGGCGCCCCTTCCATCTGGGGGGGCCAGAGCCGTGCCAGCCAGCTCACGTTCATCCGGGATGCATACGCACGCGCTGCCCGGGAATGGCCCTGGACAGGAGGGCTGATCCTTGAAAGCTGGCAGCCACGAGCGTCGGCTGACGATCCCCGCTGGGGGTTTGCGCTCGTACGGCCTGGCGAAAACCTGGCGGAATTGCCTGGCGAGTTATTCGTCTTCCCTGCGGAAGGTTCAGCAGCAATCGCAGGTCGCTACCCTGCTCAGAACCTGTATGCCCGCTACAGCGGTGACTGGGAATTTGGGGAGCTGGGAGCTGACGTTGGTTATAGCAATGACGGCCAGTTCATTTTCGATTTTTGGGGGACAGAAATCGCCCTTGAGTTACGCCGGGACAATTACCGGGCGTATCTGTACATCAACATCGATGGTGCTCCAGCTAATGCCCTGCCCACTGCCGACGACGGGCGGGCTTACACCGTCCTGACTTCCGCCGATGCCTTGCCCCACACCGACGTCATTACCGTTGCGCGGGGGCTATCGCCCGGCCCGCACCGGTTGGAAGCCAGAGCCGAATTCGGCTGGGATCAGTGGCCGATTGCGGGGTTCCGTGTCGCCTATCCGCCGGATACATCGGAAGTTCGCCAGCAGACAACGGCGTTGGCCGTGGTTTTGGTGATCGCTGTAGCAGTCGTGATAGCGCTTAACCGTCATCGTCGTTTTGCACTACCCACTCGCTTTCGGGTCGCCTGGTTCCGGTTGCGCTCCGCCGGACAAATCTTGCTTGGAGCTGGAGTCTCGCTGGTGCTCATGCTGGGCATGGTGTTAACGTGGAATGACCATCTGCCGACTATCCTGCGCCGCGATCCACCGGGCATTGTCCTGGGGATAATCACCTCCGGTGTGCTCTACTTCGCGGAGCCATTTGTGCTGGTTCTCGTGGCCGGGGTGGTGTTATGGTACCTGATCTTTCTGCGACTCGAGCTGGGTTTACTACTGACCATCCTCTGGGCACCATTCTTCCTCTATCCACTCACGCTGTACCAGTTCGCCTTCCCGATGGCTGAAGTATGCATTCTCTTGACCGCAGCAGCCTGGATGATACGGCAGGCTATTGACTGGGCAAGCCGGCGTAAGAACCACATCCCGGCAGCGCCTGCTTCTCAGCTACGCCAGCTCCATCCGCTGGATTGGAGCATGCTGGCACTATTCGGCCTGGCGACGTTATCCCTGCTCTGGTCAGACTATCGTCATGTAGCGCTGCGGGAATGGCGCACCATGATTCTGGAGCCGGGTCTCTTCTACCTGATTGCTCGCTCAACACTGCACAGACGAAATGAGGTCATCAGACTGGTTGATGTGTTTGTTGTTGCGGCGACGCTGGCGGCAGCAATCAGCCTGGTGCTGTATGCGACCGGCCAGGGCATTGCCTCCGCCGAGGGAGACTCCATACGGCTGGCCGGCATCTATGGTTCGCCCAACAACCTGGGGTTGTTGATCGGACGTGCTCTACCGTTTGCCATTGCTTATTTCCTGCTGACCCCGGACAATCGTCGACGGTTAGCGGCAGTGGTCGCCATTCTGGTGCTTGGCCTGGCTGCCGTCTTGACCAAGAGCGCTGGCGCGCTCTTGCTGGCGATACCGGTCAGTATCCTGTTGTTACTCCTGCTGTGGAACCGGCGGGCGGGCATCATTGCGGCTGTGGCAGGCGCCGCAACCGGTTTGATCGCTCTGATTCCGATGCTCCAGTCGCCGCGTTTTGCGCGTATCCTGGATTTTTCCAGCGGTTCGACGTTCTTCCGGCTCAAGCTCTGGGAAAGCGCCTGGTGTATGATCGCTGATCGACCCTGGCAGGGCTATGGCCTCGATCAATTCCTGTATCATTACCGTGGCCGGTACATTGCACTGGAAGCCTGGCAGGAACCCAATCTCTCCCATCCACACAACATCCTGCTGGATTTCTGGATCCGTCTCGGCCTGGGTGGGGTCATCCTGTTGATTGGCACGCAGGCGATTTTCTGGCGTACCTGTCTGAACCTGCGTCGGACCCTTCAACAGGATATCATGCTATCAGCGATCGTACTGGGCACGATGGCTAGCATGAGCGATGTGCTCTTGCACGGTCTGGTCGACAACAGCGTCTTTGTCCTGGATCTCAGCTATGTCTACGTTCTTCTCCTGCTCATCCCTGCTCTTGTGCAGGCCTTTCCACACGATGGGAATAGGTGAACTCTTCCCATAGGCCGGTGCCGCTTAGCCGGAGGTAGCACTATGCAGGCCCAAGTCAATGGCATTTTGATCAGAATTGTTCAGGGTGACATCACCGATCAAGTCGTCGACGCCATCGTCAATCCCGCCAATAGCCATCTGATCCTGGGTGCCGGCGTTGCCGGTGCTATCCGGAACAAAGGCGGGCCAACCATCCAGGAAGAGTGTACACGCATCGGATGGTGCGATGTTGGTGAGGCCGTGATCACAGGGGCCGGACGCCTGCCGGCACGTTACGTGATCCACGCTGTTGGCCCTCGCCTGGGTGAAGGTAACGAGCCGGGGAAACTGGCTTCAGCCACGCGCGCCAGCCTGCAACTGGCAGAAGAACGAGGGCTACGATCGATTGCCCTGCCGGCCATTTCAACGGGTGTTTTTGGCTTTCCGCTTGAGGCATGTGCCCAGATCATGCTCCGGGTAATCATCGATATGACATTCGAGGATTTGCAGAATCTGAAGGAAATTCGTTTCTGCTTGTTTGATGCCACTGCCTTCAGCCTCTTCACGGCGGAATTTGGACGGCAACTCTCCGCCCTTGAAGATGAGAAGTAGCATGATACACTAACCGGGCTTATTCGCAGTTAACCGAAGGACAGTAACCTCCATTATGCGTATTCTCATCACTGGCGTTGCGGGCTTCCTGGGGTCTCACCTTGCCGATCGCTTCCTCGCCGAAGGTCACTGTGTCATCGGCATGGACAATCTGATCACCGGCAATATTCGCAACATCGCCCATCTTGCCGGGCGGGATGACTTTCTCTTCATCAAGCATGACGTAACCAACTATATCTACATCGATGGCGCACTCGATGCGGTGCTGCACTTTGCTTCGCCCGCCAGTCCGATCGACTATCTGCGCTATCCGATCCAGACTCTCAAGGTCGGTGCGCTTGGTACCCATAACGCTCTCGGTGTAGCGATGAAGAAAGGCGCACGATTTCTACTGGCCTCGACTTCAGAAGTGTACGGCGATCCCCTGGAGCACCCGCAGAAAGAGTCCTATGTCGGGCACGTGGATGCCATTGGCCCCCGTGGTGTCTACGATGAAGCGAAACGATACGCCGAGGCACTGACCATGGCCTATCACCGTGCACATGATGTTGACACCCGCATTGTGCGCATCTTCAACACCTATGGCCCTCGGATGCGCCTTGATGACGGGCGTGTTGTGCCCAACTTCATCGGTCAGGCTCTACGTGGCGAACCACTGACTGTCTACGGCGATGGGACTCAAACCCGTAGCTTCTGCTACGTCAGCGATCTGATCGAAGGCATCTACCGCCTGCTGCTGACTGACTTCCACGAGCCGGTGAACCTGGGCAACCCAACTGAGATGAACATCATTGAATTTGCCCGGCTGGTCAACGAGCTAACCCAGAATCCGGCGGGCATTACTTTTCAGGAGCAATCCCGCATTGCCGGCGATCCGCAGCAGCGCCAGCCGGACATCACCCGCGCCAGGCAACTCCTGGGCTGGGAACCGCGCGTAAGCCTGGCTGAAGGCCTGGAGATGACCATCAAGTACTTCAGGGAGCAGCTGTGAGCGTTACTGCCGGATGGATTCGAACAGCCAGGCCGGCTTGGCTTGCTGTTGCAGCAGGGATTGTGGGAGTTGGCATTGCGCTATTGCCTCTACATCTCTCCGTGGCGCTGCTAGCGGCTGGTAGCCTTGCGTTACTGGTGTTCATCGAGCCAATTGGCGCCGTTGTTCTTTTGCTCATGGTTGCTCCCCTGAAGACGTTAATCGAAACCGAGGCCCCGGGCGCCCTGCCGCTGGATATCGGACAACTCGCGCTACTTGGAGTAGTTCTGATTTGGATTGTGACCCGTGTGGCTTCCAGACAGACGCTCTGGCTGCCTGTCAGTCAGGTGCAGGTACCGGTCGCCGTCTTCCTGGTGGCTGTTTCCCTGGGTATTCCGGGGGCGCTGAATCCGGGCGATGCGCTGGCGGAGACACTCAAATGGGCAGCGATGTTGCTCCTGATTTCGCTCTGCCTGGCGCTTTTCAGGCGACATGAAGCCGGGTGGCTGGTCTTTGGAATTGTGTTGGCGGGTGGTATTCAGGCGGTAACAGGTCTGTACGAGTTCTATGGTGGATCGGGGGTTGAGCACCTCCGCATCCTGGATGACACGCACTTTCGCGCCTTTGGAACGTTTGGCCAGCCCAACCCCTTTGGGGCATTCATGGGAATCACCCTGGCCATGGCGATTGGCGCGGCGCTGGGTCATCTGTTTGAATTCTGGCGCGTTGTCCTGCACCAGCCAGAGCCATCTGATGCCCTCATGCACCGGTTATCGCCGGCACTTAAGTGGTTCCCCGGTCTAATCTTCTATACGGGGATGGCAGCCCTGATTCTGGCTGCGTTGCTGGCATCATGGAGTCGCGGAGCATGGATGGGTTTTGTGGTCGCCGTTGCAGTTATGGCTTTCTTCCTGCCCCGCTCACTCCTCAGGAGCATCTTGCTTGTTACTGTCCTTGCGCCTCTGGCAGCTTTGGGCTGGTCAAACGGCTGGATTCCGGAATCGATCACCAGCCGGATGGTTGGTTTCGCTGAAGAACTGACAACAATCACCGATGTGCGCGGGGTCGAGTTGACCGACAGCAACTATGCTGTCATAGAGCGTATCGCCCACTGGCAATCAGCACTTGACATCGCCCGTGATTATCCCTGGCTGGGTGTTGGCTTTGACAATTACGCAGCTGCTTATCCCACCTATGCCCTGATGGAATGGCAGAATCCGCTTGGTCACGCTCACAACTACTACCTGAACTTGCTTGCCGAAACCGGGATCATTGGCCTGAGTGCCTATCTGTTTGCCTGGATAGCCATTGTTTTCCTGACCATCAGGCAAGCGCGGCGCAGCTATGGCCTGGAACGAGGCTGGTGTATTGGCCTGCTGGGCGTATGGACGACCATTGCCGTACACAGTCTGGTCGATAAGCTCTATGTGAACAATATATTCCTGCACGTTGGTTGTTTGCTGGGCTTGCTGGCCATCATGATGAGAGACGCAGCCCGTCAGCCTGCGGATATGGAAGTGAAGGTCCCATGAGCTCGCTTTCTCCGAGCACGGTCAACGCAGTCATACGCGCCATCAGCACGAAATTCGGCGGTCGTAATGCCAGGGAGATGGAGCGTTTCATCAAGTTCTTCATCGTAGGGGCCATTGGCTTTGTGGTCGATTTTGGGACGCTCAACTTGCTTCAATTGACCTTGCTGCGTCCCTCCGATCAGTCCTCACTGCCGGTTATGCTGGCCACAAGCATCGCCTTTACAGCAGCGATTACCAGCAACTTCATCTGGAACCGCTACTGGACCTATCCGGATTCCAGGTCCCGCCCGGTAGTCAGACAGCTCGCCCAGTTCTTCATCGTGAATGTCACTGGCTGGTTGTTCCGGCTGGGGATTGTGACGATTGCCTACTACCCGTTCGGCGTGGTAGTTGCGGGGATGATCAATGGGCTGGCACCAGGGGCAATCACTGATCTGGCCATCCAGAATCAACTGGGTACGAACCTGGCACAGGCCCTGGCGGTTTTCCTGGTAATGTTCTGGAACTTCTTCGCCAACCGCTACTGGACGTATAATGACGTTACATGATAGTCGCGGTGACCGGGAGAATCCCATGGGCAAGAGGGTTCTGATCGTTGATGATGACCCGTTGCTCTGCAAGCTCTTTGCAACAGCTCTGGAAAAGCACGGCTATACTGCCTACATCGCATACTCAGGGCCGGGCGCCCTTGAATTCCTGGATAGCCAGCCCGTGGATCTGATTGTGCTGGATATCATGATGGCGGATATGGATGGCATCGACGTTATTTCCCATATCCGCCGGAATCCCGCGTATTTGCGTCTGCCGGTTGTGGTGCTCTCCGCACGGGCGGATCTGGCCAGCAAACAGCGAGGGCTGGTGGCCGGGGCCACAGACTACCTGATCAAACCTATCTCGCCAGACGATCTGCTGGTATACATTCGCCGCCTGTTGCCCGAAACCTGACGGAACGTATCTCAATGGCTGTTGTTGGCATTGACTACACCCCTGCCTACGAGCAGGGAGGTGGCATTGGCCGTTATGTCCGCGAACTGGTCACGAGCCTGGCAGAAATCGACGGGCGGACAGAGTACCGGCTGTTTGTTGCGGGAGCCAGTGTCTCACGCCCTCTTCCCCCTGCCCCCGGCGACAATTTCCGGTGGTGCACCACACGGGTATCGCCACGTTGGCTGGCTCGTCTATGGCATCGCTTGCAAATACCCTGGCCTGTCGAGCAATGGACGGGGCATGTGAACCTGTTCCACGCTACGGATTTCGTCCTCCCCCCTACCCGACGCGAGACACGAACGCTGCTGACTGTACATGATCTATCCTTTGTCCACCTTCCGGAGACCACTGAACCGTCCCTCAAGCGTTATCTGGATCGGGTTGTGCCTCGCTCGGTCAACCGTGCGGATCATGTTCTGGCGGATTCACAGGCGACAAAAGACGACCTGATCCGGCTATATCATACGCCACCTGATAAGATAACCGTTCTGTTGAGCGGCGTGAGCCATCACTTCCGGCGCATTACCGACACGGAAACCCTGCGGGTTGTCCGGCGCAAGTATCACCTTGGGGATTGGCCGTTCCTGTTCACGGTTGGAACGGTTCAGCCGCGCAAGAACTATGTCCGCTTGTTTGAGGCCCTGGCCCGGGTCCGTGCCGCCCTGCCTGATCTTCACCTGGTTATTGCCGGCGGTCGCGGGTGGCTGGAAGACCCGATTTACGATGCTATTCGCCGCTTGCAGCTCGAGGCATCTGTACATCTCATTGGCTTCGCTGATGATGGCGACCTGCCGGCGCTCTACAGTGCTGCTGTTGCCGTTCCTTTTGTCTCCCTGTACGAGGGGTTTGGATTACCCGTTCTGGAGGCGATGGCCTGTGGCACGCCGGTCATTGCCTCCAATGTCTCCTCTATCCCGGAAGTGGCCGGCGATGCTGCTCTGCTGGTCGATCCCCTGAGTGTAGATGCAATCGCTGCCGCGATTGAGGATGTTGTCTCCTCACCAGATCTGGCAACCGATCTTGTCTCGCGTGGCTACGCTCAGGCGGCGCAGTTCACCTGGGAGCGTGCAGCCACTCAGCTGGTCCAAATCTATACATCTCTTCTGGAAACAGGAAAGGGTCGTCCGTGATTCTCCACCGGATGAGGTGAATGCTATAATCCGATACCAGTGCTTGCCGCAAGTACAGAACGGTGAGGCAATCCATGGAAGGTAGAACTATTGCTGAGTCGCGCGTGACCCTTGGTCTGATGATGGGGCCTGAAAACGCCAACGCGCTTGGTAACGTGCATGGCGGGGTGATCATGAAGTATGCGGACGAAGCAGGCGCAGTTGCTGCAATGCGTCATGCCCGCCGCCCTGTGGTCACTGTGGCTATCGACTCACTGACCTTCCTGGAGCCAATAACGGTCGGTCATCTGGTGACGTTCCAGGCAGAGCTAACTTATGTTGGCCGGACCTCGATGGAAGTAAGGGTGCTGGTTGATGCGGAGGATCCGATCACAGGCCAGCGAACACGAACCAACATGGCCTACCTGGTCTATGTCGCTATTGATGAGAATCATCGTCCCCATCCTGTACCGCCTCTGATTGCAGAAACTCCTGATGAAAAGCGGCGGTTCGAGGAAGCACGGCTGCGCCAGCAGCGCCGGAAGCAGGAACGAGCGGAGAAACAGGCCGATGACTGAGAATTCCCCAAATCCGGGTCGGTTTCAGCATTCATCCGCCCTCTTGCGTATCCTCAACGAAGCGGGCGCTCGTCGCAGCGCCGAACCCATCGCCGATATTGGCCTGGCAGAGCATCTTCCCTTTCCCTTTCTGGCGATCGTCAACCAGATCGAGATGCGCATGGCCCTGCTGCTGGCTGTGATTAACCCGGCTGTGGGCGGTGTGCTGCTCATCGGCCCGCGTGGCACGGGCAAGACAACCTGTGTGCGCAGCCTGACTGGCATTCTGCCCGATATCATGGTCAGCACCTGCCCTGAAGGCTGCCTACCGGAGGATTATGAACGGCTGGGAGAAAACGGCGTTTGCCCGTTATGCGCCGAGAAACTGGCTGCAGGCGAACCGATTACCCGCCTGGAGCCGGTCCGCCTGGTGGAGTTGCCCCTCAACGCCCGCCTGGAAGATGTTGTCGGCGGCATCAATGAGCGCATTGCGGTTCAGCAAAACCGCATCAAGCTGGAAAGAGGTATTCTGTCACGGGCTGACCAGAACCTGCTCTACATCGATGAGGTTAATCTGCTTGACGACATTATCGTCGATGCGATTCTGGACGCCGCAGCTCAGGGAAGTTATACCGTCCGGCGGGGGGCAATGGTCGGCACCTACCGGTCACGTTTTGTGCTGATCGGCTCCATGAACCCGGAAGAAGGACGCCTGCGCCCCCAGATCATGGATAGATTTGGCCTGCGTGTTACCGTCCGGGGATTGACCGATGATCACGAACGCATTGAGGTCTACGAGCGGGTCCGACGTTATCGGGCCAATCCTCGCCGCTTTATCGCTGAGTGGGCCGCTGCAACCAATGAAATGCGCGAAGAAGTCATGCTGGCTCGCGAACTCTTGCAGGAAGTGACGCTGGACAAAGACGCCCAGAATGCCGGCCTGGAACTTGTGCGCAAGCTCCAGCTGGATTCTCACCGCGCCGAGTACACGATGTTTGAGGCTGCCCGCGCTCATGCGGCAGCCGATGGGCGAACAGTGGCACAGGTACAGGACATCCGCGCAGTGGCGCCGCTGGCACTGCGGCAGCGGCGGAGTCAATTCATGGTTGACTTCTTTGAACGTCAGGCGGCAGAGGATCACGCCATCCAGGAACATCTGAACGCCATCATCGGGAGAAATGGATCGTAGCAGCATGGCAGCAAAAGGGCTGCGGGATTCTGTGCACCACGTTCATCTGGCGCTATCTGCGATCGCGTTTGTGGCATGTTATATGCCGTGGCTCTGGCATTCCGCGGCGGCACTTTCACCGGGGGCGCTTGACCTGGCCGAGTGGGCCTCACTTATACCAGCCATGCGCAATGGGCCGGTAGCCTTGCTGCCGTCGTTCCTTTTGCGGAGTTGCGTGGGATTGCTGGCAGCAGCCATATGGATCGGTGCTATCAGTTACCCGCAGGGGAATCGCACACGCTGGATCGCATATGGGATGGCAATCTATCTTGCGGTAGCACTGTTGCCCCCCGCCGATTTTCTGTCTGGATCGCACGAGGATCCGAACTACCGTCAGCAGTTTGGAATCGCCGCTGCTCTAGTTGCAGGAATGGCCGGAACCTTCTTCTTTCGCGCCCCCCTGCGAAAGAGAGTGCCAGCTGCAATCGCAGCTGTTTCGTTTGTTGGTGCGGTATGCGCAGTCGCCGGCCTCCTGGCAAGTACATCCCTGGCGGAGATATTCGGCACTCCTCTGACGCCCGGCGTGGGGAGTATTCTATTCGCGCTGGCAACGGTTGGATGTGGCGGGCACAATCTGCTGGCATACATGCGAAGCAGAAACTGAAAAGCGGGCAGAGACTTCCCCGCCCGCTCCCCTGTTTCGATTGCAGTGTGAGCTTCAACGCGCCGGTAGGCTAGAGATGCAACCGGTTGCCGTCAGCTAAACCATGCGGCTGGAAATGTAGTCGATGGCTTCTCCAACGGTTGTGATCTTCTGCGCTTCTTCGTCGGAGATCTCGCCGCCGAATTCCTCTTCAAAGCCCATGATGAGTTCGACCAGGTCGAGCGAGTCAGCTTCAAGGTCCTCGCGGAAGCGAGCTTCCCGGACAACCTTTTCCTCATCAACGCCCAGCAAATCAACGATGATATGCTTGACGCGTTCTTCGACGCTACTATCGGCCATGAAAATACCTCCGTTGTGTGCAAAACTGTTCTGGTGTCATTATACCCGCAATGCAGAGACACTCAAGCCTCTGGCAGGTGGACAAAACGCCTTTTGACACGTCTGGAGCGAACTGGTAGCATTCTGCTTGCGTCCACCTATCCAAGGAACACCCGTCAATGCCCGAAGTTGCGAACAACCCGTCAACTTCCAGCCGGAAAGCGGATCACATCCGGATCAATCTCGAGGAGAATGTTCAGTTCCCCCGGCTGACAACCGGCCTCGAACGGTACCGCTTCCTGCACCAGGCCGTCCCGGAGCTTAATCTCGGCGATATTGATCTCCATCAGGAGTTCTTGGGCAAGCGGCTGGCTGCACCAGTATTGATTTCCTCGATGACAGGCGGCACTGAGCAGGCAGCTGAAATCAATAGAAACCTGGCTCTGGCGGCACAGGAAACCGGCATTGCGATGGGGCTGGGTTCACAGAGGGCGGCTATTGAGAACCCTTCCCTGGCATGGACATTCCAGGTTCGCCAATTTGCGCCGGATATTCTCCTTTTTGCCAATCTTGGCGCCGTGCAGCTTAACTACGGCTATGGTGTTGAGCAATGTCGGCGTGCAGTTGAGATGGTGGAGGCTGATGCGCTCATCCTGCACCTTAACGTCCTGCAGGAGGCAGTTCAGCCTGAGGGTGATGGGAACTTTGCTGGTCTGCTTCGCAAGATCGAGCAGGTCTGCAGGGTATTGGAAGTGCCGGTGATTGCCAAAGAGGTCGGTTGGGGTCTTTCCGAACAGGCGGCGCGCCAGCTTGTGGATGCAGGCGCGCGCGTCCTTGATGTTGCAGGTTCCGGTGGCACGTCCTGGAGTGAGGTGGAATACCACCGGGCACCTGATGCTTTCTATGCTCAGGTTGCCGCGTGTTTCGCAGACTGGGGCATTCCTACGGCTGATAGTATCGTCTACGCCCGCCGGGCTGCGCCGGCAACGCCCGTGATTGCCAGCGGCGGTCTGCGGGACGGGGTGGACATCGCCAAATGTATTGCCCTCGGCGCAGACCTGGCCGGGCTGGCCGGTCCTTTCCTGAAGGCATCAGTGCAGTCCGCCGAAGCTGTGGTTGCGCTGGTACGGCTGCTCATGCGGCAGTTGCAGATCGCCATGCTCTGCGCCGGTGCTGCTGATATTCGCTCGCTCAAGAACACCCCCTTGATACCGGTTTCTTCCCCTGTCTCTTTGGAGTCGTGATGAAAGATCTCCTGGAGCACCTGCGTCCCTATCGGGACGCCCTGACACATGAGATGCGATCCGTTGCCGAGCGCTTCTTGCCTGGCCCTTCTGCTTTCGACCGGATGCTTCGCTACCACCTGGGCTGGGTAGATGACGCAGGCAACGCGGTGGATATCTATCCCGGCAAACAGATCCGCCCGATTCTGCTGCTGCTGTGCACAGAGGCTGCTGGCGGTAACTGGCAGCAGGCATTACCAGCGGCGGCGGCCATTGAGTTGCTTCATAACTTCTCCCTGATTCATGACGATATTGAGGATGCCAGCCCATTGCGGCGGGGACGACCTGCTATCTGGAAGCTATGGGGAACAGCCAATGCCATTAACGCTGGCGATGCCATGTTTGCGCTGGCATATGCGGCGCTATGGCGGTTAGCCGAAGTGGGGGTTCCTGATTCGCGAGTGTTGCGGGTGTTGTTTCTGTTCACGCAGGCCAATCTCACCCTCACACGAGGGCAGCACCTGGATATGGCTTTTGAAGCCATGCCTGTTGTATCGCTTGACGAATACCTGGCCATGATCGGTGATAAGTCTGCCAGCCTCATCAGCCTGAGCACGCAACTTGGGGCAATCATTGCCGGCGCTGGCGATGACGCTGCGCAGCGGTATGCAGATTTCGGCTACAATCTGGGGCTTGCATTTCAGATCAGGGATGACATCCTGGGCATCTGGGGAGATCCTGCTACAACCGGTAAATCAGCAGTGACGGATATCGCTTCCCGCAAGAAAACACTGCCTGTTCTGTACGGCCTCGGGGTTAGCCAGGAACTGAATGAACTCTATGCACAGCCTGAGCTGTCGGATGGGGATGTCATGCGATGCATGCGTATTCTGGAGACCTGTGGAGCACGTGAGTTTGCTGCACAGTACGAAGACAGATACTTCCAGGCTGTGATCCAGGGCTTTGAGGGGATGAACGTAGCGGCAGGCCCATCTATGGAACTTCTGCGATCGCTGGTAAGTTCCTTGCTGGGACGATCGTTTTAGATCCGTTACACAAACTCCTTGAGGACAAGATTAGCAACCAGCCGCGCCTGAGGCGTTAACACGATCCGATCATCCAGGCAGCGGAGTAGTCCCCTTGTCTCCAGCATTGTGAGTTCGTTCCCATAGCAGGCGTGAATCGTCTGTCCGAATCGCTTCTCAAACGTGGCATGCGGGACCCCTTCCTCCACAAGGCGCAACCCCAGGATCATTGTCTCCGCTCGCGCCTGTCGAAGATCAAGGGTTTCTACCTTGGTTTTGTCGACTGCAGGCGAAAGAGGAAAGTGACACTCACCCTGCTCTGCCAAAGACTCGCTCCGCTGAGAACCAAGCATGAAGTGAATGTACTTTTCCGGGCGATCGACATTGCCGTAGCGAACCGGATCAACAAACCCGTAAGCCCCTGCCCCGATACCCAGATAAGACGCCCGCCGCCAGTACTTAAGATTATGTTGGCAGGCAAAACCCGGCTTGGCCCAGTTGCTGATTTCATACTGAGCAAATCCCTGGTGAGACAGGTAATCGCCCGCATAGTCGTACATATCGGCGGCAAGATCGGTATCTGGCTCGGTAGCCCTGCCGGTTCTGATCCAGCGATGCATGGCTGTGCCCGGCTCAATCCCCAGACAGTAAAGTGACAGGTGATCGGGTTCCAGCGCTACGGCCTGAGTCAGGGATTCGCGCCAGGAATCGAGTGATTGTCCCGGCAGGCCATAGATTAGATCAAGGCTGAGGTTATGAAAGCCCGCCGCATGAGCGGCTTGCACAGTGACGATCACATCCGTCCAGTCATGGCGACGGCGAAGTAGTTCAAGCTCGGCGGCCTGTGCTGACTGCGCCCCCAGACTCAACCGATTGATTCCCAGACAGCGTATTTCTTCTAGATATTCCCGGCTAATCCCTGCCGGATTGGCTTCCAGCGTGATTTCGACCGGCTCACGTATCTCAAATACGGCTCGAACAGTTTGCAGGATCCGCGCTACCTGCTCGGTGGAAAGCATACTCGGGGTTCCGCCACCAAAGTAGACAGTATCCAGCACCAGCCGCTGGCCAGTTGCTGTACCGATCCAGGCAATTTCGCAACAGAGCGCGTCAACGTAAGCAGGGATCAGGCCCTCCAAACCGCTATAGGTATTGAATGCACAGTATGAACAGCGCCGGACACAGAAAGGAATGTGCACATACAATCCTAATGGCGAGTCTGAAGGCAAGGGTTCAGCGTGATTTGCCATTGCGGAGGCCTCGACACCGATTGCGAGAACAATGCTGAATTACTATAATACACAAGACCTCATCAGCAGTATTATCAAAGAAACTCTTTTCCAGGATTTCATCATGGTCGATACACAGCGACTAAGCCGCGTACCAGACAACCCCCAGGGCAGCTCGCTTCAGCCAGGGGTTGTGCTACAGAATCGGTGGCGAATCGTGGGTGTGCTGGGGGTTGGCGGGATGGCCTCTGTCTATAAGGCCCGCGACCTCCGTTTCCCGGATGTGGTCCGCCATGTCGCGGTCAAAGAGATGCTCAATCTGGCCACCGATCCGCAGATCAGAGAGCTTACGCTCCGTAACTTTGAGCGGGAAGCGAACATCCTGGCTTCGCTCAGCCATCCAGCGATGCCGGAGATCTATGATTATTTTCCAGGCTCCAATCATGTCTACCTGGTGATGGAGTTTATCAATGGCAAGGATCTTGAAGCCATCCTCAACTCGGTGCCGATGGACAAGATCCCGCCCTCGACCATTCTGCAGTGGGCCATCGAGTTGTGTGATGTTATCGCGTATCTCCATGAGCATGAGCCGGAGCCAATCATCTTCCGCGATGTGAAACCCTCCAATGTGATGATCGATCAGCATGGCAATGTGCGTCTGATCGACTTCGGCATTGCAAAGGTTTTTGAGTCGGGTCAGAAAGGCACTATGATCGGAACGGAGGGATACTCCGCTCCTGAGCAGTACAAAGGCGAGGCGACACCGGCCAGTGATATCTATGCCATCGGCGCTACGCTCCACCATATTACAACCCGACGCGATCCCCGTCTCGAGCCACCCTTTAGCTTCTCCGAGCGCCCTATTCGCAAATACAATCCGCTCATTTCACCGGAATTTGAGCGCATCATCATGAAAGCGCTGGCTTATGAGGCCACAGAGCGCTTTGCCTCAGCCAGGGAAATGAAAGAGGCACTTGAAGCCCTTACCCGTTCCGAACGTCCTGTTACCACGTTTGAGACGGTCGACAAAGCTGGCGAAGGATTTGTAACTGGCGAGGGTTCGGCAGTAACCCCTATCTGGCGGTTTCGCTGCGAGGACGAGATTCGTTCCTCGCCGGCGGTCCACAATGGGATGCTCTACGTAGGTGCCTACGACAACAATCTCTATGCCCTTCAGGCCAGTGATGGGGCTTTCAAGTGGAAGTTCGCCACTGAGGGAGGTCTGGCTGCCTCACCCGCCATAGACCCCCAGAATCAGATCGTCATTATCGGCTCGGAAGATTCGGTTGTTTACGCCATTGAATTGCGTACCGGGCGAATCGTCTGGACGATCATGACCAGTCGACCTGTGCGCTGTACGGCTCGTGTGGCCCACGGGCATGTCTTCTTCGGCAGCGACGATGGTAAGCTCTACGCGGCAAAAGCCAACAACGGTCGCGTGCTGTGGAAATATGACGCTGCAGCCCCTATCCGGACTCGTCCCTTTGTCACCGAAGAATTCATCATTTTTGGCTCAGAAGCCGGGGAAGTTATCGGCCTTGACCTGGGCGGCACACCCAAATGGCGGTTCAGGGCCAAACGTGGTGTGACGTCCTCCCCCACGGTGTATGAGGGGGTTGTCTACTTCGGGTCAAATGACTGGCATGTCTACGCGGTTGATATACGAACCGGTTACAGTATCTGGCGTTTTCGGACTCAGAAGCCGGTTTGGTCCAGCCCGGCTGTAGACCCGATAACAAAGACTCTTTTTGTCGGCTCTGTGGACGGCAACCTCTACGCCCTGGATATCGAAAGTGGCAAAGAACGCTGGCACTTTGCAACCCAGAATCAGATTACGTCGTCCCCCACTGTAGCCAACGGAGCTGTCTACATTGGCAGCGTTGATCGAAATGTGTATTCTGTCAACGCCAAGACTGGGAAGATGAACTGGAGCTTTACCACAGAAGGGCCAGTAGCGTCTTCCCCTGAAGTGGTTGACAATGTTGTATTCATCGGGTCGTCTGATCATTACGTCTACGCACTGCCGGCCTAGAAAGCCGTGGAGAAAACCTTGCCATGAACATCATCCGTCGTCTGCTGGGCCGCAGTACAGAGTCTACACCCAGTACTCAGCCTGAGCCGATCGAAGAAGTCGAAGCGAGCCAACCACAGAGCATAACCATTCCAGGTGTAGCTGCAGAAATCAGCACAGACATCGCTGCAGATGCTGCGACCCTCGGCGTTACCCGTCAATTGCCGTCACTGGAAACTGCACTCTCCCGGCCCAACCAGCATATTTCCTTCGCGCATGGCACGGATGTAGGTCAGGTTCGGAGTAACAACCAGGACGCAACGTTTGCTTTCTTTGCGTCACAGGGGAATGCCGATAACATCCCGGACCTTGGCTTGTTTGTTGTGGCGGATGGCATGGGCGGACATCATCATGGGGAAAAAGCCGCAACCATCGCCACTCAGGTGCTGGCTGAGCAAGTGACCCGTCAGGTCTTCCTGCCTCTCCTTACGCCACGCCACGAGGAATCCCTTTCCGGGCCGGCCCCCCTGATCCAGACGCTGACTGAAGCGGTTAGGGTTTCCAATGGTGTTGTGGCAAGACTGGTGCCGGAAGGGGGAACAACCATCACCGCCGCAGTGATTGTCGGCGATCTTGTTCATATCGTCCATGTTGGTGATAGCCGGGCATACCTGGTTACTCGTGAATACGGTATTGAACAGATCACGCGCGATCATTCGCTCGTCCAGCGCCTGATCGAACTTGATCAACTCACGCCGGAAGAAGCTGCCCTGCATCCCCAGAAGAATGTACTTTACCGTGCCGTAGGCCAGAGCGACAACCTGGAGGTGGATGCCATCACGCGTCGTCTGCCGGCAGATTCCTACTTGCTGCTATGCAGCGATGGCCTATGGAACACGGTTCCAGAGCCGGTGGTTCACAGTCTCATTGTCGAGGCTGAGACTCCGCAGGAAGCCTGTGAGCATCTGATCGCAGCAGCTAATGAGTATGGCGGCCCTGACAACATCTCTGTAATTCTGTTGCATGTGCCTGGTTAACCTGACGCCCGGTGGTATCAGGCGGTATCGGCGGCATGGTAGCGACTTAGCAGGACACAGGCGGTAGTAGCCATGAAAGCCATGCGAGACTACTATGCAATTCTGGGGATCTCCTCTGAGACCTCCATGGAGGATGTTAAAGCCGCCTATCGGCGTGCTGCCCGACGTTTGCATCCGGACAGCAATCCCAGTCCCGCTGCCGCATTGCAGTTCCGCGACATTGCCGAGGCCTACGAAGTACTGGGAAACGAACATACCCGCGCAGAGTATGATCGTCTTCTTAAGCAGCAGAGCTTGCCACCATCTTACTTCAGCACCTATGTTACGCCCAGCAGGCGCGTTCTGCGGCTGCTGGAGGAACCTCAGGTGTTGTATATCCTGGTGGAGATCACGCCCGACCCGCAGTACACCCAGATGGCTCAGGAAGCCGCGCTCAACCTCGCGCTGGTTGTTGATCGCAGCACGTCGATGAAAGGCGCGCGGTTGGACAAAGTCAAACAGGCTGTCCATCGGATCATCGACACCCTGCGACCGGATGACATTCTGACACTCGTTTCATTTAGCGACCGGGCAGAAGTAGTCTTTGAACCAACAGCCGTTCAGGAAAAGCAGGCGCTCAAAGCAATGGCCAGCATCATGCAGGCTAGCGGCGGCACTGAGATCTTTCAGGGTATGCAGGAGGGCATCCGGCAACTGCGCCGCACATTTGATCGTAGGCGCGTCAACCATCTCATCCTGCTGACCGATGGCCAGACTTACGGCGATGAAGAGCAGTGTCTGCGGCTGGCTCATGAAGTCGCCGCGGAAGGGATTTCCATTAGCGCAATTGGCATTGGCGAGGAGTGGAATGATGCCTTCCTCGATGATCTGGCATCGCGAACAGGGGGAACGTCCACGTACGCCAACTCTCCTGCAGTTGTGGAGCAATTTCTGAATAAGTATGTCCGCAGCCTGGGGGATGCGTTTGTCGAGCGATTGCAGCTCTCAGTTGCGCCAGACCCCGATATTACTCTTGAAGATGCCTTCAAGATCACGCCGAATGCCCAGCCACTTCCTGTTGGCTTGCCAGGCATTCCGCTGGGTAGCCTTGAACATGACCAGGCCATTCACGTTATTCTTCAGTTTCAGATACCCCCGCTGGATACAGAAGGATTCAGAACGATTGCCCGACTCGATGTAACCGGCGATGTGCTCTTCGCTGATCACAGTGGTTACAAAGTCATCAGCGATTTCTCCATTGAGGTCGCCAGGGAGGTCACGGCAGAGAATCCTCCGGTTGCCATCCTTGAGGCTCTGGGTAAGCTGACGCTTTACCGTATGCAGGCGAAGGCCCAGGAAGCCATCCTGCGGGGTGACGTCCGTCAGGCAACCCGGCAACTGGAGAATCTGGCGACTCGGCTTTTTGAAAGTGGTCAGGAAGCCCTGGCGCATGCTGCTCTTGCTGAGGCGCGCCGTGTGGCCAGAACAACCATGCTATCGGAAGAAGGGCAGAAGAAGCTCAAGTACGGCACCAGGGCATTATTGCTGCCAGCTCCGGAAAGCGATGCATCGGACTTGCCAAGTTCCAGAGAGTAAACCTGCTGTTCAGCCATCCGTAAGGAAGCACACATGCAGAACTGCCCGTATTGTGGACATGATAACCGCGAAGGCACGCTCTTCTGTGAGGAGTGTGGGCAAACCCTTTTCAGCGAGGCCGGGAGTGGCAGATCGACCCGCCAACTCCAGAATGTACCCGATGAACTGGGGATGAAAGCTACCTGGGGCACGGCCCGCTTCAGTCGTGACGCTTCCATCATCATCCACATTCGCGACGCGGCAGAGCCACTTATTCTTCATCCCCAGCAGGAAACCATCCTGGGGCGAATTGATCCAACGGGCCAGAGCCGCCCGGACCTTGACTTGACTCCCTTTGGTGCGCTGGAAAAGGGCATTTCGCGCCATCATGCAGCCATTCGTCGCGGCGAAGACACACTCACTCTGGTTGATCTGG
>FWPV01006739.1_pt1 | contig 21572 bp, 16 predicted proteins | sample 2228371 | NCBI WGS metagenome assembly FWPV01 (sample SAMEA103939776, study PRJEB20133) | metagenome | reverse complement strand
AGTCGTAAACAAGCGCAAGCATAGATATCAAATTAGTAGTTTGCGTTCCAGAGATAAAATATGGTCCATTTGTTAATATAGCACTGTTTATTGTTCCCTGAATCTTTACATCACCAAATGTACCTGTTATACCCATAGCAGTTGACAATGCAGTATCTATATTTAATTGAGATCCATCAGATTCACTAATAACAGTTTCATCAGTTGCACTAACTGTTTTATAATTTGTATTAGTCATAACTAAGAAATTTTTTGAAACACCAGCCATCCATGACCATGTTTCATTTATTTTGCATAATACAGCTAAATTTAATGGAATACTCAAAGATAATCCTGATTCTCTGTTTGTTGAATAAGTTTTTGTTCCAGTAATTTTATTTTCAGTAATATCTTTCGTAGGTGAAAATAAATTTACATTTAAGCCAGAACCTAAAATAACTTCAAATGTCTCTGTTGCTTTTGTTTTTTTGCCAACTAAAATTCCAATAGTGGTATTTGAATCTTCGCTGGTCTCCAGAGTATTTATTTCTGGTGTGCCGTTACCATCACCATCTGTCCAGGCCTGGCGTTCAGTCTTTTCAGTTGCAAACAAAACACCAGCTTGTAAAATTATATCTGAAAGTTTTGTACCTACATTTACTCCTAATTGTAAACCACCACTTTTTAAATAATTATCATTTGTTAAATTTCCTGCTGCATTATAAGTTTTAGGATTTGATGAATAACCAGGCAATGCAATTGATATACCAAGGTCTAATGCCAGATCCCCTTTTAAAGAGCCACCAAGAACTATTTTTGCAAAAGACTCCATGCTATCTGTCAAAACATCTTTATCATCTACTCCGCCATCTTTTTTTTCTACTCTATAATCTTTATCCATTCCATAAATTACATTTGCTCCAATATTTAAACTATCAATGTTTGTTGCATACATTAAACTAACAATATTTGTTGGTAATGTTTGACCATAATCTGCAACAGAAACACCTGAAATAAGTGGTCTCGGACCACCTGCAATTCCTAATACCCCTGCTCCAATGTCAAGATTTAAATATGCCCAGTTATTTCCTCCCGTTCGTTCATATACAACTAAATTACTAAAATCAACCAATCTCTGTGGATAATACTGAACAATCATATCATTTTCTAATAGAATTGGATCTAATAATGTTGAATTTATTTCTGTGTAAGACGCAAAAGCCATGCTTCCAAACAGAAGCATTCCTGCCAACAAAAACGCAAAAACTTTTTTCATAAAGTTTTTACCTCCTTACAAAATTTTAAAATAAAAATTTAAAAAATTTTTACTTTTTACACCCCCTTTCCTGGTGTATTTTTAATACATTTATATTACATGTATACTCATATTTTTTATTTACTGTAAAGGAACATTAAGATAAATTTTTATATGTTATAATAAATTTAACATAATAATTACCATTTGTCAACACTTTTTTAAAAATTTTTTAATTTTTCGTTAAATTTTAGTTTATTATTTAAAAATAATATTGTTTTGATTTTCCTTTTTCTTACTGACATTTTCAATACAATATATTGTATATAATGTCTAAATCGTCCACAAGTGCAGCCCCCTATACTTTGTGTTTTTGTTTTTGATTCAATTTAAGGATACCTTTCTCTCCTCTCTACTTTCTACTTTCGATTTTCTGCCTTATATTCAAATCAAAAATACCTTGCTCTATTTTTGATTGTCGATTTTCGATTTTCTGCCTTAAAAGGGGTTAAATCAAAAAAATATATACGGGATTTTTATTAATAATCTGTATTCAAAATCACTGTTTTTATTCATTGCAACTCTGAAACCAATATCAGTTGTTGCAAAAAATGCAAATTTTGACTCTAAATGCAATTCCAGACCATAAGAATATGAAAATGCATATTCAGTTGCACAGCTATCAAAAAATACAATCCCTGACAGGTCTTCAAAATATATATTTATCGGGTTCCATAATCCCTGCCTTATTTTTAATAGATTCCTTGAAATTTCAAAAGTTCCTGATATTGCTTTATCGCTGTATATAGCATCTCTATAACCCCTGATATTAATTGAATTATCCACATTTTCATTTAAACCATAAAATCCTGATGTAATAAAAGATATCTTCGTTTCAGGCAAAAAACAGGAAAAAATAAACCTGCCATAATATCCTTCCTGTGAATTTTCATTTATATTTAATATTTCATTCTCAAAAACCGCATACGCAGACAATCCAAAATTAAAAAAAGGATAATTAAACCCTATTTTTATTCCCTGAGATATTCTGTTCCTTAAAAAATTATCAAAAATCAGGTAGTTTATATCCAGAGAAACTAAAGAAAGCCCTGGTTTATAACTTGTAAACAATAAATAATCAGCGCCCAAACATATTCTGTCATCCCTTTTATCATTATTGTTGGAATATGAAAAACTCATTCCAAAAGGCGCAAAAATATTTGTATTAAATAAAAAATCCTGATATGTCACCGAACTATTAAAATCATAAATCATCTGTCCTGCCCAGTTAAAATCTCCTATTGCATCAGCTCCACTTAAATAAAAACCGCCGTACATATTGTCATCAGAATCAATAAAAAATAAAGGCATTCTTATACGTGGCAATAAAGTCATAAGATTATCCACGTAACTCCCTTTTGTAAATTCATTATCTTTTAATATGGGATATTGTATTTTTTCATATTTTATATCTTTAAATTTAAATTCTTTTGCCTCTGCTTTTATTTTATAAATATCAAAACCATCCGTATGAAGTCCCACAAAATATAAATTATTTGTATTTGAATCATAAGCAGGAGAGCCTGATACTCCATTATCCGTCAATCTATAAATATTTCCTGATCTTAAATCGTAATAATAAATTGAATATATCTTTTCATAATTTGATGTAAAAAATATTTTATTATCATAAATTACAGCATTGTCTTCAATATAAGGAGTATTAACAATAGGTTTTAACACCTTTTTATCTTTATCAAACAAATAAATTCCTGAATTTTCTCCCTGTAACTTTGCAACACAGGCAATGTTTTTTCCATCTGAATCAATAAGCATTATATGGTAATCCGTATCCATTATAAATCTTTCTTCCCCTGTTTCAATGTCATATTCAAATATTTCCGAGCCATAAGAATGTATTTTATCTTTTGCATACATTAATTTACCGTTATTTATAAAATACGTCCTTATTCCGCCAAATAAAATTTCCCTTTCATTCCCGGTTAACATGTTTTTTTCATATATAACCGAATAGTTTCCAAACGTCTTATTTGATTTATTTGCAAAACCTGGCTTTATTTCATCAAGTGAATAATACATATTTGCGCCGTCAAATCTAAAAGGATGATTTATATTTGAAGTTGTTGAGAAATATATTCTCTGTTCCTTTGTATTTAAATCCATTTCAACTATATCCTGCCTTGTCTTTGATGAAAATGCACCATTTTTATCAATAACTGTTTTAACAAAATATAGTTTATCTATCTTAACTGAAGGATGTGCAACATAAGCTCCGTAGTTTGTTATTTTATCCCCGGGTTGTTTATAATCTTTAAACCTTTCTCTTTCGTAATGTTCCCATTCGTCCCATAAATCAGTTGTTGTCTTATCAAAAACTTCGTCAAAAGTCCTGTCTATGCCAAGCCATGGAAATAACGGGGACAAATACGACAATAATGAACCACTGTATGAACTGTAAAATTTACTGAATTTATCTTCTCCGTATCTTTTTGCAAGAAAACTAAAAAATTCGCTTCCAAAAAGATATGGTCCGTTTCCAAAAGGAGATTCTAAAGGAGTATATGTGGCTTTTAATATGGACGGAAATCTATTTTCATAAACACAGGTTCCTATATATGAATCAAACCCACCATCATTTAACCTCCCCATGAAAGGATAAATCTTTGATTCATTATAAACTGTTATTGCTTCATAAATCCATAAAGGAGAAAATATCTGTGGTGATAAAATATCACCGACAATTGTTGTGAAAACACGTGGCAATCCTTCAGCCCTTGTAAGGTGTAAAATATGAGTGTATTCATGAATTGCCACAAGAGAAAGCCAATCAGCATCTCCTGAATCATAATTCATAAGATGGATGTTATAAAAAACCGGATTAGAATACCCATTTACATAAGTTCCATAATCGTCCAGGACTATTGAAAGTGATGAAGCCGAATTTCCTGTATTTTCTTCTGCTATATGGCTGTAAGAATTTAGCGCAGATAATATTTGAATTGCCCTTTTTTCATATTCCTGTTTGTAAAATAATATGAATTTCTCAGTTTTTATCGCATGCCAGTCATAGAAGGAAAAAGAAAATATTGTTAACATAAAAAAAATGAATAAAAAATATACTTTCTTCATTTGATATCCTTTCCATTTTTATTGTTTTTTAAGATGTTTGTAAAAAATGTTCGTTGTTGATGTTCAGTACTAATGTTCAATTTCACCGAACATCTTTACCGAACCATTATTTTATGCAATTGCATAGATACTTTCCAGTTTAATTTGTTCCTTAAAACAAAATTTTTTATTTTTTCAAGTTTAAATCTTTTATAAACCGGCTGAGCAATTATCATTGCCCTGACTTTATATTTTTTCAAAATTCTTTGTGCATAAATCATATCCTGATATAAACCAATAACTAATTTTAACTGGTCCTGCTGTCGCAAAAGTTTTAGATTGGAAAATTGCATTTTCTTACTTTCGCCTGATGATGGCAATTTTAAATCCATACTTATATTATCTGCTTTAACACCATTTATAGAAATAGAACCGTTGGTTTCAACCGTAAAAAATTTGTTTTTTACTCTTTTTATGATATAATTTATTTGCCTTTTATATAACAAAGGTTCGCCGCCTGTAATATTAACGTATTTATATGGGCTTTTTTTTATTATATTAATCAATTCCTCAACACCAATGTTCCGTCCTTTAAAATATGCATATTTTGTATCACACCAGAAACACCTTAAATTGCATCCGCAAACCCTTATAAACAACGTTGGAAATCCCTGATATCTACCCTCTCCTTCTATATCATAAAAGATTTCATTGATTTTTACTGTATTTTTCTGGTCTTTTATGCTTGACACTTAATTTTTTACCTATATAATTTTATCCTGTATTTTAAACATTTATGCATTTTACAGGAGATTTTATGTTTAAAAATTTTTTTTATATTATACTATTTTTGTCTGTTTTTTCAACAGTATTCCGATCTGGTATCATAGTCAAAACAGACAAAGATAATTATTATCGTTATGAATGTGTTAAAATTTCCTGTAAATATGTAACATCAAAAAAAGAAGAAAAGACGAATATTTTAAGTAATTTAATAAAACAAGCAACTCCCGATTATATTAATATAAAAAAACAGGCTTTATGCTATGCAAGAGTATATTTAAATAAAAGATTGATTAAAACAATTGGTAATACAGAAGAATTACCTTTAAAATACAATGAAACACAGGATATATGGGAAACAAGCTGGCCAATACCATGGAATCCGGCAACAGGGAATTATAAAATTCTGGTTGTTTTAAAAATTGATGGAAAAAGTTATGCAGGCAAAATAAATTTTAATATAATTAAAAGAACACCGCCACCTATGGATAAAAACCTCTGTGTGATGACGATAGAACCCGGTGAAAGTATCATACAAAGAGTCCCTGGAGTTGGTGGGAAAGCAGTCAAAATCTGGGAAAATTACGTTTTATGGGCAAAATTTATGGGTGCTGATGCTTTATGGCACTGTGCAGGCCAATCACAAATCTGGGATTCTTTTAATCCTGCAATTTTTCCATGGGATAATACAACAATAAAACAGGTGCGGGAAATAGCGCAGGCATGCCATGATTATGGTATGAAATACGGAGCATATATCCTGAGTTTTATCGTCCTTGGCAATAGAAAAGATTTATCTCCTTACGAACAGACAACCGGTTATGACAAACAAAATAACACTTTAAGAAAATTAATATATATTTCCATAGCAGACCAGAAACGATGGAATGATATTATTGAACTTTTTAAAAAATTTAATTCTATACCGGAGATTGATTTTGTTGGTATGGATTATGTCAGGACTGATTTTGGTGGTTATGAAATGGTAAATGAATTTGTAGATGATATGCCTATTAAAAATTTGCCAGAAGATTGGACAGAAATGACAGAAGAAGATAAAATGCTCTGGATGGGAAAAACTCTTGAAATAGACAATAACCCAGACATAGAACAAATGTGGCAATGGTGGAGAGCCCATAAAATGTCAAAAATCATAAAAGAAATAAAAGAAAAATCCGGACTTAAAAAACCTTTATGGACATTTACTCTCACCTGGCGCCAGGGGAAAGAACATGGACAGGACCCTTTAATGTTTATTGATGCTGGCGTTGATATTAATGCTCTTATGTTTTATTCAATAGATAAAAAAACATACCCGCAAATGATAGATGATTGGTATTATTATTTAAAGAAAGGCAATTCAAATATCGTGTCCGGTCAGTGTGTTGACTGGTTTTTGCTTGGCAGGACATACAATCCGTCAGGTCCGGAAGAACATTTTTTACGTCAGAAACTTGCCATTGATAAACTGCAAAAAGTAAATCCTGATTTTGGTTTATTCTGGCATGATTTAACACGCGCCTTTAAATCTACAAAGGGACCGTATTCCTCACTTGAATGGGCGGTTGCCGGCGGTGCAACATTTACATACCTGCGGAAGTTAAATGATTTTTTTCCTTTTGAAGTAACATGGGACGCCCCTGACAAAGTTGCAAAAGACGAAATCTTTAATATTGATATAACTATTAAAAACAAAGCACCTATTTCCATGGATTACTATCTTAAACTTTTAAAGGTCTCAAACCTTGAGATGTACGGTGAAATTTCACAGCAGTTTTATCTTGCACCGGAAGAAATAAAATCTTTTTCTTTTCAGGTCAAAGCAATTGAACGCACTTACAAAAAAAATTTTATGCAAATGATTGCTTTTATGATACAGTATAATGGTTTAAAAACACAGCAAAGGTATTTTGATTTTAAATATATTGAGGTTCATTAAGTTGGATAATTCTTACCTTCAATACATAAGAAATTTTTCCATAATAGCTCATATTGACCATGGGAAATCAACCCTTGCAGATAGATTGCTTGAATATACGGGGACAGTTGAAAAAAGAAAAATGAAGGAGCAATTTTTAGATTCAATGGACCTGGAACGCGAACGGGGAATAACAATAAAGGCAAAGGCAGTTCAGTTAAAATATTTATATAATAATCAGGAATATATACTTAATCTTATTGATACCCCGGGACATGTTGATTTCTCTTATGAAGTATCAAGAAGTTTAAGAGCATCAGATGGAGCAATTCTTGTAATTGATGCTTCCCAGGGAATTGAAGCACAAACGCTTGCAAATACACATATTGCGCTTTCTCTTAAACTACCAATAATACCCGTAATAAATAAAATTGACCTGCCAAACGCTGACATAGAAAAAACTAAAAATGAATTAAAAGATATGCTCAACCTCCCGCCTGAACAAGCCATACCAGCAAGTGCAAAAGAAGGCACAGGAACAAAAGAAATACTGGAAGCCATAATAAAAAGAATACCACCTCCCGCAGGGGATATCAATGCCCCTTTAAATGCACTAATTATGGATGCTCAATTTGATTTTTACAAAGGTGTAATTGTATTTGTCCGAATTTATGATGGGACCATCAAAAAATCCATGAAAATTAAAATGATGGCTACCGGTTCTGTCTGGGAAGTAACTGCAGTAGGAATTTTTAAGCCCAATAAAACCGAAACAGAAATTTTAAAAGCAGGGGATGTGGGTTATATAGAAGCAGGAATTAAATCAATAAGTGACATAAAAATTGGTGACACAATTACAGAAGCAGCAAATCCAACCTCGCATCCACAGCCTGGATATAAGGAAGTAAAACCTATGGTTTTTTGCGGTTTATTCCCGGTTTTAAACGAACAATATACAGAATTAAAAGATGCTTTACAAAAATTAAAATTAAACGATGCTTCGTTATTTTTTGAACCAGAATCATCCGAAGCTCTTGGATTTGGTTTTAGATGTGGTTTTTTAGGACTGCTGCATATGGAAATAGTTCAGGAACGTCTTGAGCGAGAATACAATCTCAATCTTCTTGCTACCGCGCCAAATGTAGAATATAAAATTATTACAACTTCCGGCGAAACAATTATATGCGATAATCCTGCTTTATTCCCTGACTTTTCAAAAATAGAAATAATTGAAGAGCCATATGTAAAAATTTCAATAATCACACCTTCTGAATATGTGGGCGTATTAATGCAATTATGTCAATCGCGCAGGGGGACATATATAACAACCGAATATTTAACGGTTAACAGGGCTTTAATAATTTATGAAATGCCACTTTCCGAGATAATCTGGGATTTTTACGATAAATTAAAATCATGCACACGTGGTTATGCAACAATGGATTATGAAATAATAGATTACAGACCCGGGGATTTAAAAAAGGTGGATATTCTTGTAAATCATGAAAAAATAGATTCTCTGTCCTTTATCATTCACAAGGATTTTGCTTACAGGAAAGCAAAATCACTCGTTGAAAAATTAAAAGAAGTGATACCAAGACAGCTTTTCCCCCTCCCGATACAGGGGGCAATAGGTGGCCAGATAATTGCAAGGGAAACAATACCTGCGCTGCGAAAAGATGTTCTGGCAAAGTGTTACGGCGGCGATATTACACGCAAAAGAAAACTTCTTGAAAAACAAAAAGAAGGTAAAAAACGAATGAAACAATTAGGTAACGTTGAAATCCCCCAGGACGCATTTCTGGCAATTTTAAAGGTGGAATAAAAAAACTTTTCAATTTTCATTTTTTATTTTACGGTTTAACATTTTGTATTTTTATCTTATTTTTGGATTGGTTGAGAATTAATTTTTATTCTTTTCTTACCTTTCTAAGTTTTAAATTATAAATCGCAAATGCCTTTTTTCAAATCGGAAACCGTAAATTGTAAATGTATTTACAGGTTTCTTCCCCATATAATTATTGCAAAAGACAAAAGGCACAAAAGTATTACGCTTCCCGCTGCTATCCATTGTTTATAATTTTCTTCTTCTATTTTTTTTATATAAATAATATCCCTTATCTTTGAATATGGAATATAGTATCTCTCCGTTTCAGTCTGGACGCCCACCTGTTCTTCCTTTAATTCAAATACTTTTGCATTTAATGTATTACCATCTTTAAAAATTATTATATCAGGATAGGCATTTATATATAAAATACTGATAAAAAATAAAATTATCAAAATCTTTTTCATTTTTCCACCTTTTAAATTTACATAATAATATAACATTTACAGCAAAATCGCAACAATTAAAAAAATGTTCATTAAAAATGTTCTCAAGAGATGTTCTTTAAACATGTTCGTAAAGAACGTTCTAAAAAACAGTAATTTGTAGTTTGTAATGTGTAATTAGTTTAATGATATATTTTTACAAATTTGGTGATCTGGAAATCTTAAAATCAATACGCACCGATCTATTATTTGCCTGTCGTTTTTCTTTTAAAGTACAAAATTTATGATAACGAAAATTGAAAATCCATTTGCCATTTACTGTGTCTACTGTTATACTTAAAAACAATAAATATAAAAGGAGTAATAATGCAGGATAAAAAAGGTCAGGAAGACAACATTGATTTTATTAATTTAATTTTAATGTTAAATCAAAATGCACTTATATCCCTTGGCGAAATGCCACGTTTTGTAGGTGGTAAAAAAAATATAAACCTTCCTCATGCGCGCCAGACAATAAATATGATAAAAGCTATCCAGGAAAAAACAAAAAACAACCTTACCCCTGGAGAATCAAAACTGATTTTCAGGATTTTAGGTGACCTGCAAAAAAAATATGTTACACTCGCAGGTCTTGATAAACCAGGTCCTATTAAAACACAATCAACAAAAACCGACTTAGAAGACGCATTAAGCAAATTATCAAATGATGAACTGGAGAAAATACTGTCAGCATTAAAAAAACAAACAGATGAAAGAAATAAATAATATAAAATCAATAGGTATCCTTTCAGATTCCCATATACCAACGCGCGCAAAAGAAGTTCCGGAATCTATTTTTAAATTGTTTGAAAATGTTGATATGATAATACATTGCGGCGATGTAACATCACTGGATATTATTATTGAATTAAATTCTATAGCACCTGTATATGCTGTAAAAGGCAATATGGATCCAGAAGACATTATCTTGCCTTTTGAACTTATTTTTAAAATAAATAACAAATTCATCTTTTGTATAGCCCATGGCAGCGGAGACCCGTTTAGTTTAAAACAAAGATTATTTAAGAAATTTCAGAATCATAAACCTGATATTATAATATTTGGGCACACGCACGTTGCAGAAAACACAAAATATAACGGCATTATTATGTTTAATCCAGGCAGTTGCACCCAGGGTTTTAACGGCAATTCAGTTGGAATCATTAATTTACAAAACGATAACATTGAAACTGAAATAATAAAACTATAATATGTTCAAAAATAGTTCCAGAAGCGTTCCAGATTAGTTCATAAATAGTAGCAACTATTTTAGAACTATTTACGAACTCTTTTTAAACTAATTTAGAACGTCTTTTGTTTTAACTTCTTATACACATAATAAAAATGTCTGACTCCGTGGCTATCAATAACATCCAGAGGCATCTGTAAAAAATTAGTTTTATAAAATTTTTTATTGCCAAAATTCTGATGGAAAATAATACTGCAAATTATATCGTCTTTTTCCGACCTGGCAAAGGACATAAGTCTCGCAGTTGTTGTTATGGTATTACCGTACACATTTAAAGATTTTTGCCCTGCTATATTTACTTCGGACAATAAATCTTTGCCGTTATTTACAGCAGTTCTTACACTCCATAAAGGAAGTTTCTTTTTGCTATTTTCAAGATTTATTTTTTTTAATTCCTCCTGAAATTTCAAAGTAAACTGAAAATTAACGTCCTGCTCCTCACGGTCGCCTAAAAAACAAACATATGCGCCATCACCTAACAGAATAAGAATATAATCTTTATAGTTTATCAAAAGTTTATTTAAAATAAAATTAAACTGCGGTATCCAGCAATCCCTTTGCGTTTCCAGGTCTGTTTCAGTGGATGCCCTGATATCAATACCAAGGCATGAATTATAATGTTCTTTTCCAGGTTCTAACACCCTGGTAAAATTCAGAGGAACAAATATATTGCTTGTTTTTGTTTTTGATGCCTGTTCTTCTTCGGATAAAACCCGGACTTTATACTTAAATCCTTCGTAATATTCAAAATCTTCAGGGAAAACAAATCCATCATATTTATAAAATGCTGCCTGCGCATCAACTCCTGCCTGTTTTACCCATTTCTCCATTATTGTTCTTGGAGCTTTGACGGTCACTACAAAAAAAATATTATCATCAGGTCTTATTTCTTCTCCTGTGCTATATGGTAATAACCTGTAATCCACCCCCCTTTTAATAAATGTTCCTGCAAAAGAATTTGGTTTTTGAATTTTTGTTGTTTGTTTTAAAATATTTTCTGGTGGCAAACCATCAAAAATACGCCAGGCATTTTTATCCCATTTAATATGCGCCTGGATGCGAGAAAGTGTGGATTTTTCATCAGGGCATAATTTTATATCAAGCCCTTCAAAATCCCTGCCGATAAGATATATTTTGTTTTTATCCTTTAATTCTAAGATTTCCTTTTTACCGCAAACTCCACAAAAAAACTCAAGTATCATTTATCTCCTCCGGCAAACTTAATTCGCAATGTCAAAAACTCTCAGGTATTTTTTGCCTGAAAATATTTATTACTTTTTTTTACACTTCCTTTATAAAAGGTGATTATTCCTTGCTTTCTCCCCTTTTAACAAATGGGAACTACCTCTCCGCCGACCTGTACGCCGAAGTTTCAAAGAAGGTGAAAGTTTTAGCGCAGGCGGAAAGGGGATTTTTTTCTTTTTATTTCTTCCCTTTTTATAAAGGGGGATACAGGGGGATTTTATCCTTAAATCTCCCCCATCCTTCGCTTAAATCTTCGGCTGGCAAGCTTACCCCTCTTTTTCAAAGAGGGGTAATCTCTCTTATCCTGTTCTCCCCATTTGCAAAATGGGGATTTGCTTTCAAATCTTCCATATTTAATTTTAAATCTTCGAATATATAAAACCATGTTCAAACTTAGTTCAAAAAAGTTTGTAAATATTTTGAAGAAAGTTTTTATCTATTTTAGAACTATATAAGAACGTATTTTGAACTATCTTTAAACATCTTTTTAATACATTTTAACTTTTAATTATATCATATATTATCTGATTATTATCAATTTTTTAATTTTACTTTTTTCTTCTTTATTATTTTTATATTTAATAATTTGATATAAATAAATACCCGGTGCAAAATTCTTCAAAGATAATATCATTTTACCCCGATCATTTCTTTCTTCTTTTCTTTGTGCAATTCTGCCATCAAGAGTATATATTATTATCTCCATTCGGGAAATATCGGTTGAATCATACAACAAAAAAACATCTTCACCTGTTTTTGCTGGATTTGGATATAAATTTTCTTTTACTAAATCAAAAATGATAAAAGAAATTGTAGGCGTATAAAACGGTGTCCATGTTAATGTAATTGTGGGAGTATTTGAAAATGTAAATGTTCCTGTAGCAGTTAAGGTTATGGTGTAAGTCAAAGAAAAGGTTGCGGTAAGTGTAATCGTAAAAGTAGAAGTATTTGTGGGTGTTAAAGTCCTGCTCGGCGTATTTGTATAAGTTTGCGTAAATGTCTGTGTTAATGTAAATGTGTCTGTGTTTGTTATTGTTTCTGAAACAGTTTCAGTAAAAGTGCTTGATACCGTCTCTGTGTTTGAAAATGTTGGTGTTTCAGTGAAAGTATTTTTTAAAACCTGTGTTTGTGTTTCTGTTATTGTGTAAGTATAAGTTTCGTATAAGGTTGATGTTACAGTATTTGTAAATGCAGGCGTTGCTGTTTCGATATCGGTTATTTCAACGGTTTCTGTCTGGGTTATTGTCTCTGTCTCTACCGGTGTATCATCAGCAAAAATGATGTTCGTAAAAAACAACAACCCTGAAATAATCAAAAATATCCTTTTCATTTAATCTCCAGATTCATTTTAATAATCTTATCCAGTGTTTTAATATTTCGTTGTCTCTATCAAAATAATTTGCCCTTTCAAAATACTGCAATGCCCTTTTTGTATCTTTTATATTATAATAACAAATACCCAGTTTTTGAAAAAAAGCTGATTTTTCCTTATCACTCATATTTTCAACATCACGCCAGTACAATAAATTAATATATTCAAAATATTTAATCGCATTTCTGTATTGTTTTGATTCGTAATAATAATTACCTGAATCCATATAACTTTTAAATGAATCTCCGCTTTCTATCTTACCTTCTATTTCTGTATCAATAATAATTTTTCCAAAGTTTGCATATAATGAAATTTTATGAATATTCTCCGAAAATGGTAATGTTTCAATGGAATAATCAAAATGAATGCCTTCCATTATAAAACCGGCACCTGCAGTAAAATTAATATCATTAAAATTATTATTTATGCCACCCCTTAAAACAACCACATCAAATAAGGAGAAATCCACTCCTGCATAAAAAGATAAATAATTATCCTTGATTAAATAATTAACAGCTGATGAAAGAATAAGAAAATTATTGTATATAGAATAATTAAATGCCGCTTTTAAATTAATTGGGGTATAATAACCATTTACCTGTGTTGAGATATTCAGCAAACTTATACCAAAATTTAAATTATCAAAAATAATATTTTTATAAATTATTCCCGCATCTATACAGAATAAAAAGTTATTTTTTTCTACAAAATTTTCAAAAATAAATTTTGATGCTATGCCGAGATTAAAATTTTTAATCTTCCTGGAAAATATTAATGATGTAAATAAAATATTACTTTCCAGTCTGTTATCTGATAAAACCGGATTCCCGTAAATATCAGAATTTATTTCCTGAATTTCTCCAAAATCAAAATAACTTAACTCCAGCCCCAATACGCCAAAATTAAAATTTTTTGCTATGCTTAACTTCTGCCCGTTTATATCTGCCACGTATCTGTTATACATAGCGGCAAATTCACCGTTTTCAATAGATGCTATTGCAGAAGGATTTAAACCTGCAGAAGTAATCCCTGAAAACGACGCTCCAACTGATTCACCTTTTGCGCTGTATTCAGGATATGAATTTATGAGTAAATATGCTGCACTTGAAATATTTCCCGCATTTATATAATTTATTAATATTGATACTGACAAAAATAAGAATAATATTTTTCTCATAAATACAATAATAACATCAAAAATTACAGCTGTCAACGAAGGAAGTTTAAACAGAGTTCGAAAAGAGTTCGTAAAGCGTTCATAAGGCGTTCGTAAATAGTTCATAAAGCGTTCTAATATAGTAAATAGTAAAACTATTTTTGAACTATATTTGAACTCCTTACGAACTCTTTTTGAACGCTTTTATAATATATTTGACTTTTATCAAATATTACATTATTATAATAAAAATTTATATACCTGAGGAGAAAAATGAACAAAATTTCTGTTATTATACCTGCATATAATGAGGAAAAACGTCTGCCATCAACTTTAATTAAAATACAAAAATTCATGAAAAAATACCGTATTAAAAACGAGGTTATAGTTGTTGACGATGGTTCCACTGATAACACTGTTTCTATCGCAAAAAAATATAAAACAAAAATCTTAAAAAACAATAAAAATATCGGTAAAGGTTTTTCTGTGAAACGCGGGGTTTTTGCTGCAACAGGTGACATAATACTGTTTACAGATGCTGATTTATCAACACCAGTTGAATTTCTAAATAACTTTATAAAAGAACACAACAAAGGAGCCGATGTGGTTATAGCATCACGAGCTTTAAAAGATTCAATAATAAAAATACCACAGCCTTTTCTCCGGGAATTATCTGGTAAAATATTTAATATTTTTGTGCGACTTATAACATGGCTTCCTTTAAAAGATACCCAGTGTGGATTTAAAAGTTTCAAAAAAAACGCAGCAAAAAAAATTTTTAGTAAACTCACAATATCAGGATTTGGTTTTGACGTGGAAACTCTGTATATAGCAAAAAAATTAAATTATAATATAGTTGAATACCCTGTTACCTGGTATAATTCAAATGCAACAAAGGTAAATTTTTTTAAAGATTCAACCAGAATGTTTCTTGAACTATTTAAAATAAGAATCAATGACCTGAATAATTTATACAAATGATAACTTTAATCTTTCTTTTATTTTTTCTTATAGCAATTTTATTTTCAATGCTTGGCTTTGGCGGCGGCATTCTGTATGTTCCCATACTGATTCAATCCGGTTTCAGTTATTATGAGTCATCTGCAATAGCCCTTTTAGTTATAATAACGTTATCAGCGACCGCTACAGCTGTATATCATTTAAATTCACTGGTTGACTGGAAAATTGTTTTTTTTCTTGAACCATTTTCTTTAACCGGTGCATATTTGGGTGCGGTTAACTCCAAACTAATTCCGGAAAAAGTTCTTTTTATTTTATTTTCCTGTGTTATGATTTTATCTGCTTTTTTTATGCTATTTTCTCCCCTTCCCAGAAAAAATCCTGATAAAAATTTTATAGGCATAATAAAAAGAAACAAAATGAATTTTGATTATCATATCAATCTCTGGTTAGGTATACCATTATCTTTTATAGCCGGATTCCTATCTGCTATATTAGGCGTTGGCGGTGGATTTGCTAAAATCCCTTTGATGACACTTGTTTTTAATGTCCCGACAAAAATCGCTGTTGCAACTTCTTCTGCAATGATGATATTAACTGCAACTTCAGGTACTCTGGGTCATTTTAAAGCAGGACATATAAATATAAAGATTGCGTTAATTTTATCAATTGCTGCTTTTTTGGGCTCACTTATAGGCTCCCGCATATCAATAAAAGCTGATAAAAGATTTTTAGATATAGTTATCAGTGGACTTTTTATTTCTATTTCAATATGGATGATATTAAAGGCAGTGATGAATTATTGATAAATATGTTCGGAAAAAATGTTCTTTAAACACGTTCGTAAAAGCTGTTCGTAATAAATGTTTGATAATAATTAAAAATATTTAATATTATTTGCCATATGGCACATGGCACCTGCCACTGTATTTTTAAATTTCAAATATCAACTTCTAAACCTTTCCTATCGGTATAATATATGAAATCATGAAAAATATTATGCCCCATAACAGGAAAATCCAGTAATTTTCTTCATACTTTGTCTCTTTTTTCAATTTTGCTTTATTTGCTTCTATTTCCTTTATATCTTCCATTATTTTGTTAAACGCATTTACATCTGTTACTCTATAATATTTTCCCTCTGAAATACCTGCTATTTGCTTTAATATGTTTTCATTGAGCCGTGACACAACAACTTCTCCCCTGTATGTTTTATAATATGTTCTACCCCATATATCTGTTCCTTCTGGAATCATACCGCCCTGTTCTGTGCCAGCTCCTATTGTATAAATACTAATATTTTTATCTTTTGCAATTTTTGCTGCCTCAACAGGAGATATTCCTTCAAAAGATTCTCCATCAGATATCAATATCATCACCTTTGATTTTTCTGCTTTTTCTTCCATTCGTTCTATTGCAGATTTTATGGCATTGCCAAGTGCTGTTCCTTCCTTTGGCAGCATCCCTGCATAAATAGAATCAACAATAAAACTAACCGCTTCATAATCAAGCGTTAACGGACACTGGACAAAGTCAATACCACTAAAAACAATTATACCCACCCTGTCACCCGATAAACCGGTAATAAAATTATTCAATCCTTTTTTAACAACTTCCATTCTATTGGGTTTTAAATCAATTGCGTTCATAGATGAGGAAACATCCACAACTATCATAATATCCCTTCCTGAATATTGCTGCTCAATTTCTATGGGCTTACCAAGAGGCCTTGCAGCTGCAATAATAAAAAGCACGAAAGACAATAAAATCAAGAGATATTTTATTATTATTGCAGTAAATGAAGGTTTATAAAATACTTTATTCAATAATTTAAAATCAAAAAATTTATTAAAATTTTTCAGTATCTGAAATAATCTGTAACATAAATAAAAAGCAACAGGCACAAGCAATATAAATAATTTTAGAACATCTTTATCATAAAAACTCAACTCTTCCTCCTAAATTACAATTTTTAACCATTTCTGAACTCTTTCCGAACTATTTATGAACTATGTTTGAACTATTTTTTTTTACACAAACACCCTGAAAAATTTAAAAACTTCCAGTAAAAAAACAAGCAAAAGTATAATAAAACCAGCCCACAGAAAGATCTGAAATTTATCTATGTATTTATTGTAGGTTTTTATTTTTATATCCTGTTTTTCCATTTTTCCGATTATTTCATATATTTCCTTTAATGCTTTTTCATCTGTTGCCCTGAAATATTTACCACCTGTAATATCTGCAATCTGTGTAAGTGTTTTTTCATCCGGTTCTTCCCATTTTAACTGCTGCCCTGTGTATCTATCTATAACAGGGCGCTTTACACCATCCCAGCCAAGTTGCATCATAGGTGCGCCACCTTTTTTACCAATACCTATTGTATAAATCTTTATCCCTTTGTGAATTGCTGCACGCGCAGCTTCTAATGGAGAAAACCCGCGGTTATTTACGCCATCAGTTGTTAATATGATTACCCGCGAAGAACCAGAACTTTCCAGCCGATTAATTGAAGTAATTATTGCATCGCCCATTGCAGTTCCATCTATTCTTATTGTTTGAAAATCAATCTGATTTACAAAACTTTTTATAATTTCATAATCTGTTGTTAGCGGGCATTGCATGAAACTTGTCCCTGCAAATACTACAAGACCCACTCTGTCTCCAGAAAGCCCTGAAACAAATTTTCTTATAACTTCTTTTGCTGCTTCTAATCTGTTGGGTTTTAAATCCTCTGCCTGCATACTGCCCGATATATCAAGGGCGACTATTATATCAATACCTTTTATATTTTCCTGCGTTTCTTTTTTTACTTCCTGCGGTCGCAATAGTGCAATTATTAAAAAAGTAATTCCAATAATTTTTAAAAAATCAAGAAAATAGATAATCAACGAACTGAATCCATAAGAAGTTTTCTGTAATATATTAAAATTTGAAAAACGAAACTTTTTCAACCGAATATGATTATAAATTAATGAAAAAATAAAAATCAAGCCAAGTACTAACACAGGAAAAAGCAAATTAAGGTTTGCAAATCTCATCTTGCCATTCTCCGCTCGCGCAATTTAAAAAAAGATATGAGTTTTTTTAAAAATGATTCGCCGCAATATAACTTCATAAAATCAACACCTGCTGATTTGAATTGTTTTTCTAATTTTCTATCCAGAGCCTCGCTCATATTTTTAAATTTTTCAACCTGATTTTTATTTGCTGTATCTACCCAGATAACTTTTTTGTTTTCAATATCAAAAAATGGTATAAATCCTATATCCGGGAAATGATAATCCGCGGCGTCCCGTAAAACAACTGCAATTAAATCATGTTTATATTTTATAACCTTGATTGCATCAAAAAAATCTTTATTATCATAAAAATCAGAGATAAGAAATATGGTGGAGCGTTTTTTTAAAAGGTGACTTAAATATTTTAAGGCAGATGCTATGTCTGTTCTGTAATTTTTCTGACTATGATATAAAATTTCTCTTATTATTCTTAATACATGTTTTTTTCCTTTTTTAGCTGGAATATATTTTTCAATTGTAGAAGAAAAACCCAAATACCCTACCCTGTCATTATTGATATTTGCCGTAAATCCAAGTGTTGCAATAAATTCAAACATAAGTTCTTTTTTTAAATTCACTTTTGTGCCAGAATCAAGGGAACCACTTAAATCAGCTGCAAAAAAAACCTGTAATTCCCTTTCTTCAATAAACGTCTTTACATACGGCATATTCATCCGTGCTGTTACATTCCAGTCAATTGTTCTTATATCATCGCCTTCTACATATTCCCTGACTTCAGTAAATTCAATGCCGCGCCCTTTAAAAGATGACAGATATTCGCCCTGCAACACTGTATCAACCAGATTCCTGGTGGTTATTTCAATTTTTTTTATCTTTTTCAATATTTCTTTTGAAATCATTGTTATCAAGGAACCTTGATTTTATTGATTATCTGTTTTATTACATCATCTGTTGTTATCTCTTCTGCTTCTGCTTCGTATGAAAGAATAATTCTGTGTCTCAAAACGTTATGTGCAATGTTTTTTATATCATCCGGGGAAACATAACCCTCCCCATTTATGAAAGCATTTGCTTTGGCTGCTGTTATTAAACTGATTGAAGCCCTTGGCGAGCATCCATATTCAATCAAATGAGAAAGTTCAAGTTTATAATCCTGCGGTTTTCTTGTCGCAAAAACTATATCAGTAACATATTCTTTTATTTTTTCATCCACATAAATATTATCAACAATATTTCGCATATCCAAGATATCCTTTGGTTTTAAAATGGTATCAACTCTTATATCCTGACCAGTTGTCATCCTGTTTATAATTTCAATTTCCTGTTCTTTATCCGGATATGTAATTAAAACTTTCATCAAAAACCTGTCAACCTGTGCTTCTGGCAATGGATATGTCCCTTCTGTTTCTATGGGGTTCTGTGTGGCAAGAACAATAAATGGTTCATCAAGGGTAAATGTCTTTTCTCCAATTGTAACCTGTTTTTCCTGCATAGCTTCTAAAAGTGCGGACTGGACCTTTGCAGGAGCCCTGTTTATCTCGTCTGCAAGAACTATATTTGCAAAAATAGGTCCAGTTGAAATTGAAAAATTCCCTGTATTTGCATTGTATATCCTTGTTCCTATTAAATCAGCAGGCAAAAGGTCTGGAGTAAATTGAATACGGGAAAATTCTGCCTGTATTGTTTTAGCTAAAACTTTTACACACATTGTTTTTGCAAGTCCGGGAACACCTTCTAACAGTATATGTCCTCTGCATAAAAGCCCTATTAACAATCCTCTTATCATCTCTTCCTGCCCCACTATTACTTTCTGGACTTCTTTTATTGTTTCTGCTAATTTTTCTGATTTTTCTCTGTCTTTTTCAGATAATTTTACAATTTTGGCCATAAATTAATTACCTCCAATTTAAATTTACCTGTGTTAGATGCATATTATACAAAAAAAGTTCCACTTTTACCTGGTTATTTGTTTTCAAATTCAAATATCTCCAAATCTGAAGATTCTAAAATTTTTCCAACCGGCATCTGGCAATTCTTTTTAATTTACATTTAACCACCCCATCACCTCCATCCTCTCCCCTATGGGGAGAGAGAAAGGGAGAGGGGAATCCAGCAACCAGCAATCAGCAATCAACATCATATTTTACATCTGGCACCTACCACCTGCCACCTGCCACTGTCTTTCTATATTTCAAATCAATAAAAAATGTTCTAACTTAGTTCATAATTAGTTCAAAAGTAGTTCAAAAATAGAAAAAACATTGAATAAATTACACAATACAAACTACAAATTACTGCCTTTCCGAACTCTTTATGAACTATATTTGCACAATTTTCGAACTATTTTTTAACATTTTTTAAATAAATTCTAAATTATATTTTCCTATTCAACCCCTTCAGGGTTGGTTTTTTTGGCTCTATTTTTATTCCACACGTTTCACGTATGGCTATTATTATTTAACCCCTTCGGGGTTTTTAAATTTTTAATACCACACCGCACTTCGAACATCTTATTTTACATCTGGCATCTGGCACCTGCCATATGCCACTGTCTTTTTCACTCTATTATCACCATTGTCCCTTCCATAACATAATTAGCAAGTTCTAAAATATCTTCATTTTTCATCCTGATACATCCAGCAGAAGAATTATAACCAAGAGCATCTTCATCATTTGTGCCGTGTATTGCAATACCGTCTCCTGGATCCTTAAAATACAGATTTGCATCCCTTTTTATAATACCTTCATCAAGCGCTTCTTTATATCTTTCATAATCATCTTCGTTTGGATAATCAAGAAGCATAAAAACAGGTCCAAATGAATTATATCCTAAAGATTTTCCTGTTTTAAATTTTTTAAATCCATCTTCTGCACGTAAAAAGGTGTTATTTAATCTTTCTAATTTTGCCTTATTTTTTTCATATTTTTTATAAAGTTCATCATAATACCTTTTATAAATTTTATAATTTTTTGTTTTTTTTCCCATTGCCTCCATCTTTTCCCTAAACTTTTTTAAATACCATGGTTCATCATACTGGTATATATCATCTATATAATAAATTCCTTCCGGAGTTTTTAAATCCCCGCGGTATAATTTTTGGCCGTCATTCCTACCTACTGAAATGATATATTTACGCCACACTTTAATATTCCTGTCCACAAGATATAATTTTTTTTGAGATTTATTTAC
>FWPV01006738.1_pt1 | contig 21573 bp, 16 predicted proteins | sample 2228371 | NCBI WGS metagenome assembly FWPV01 (sample SAMEA103939776, study PRJEB20133) | metagenome | reverse complement strand
TTGTCGATGGTCTACCTGTGGGTATGCAGATTATCGGCAAACCTTTTGACGAGGAGACGGTTCTCCGCATAGCTTTTGCCTATGAACAAGCCACTGAGTGGCACAAAAGAAAGCCAAACATCTAGCCGTCATGCAACGCGAAAGAGAGCTGAAAGTAGACTGCTATTCAGGGTACAGACACCCCGAGAGACCTTGCTCCTTTACGTGGCAAGGGAAGACGTTCAAAATTGTACAAGTAGAGCAGGAATGGCTGGAGCCGGACAGCAGGTTTTTCAGGGTGCGAGCGGATGATGAGTATATATACGAACTCTGCTATAATGAGACAGAAGACAAATGGTGGCTGACAGCACCAGGTATAAAGGAGAGGCCATGAAGCAAGTCCTTAAAGCACTCGAAGGGGATGCCCGCCTCACTCCCGAGCAAATCTCGACCATGACCGGGGTTCCGGTCGACGAAGTAAAGGCGATAATCAAAAAGGCAGAAGAGGACAAGACGATACTCAAATATAAGACGGTGATAAATTGGGATAAGGTGGGCGAAGAACAGGTGTGGGCACTGGTCGAAGTAAAAGTAACCCCGCAGCGTAATGTGGGATTCGATGCTATAGCCGAGCGCATATACAGATTTCCGGAGGCACGTTCAGTATATCTCGCCTCTGGCACTTATGACCTGGCGGTACTGGTCGTCGGCAGGACCATGCAAGAGGTCGCCATCTTCGTGTCAGAAAAACTGGCACCGCTAGAAACCGTTCAGGGCACGGTAACCCATTTTATACTCAAAAAATATAAGGAAGACGGCGAAATCTTGGAAGGTGGCGAGGGCGTCAAGCGTCTACCGGTAACCCCGTAACAGGAAGGGCACCATGCATTCGGGCAGTTCCAGTCAATCGAAGACCACCACACACATCCGCATTGCTGATAAAGTGCGTGCTTTACCACCCTCAGGGATAAGAAAATTCTTTGACCTGATAGCATCCATGGAGGACGTCATATCCCTGGGCGTGGGAGAGCCCGACTTCGTCACCCCATGGCGCATCCGTGAGTATGCAATCTACGCCCTGGAAAAGGGCTATACTATGTATACCTCCAATAAAGGTATGCCAGAGCTGCGCCAGGAACTGTCAAGGTACTTATTCTCCCGGTACGGACTGGACTACGACCCCGAAGAAGAAATTCTGATCACCGTCGGTGTAAGCGAAGGGCTTGACCTCTCCCTGAGAGCTATACTCAACCCCGGTGACGAAGTCATCATTCCCGATCCCTGCTATGTAGCCTATCCTGCCTGCATCGCACTGGCTGGGGGTATACCGGTCCCGGTGCCAACTAATGAAGATAACAGCTTCAAGATAACCGCCGAAGACATAGCCCGACAAATCACACCCAAAACGCGGGCCATCCTCTTTGGATACCCTGCCAACCCCACGGGGGCAGTCCTGGAGAAAGAAGAGCTACTTCAAATCGCTGAACTTGCCAAACGATGCAACCTGCTTATCATTTCAGACGAGGTGTATGGACACCTGGTTTACGGCGTCGAACATACCTGCGTCGCCAGTTTGCCGGGCATGAAGGAGCGTACCATACTCCTGGACGGCTTCTCCAAAGCCTACGCCATGACTGGGTGGAGGCTCGGTTATGCCGCCTCAGGGCGTGAGGTCATCGCAGCGATGACAAAAATCCACCAGTACACAATGCTTTGTGCCCCCATAATGAGTCAGATGGCGGCGATCGAGGCACTTAAGGCAGGGGAAAAAGAAATAGCCGCCATGGTTGAAGAGTATGACCGCCGACGCCATGTCATTGTGAAAGGTCTCAGAGACATGGGACTATCATGCTTCGAGCCCAAGGGGGCTTTCTATGTCTTCCCTTCAATAAAGATTACCGGCATGACCTCCGAAGAGTTTGCTGAAAAGCTGCTCACGGAAGAGCAGGTTGCCGTCGTTCCGGGCTCAGCCTTTGGTGCACACGGCGAGGGCTACATACGCTGCTGCTATGCAACCTCTCTGGGAGAGATCGAGGAGGCTTTGCGGAGGATGGAACGGTTTGTCAATCGGCACCTCAAGGCAGCATCACACTAGAAAGGGTGTGACTTCCTCTACCGGGCCCTTCTTCCGAACATTGCGCAACGAATCCCACCATCCGTCCGGCTGATTTACTTCCTTCGCACGTAGCGTGATATAAACTCCTGGCAAAGATGGTCATTACCCGCGATTATTTCCTTACGGAACAGATTGGCAGGCTTACCCTCCCAATCCATAACCCTTCCCCCAGCCTCTGCAACAAGTAACAGCCCGCTGGCAATATCCCAGGGATAAAGAAAGCGGTGGATATACAGATTAAATCTTCCACAAGCCACGTAGGCTAGCCCGAGGGATGCTGACCCCAAAAGGCGCAGGCAATGGACCTGCCACCATAGCCCGTTCGCTACTGTCAGTAACTCCCTACCCATCTCCCGGTCATATCCCAGGTCTAGGCCCACCAAGGCCTTCTGCAGCGAGTCCTCCTGTGACACTCGTATTCTGGAACCGTTTAGATAGGCACCACCACCCGCTTCAGCCACAAAAAGCTCCCCTCTTAAAGGATCGTAGGTGACGCCAACAAAGACCTTGTCACCTTTGACCAGGGCAAGATTTACACAGAAAAAGGGCACGCCGAAAACGTAATTGTTGGTGCCGTCCAGCGGGTCAACCACCCATGTATAGTCAGAGACCGGAGAAGATGGCGCCAGCTCCTCTGAAAGGATCTGGAGTCCGGGATATTCTCCCTTCAAAAGGGCTATTATCTCTTTCTCTGCGAGAACATCGATGTCGGTAACCAGGTTGCCCTGACTTTTCTGACTGACCCGTTTTCCAGACCTGAACCCCTCCACAAGGACTTGTCCCGCCCTCTCGACCGCTTCAACAGCTATCTCTTGGCAGGATCTGCCGCTCTGGGCCACGGGCAGGTTGTTCATATGCACTCTGATACCGTAAGCTATTCCGGGCGAAAAGGACCTCTAAGTTCAAAAAACAGCCGGCAACTGCGCAAGCTAAATACTTGATTTAGGCAGAAGCCCCATCTTCTCCTTGACCTCAGCCAGCGTCTCTCCGGCAATTACCTGGGCACGTTTGGCACCACTGCTTATGACCTCTGATACATATTGCTGGTTATTCGCTAGCTCGGCCCTCTTCTCCCGAAACGGCGCCAGGGTCGAATTAATCCCCTCAGCGAGCATTCTTTTGCAATCAACACAACCGATGCCTGCCCTCCGACACTCGGTAGCAATTTCCTCAACACGCGTCGGACTAAAAAAGCGGTGCAGGCTAAAAACATTACAGACTTCAGGATGCCCGGGGTCGGAACGGTACCTCCGAGCCGGATCGGTAACAGCAGTCATGACCAGTTCCAGTGTCTCTTCAGGTGAAGCTGCCAACTCAATATGATTCCCATAACTCTTGCTCATCTTCTGTGCACCATCTAGCCCCATGACCAGAGGAAAGGAAGTCAACTTGGGCTGAGGCTCCGGGAAAGTGTATCCAAAAATATTATTGAACCGCCGCACTATCTCCCGCGCCAGCTCCAGATGGGGCAGCTGGTCTTCCCCCACCGGAACCACCTCAGCTTTGTAGAGAACAATGTCTGCGGTCATCAGCACCGGATAACCGACCAGGCCGTAGTTCACATTGTGTGGCTGCATCCTCGCCTTTTCCTTAAATGTGGGCACGCGGAGTAACCAGCCCAACGGCGTAACCATGCTCAACAGCGTGTGGAGTTCCATCACCTCCGGTACGTGAGACTGCACAAAAAGGATGCTCTTCTCAGGGTCAAGTCCAGCAGCCAACCAGTCCAGCATCATCTCACGTATATCCGTCTGTAGACGTCCGGTGCTTTCCAGTGTGGTCAGTGCATGCACATCCACTATACAGTAGATACAATCGTACTGGGCCTGAAGGGCTACGTAGTTCTGTATAGCACCAAGGTAGTTTCCGATATGCTGTCTGCCCGTAGGACGTGCACCCGAAAAGACGCGCTGTCGCATGGCTGTTGAAGTTTACCACAAACTGTCACTAGCTTCAAACACACCCCGGCAGGTTCCCGATATTTGTCTACATTCGCTCCGGTGCGCCTACACCCATAAGTCCAAGGGTCTTGGCCAGAACGATCTGGGTTGCTTTGACCAGCTTGAGCCGGGCAAGCGTCTGCTCGCGGTTCTTTGAAATAACTCGGCACTGCTTGTAAAAGCTGTGAAACACAGTAGCCAGATCCTGAGCAAAATAGGAAAGATGATGAGGTTCTAAAGTGCTGGCTATCAGCTCTATCATCTCGGGCAACAAGACCATCTGCTTTATCAGTGCTTGCTCCGGCTCCGAAGTAAGCAAAGAAACTTCTCCCGGAGAATAATCTATCCCCTTCTCCTGGGCCAGTCGCAGAATGCTACAGATACGTGCATGCGCGTACTGAACGTAATACACCGGGTTATCCGCTGACTGCTTCTTAGCTAGTTCAAGGTCGAAGTCCATCTGGGCATCCGCCGACCGGGAAAGGAAAAAGAATCTGCAAGCATCTGCACCTACCTCGTCAATGACCTCGCGCAAAGTGATGATGTCGCCACTGCGCTTGGATACCCTCACTATCTCTTTGCCACGACGTAGGGTGACCAGCTGGCAAATTATTATCTTAAGACGCTCGGGATGTATTCCCAAGGCATTCATGGCCGCCAACATGCGGGGGACATGCCCCTGGTGGTCCGCCCCCCAGATATCAACCACCATGTCAAATTTCCGTTCTACAAATTTGTTGAAGTGGTAAGCGATGTCAGAAGCAAAATAAGTGGGTGAGCCATCGCTCCTCACCAGCACATTATCTTTGTCATCACCCAGAGCAGATGAGGTAAACCAGACGGCACCTTCTTTATCCACAATATAACCGCCGTCTTTCAGCAGCGACATAACTTTCCTGTATTGACCGCAGTCATACAGGCTCCTTTCACTGAACCACACATCGAACTCAACCCCGAGCAACTCCAGGTCACGCTTGATGACCTCCAAAATTTTCCTCACACCTATTTCACCAAGCTCTTTTGTCGCAACTTCTGCCGGCATGTCTAGAAAACGTCTGCCTTCCTCACGGACAATCTCCTTAGCCAGATCCACCATGTAGTTACCCAAGTAGCCATCAGCCGGCACCTCGGCCTCCTCGCCGAAGCACTGCCGGTAGCGGGCATAGAGCGAGCGGGAAAAGGCATCGAGCTGGCTGCCGGCATCGTTGATGTAGTATTCCTTCTGTACCGTGTACTTGGCAGCACCCAGCACATTGGCAAGTGTGCTCCCCAGAACCGCACCCCGTCCATGCCCAACGTGAAGGGGGCCCGTGGGGTTAACGCTGACAAACTCAATTTGGACGGACTTCCCTCCGCCGACATCAACATCGCCAAAGGAAAGACCGCTATCAAGCACGACCTGTACCTGTCTGCACAGCCATTCAGGGTTTAACTCAAAATTGATAAACCCTGGTGGCATAACAAGCACCCGCCCGATCTCGGGGAGCTCGGGGATAAACCTCGAGATCCTTTCAGCTATATCCAGAGGATTTGATGCCCTGGTCTCAGACCGGGCCAGCCTCAGTGGTATGCTTGTGGCATAATCACCGTGCTTGGGGTTCTGCGGACGTTCAATAACTATCTCAGGCAAAGAATCAACGGCAAGCAGTCCCTCGCGCCGGGCGCTGATTATGGCCTGCTGCAGTACCCCAGCTAGCTTGTGTTTGATAGACATCGGAATTCAGGAGTTGTTCAGCTCTTCTTCCGCGCTCTGCACCCTTTGCTGGCAGCTGACTTTTTCGCTGCGCCGCACTTGGTCGCCTTTGACGCTGTCTGCTTCTTACTCTCTTTTGCCATAGGTCCTTTGCCCTCCTCTCCTCATTAGCGATCGATTTCGCCTGCTTAAATATTAAAGCTATTGCCGCAAACTTGCAACAACCAGAATTAACTCAACTCGCCCTGGACCCGCCATACACGAGCCAGCTCCGTTGCAAGGTGGCGATGTTCTGCTTTCTCCAGACAGGGGTCCTGCTGAAAAAGCAATATAGCCTCGCTCCGTGCCGCTTCAAGCAAGGCCACATCGGATAACCTGGCCATACGAAGGTCGGGAAGCCCGCTCTGGCGGGTGCCGAAAAATTCCCCCGGACCCCTTAATTCCAGATCTTTTTCCGCCAGCGCAAAACCGTCATAAATACGTTCTATAGCTCTTAACCTCTCAATCCCTTCCGCCGATGGCTTTTCCGCAAGCAGTAAGCAGTAGCTGCGCTTGTTTCCCCTTCCCACTCTGCCCCGAAATTGATGCAATTGCGAAAGGCCAAAACGGTCCGCAGCCTCCACAAGCATGACCGTCGCATTCGGGACATCAATCCCTACCTCAACTACCGGCGTGGACACCAAGATGTCCAGTTTGCCATCACGAAAAGACTGCATAACCTTCTCCTTCTCGGCAGCAGCCATACGCCCGTGCAACACGCCAAGCCTGAGATCGGGAAAGACCTCCCTGGATAAGCGTTCATACTCGTTGAGTGCCGCTTTGGCTTCAACGCTGTCTGAGCCCTCTACAAGCGGACAAATGATAAAGGCCTGTTCACCGGCAACAATCCGGCTGTGGATGAACTGGTATGCCCTGTCCCTTTGCTCAGGTCTCAGCCATCTTGTCCGTACCCTCTGCCTGCCCGGTGGTAGTTCATCTATCACCGTGAGGTCAAGGTCACCGTATAGCGTCAATGCCAAAGTGCGCGGGATAGGTGTAGCTGTCATCACCAGTACATGCGGGTTGAACCCCTTCTGGCGTAAAGCAGCCCGCTGTAATACCCCAAAACGGTGTTGCTCGTCAATGACTACCATCCCCAGTCTGTTGAACTCCAGCCCCTTTTGAATCAGGGCATGCGTCCCTATGACTATATCCACCCTCCCCGAAGCAATTTCCTCATATAAGGTACGTCTTTGTTTTTCACCCAAGCTCCCAACCAATAATGCTAATCCGAGTCTTCGAGAAACCAGCCCATCATAATAGGCGACGTTCGTGTCCTCAGCCACTTTATCACCCATCCTTGCAAAAAGGAGACAAAGATGGCGAAAGTGCTGTTCGGCCAAAATTTCCGTAGGCGCCATAAAGGCACCCTGAAAATTATTGTCTGCTGCTACCAGCAAGGCTATAGTGGCAACCACGGTCTTCCCACTGCCAACCTCTCCTTGCAACAGGCGAGACATAGGCTTCGGCTTCTGTAAATCACCAAAGATCTCGTGCAGTGCCCGTTGCTGCGCTTTGGTCAGGCTGAAGGGCAGCGAGCTAACAAACCTTGCCACCTCGTCCTGCCTAATATGGAAGGGATTGCCTGGCTGTCCTTCTTGCCACTCCCGTTTCTTGCTCAGGACACCCAGCTGGAGAAGAAAAAGCTCATCAAAGGCAAGCCGTCGTCTGGCTTCAGTCTTTGCTTCATAACTATCCGGGTAATGCGCCTGGGCGATGGCTTCAGGCAGGTCAAGAAGCCCACACCTCTGTCTAAGCTCGAGAGGCAAGAAGTCCGATACCTGCCACAGCCACTCATCTATGGCCCTTCTTACCAGACTCCGCATCTGCCTTGGATACAAGCCCTTGGTGAGAGCATATACAGGCACCAGGCGCCCCGTATGGATGAGCTCTCTGTCCTCGAGCAATTCCCATTCCGGAGACTCGAAGACCTTCTGACCTCTGAACTCGGTCACTCTGCCGCTGATGACCGCAAGATCGTTAGTACGAAAGTTTTTTGCCAGAAAAGGCTGGTTGAACCATACTGCTCTTACATTCCCTGTACCATCGCCAAGAATGACCTCGGTGCTGCGCAAACTCCCCAATTTGCTCACATGTGACTCCCACACCGTTGCCACAATCGTCTGTTCCTTGTCGATCTCAAGCTCTGCAATCGTCCGCCGCTGACTATAATCCAGGTGGCGCCTGGGGAAAAAGTAAAGCAGGTCACGGACTGTTTTTACTCCCAGCCTTGCTAGCCTTGCTGATATAGTTGAAGAGACCCCTTTAATAACGGTCACCGGCTCATCAAGCCCCAGGTTATCGTGCTGGGACGCAGACCGCGGGCGCCGTGGTATAGACCTGGCTACATTGACCTGCGCGTGTACCTCCGGCTGCTGCTTGTTCACAGCTAACTTGTCAAACTGCTCTAGCCATTCGAGCACCTCTCGCACCCATACCCTACGCCTGTCTCTATCCCACTGGGCATAACTGGGGTTGGCTAGCAAAGAATTGAACCGGGCCAACTCCTCTGGAGAATTTATCTCACCCCTGTTTCGCGTGCTCCAATTGATGAGGTACTTGTCCAGACCGCCGATCACCGAAGTATTGGAGTAACCTCTCCGGCACTCTAATAGAAGGATGGTGCGAAGTGGTTCAACTTCCATGGCAGCATCTGTAACTCACTGTCCATTGATAGCAACCGGTAGGGTATTCAGCCCACCCTGGACCCTCACAGCCAGACCAAGCCTCACCGTTGGTAAAAAACTTTTCCGGGAAACTACTCCAGGGAAACAATGTAGTAATAGTGCGGCTGGCCACCGAACACTAACTCGACCTGTTTGTCAGGATAGCGGTCTCTCAACTCTGCGACCGCCTGTTCCGCCTGGGAGGACTCGACCCCGTTACCGTAATAGAGGGTAATGATCTCTACGGTATCAAGCCCAGCCTTTTCAAGCCCTTTCATAAGAACCTCCACCACATCGTCAGCAACGGCTATCAGATCCCTGTCGTCCAGAATGGCAATCGCCTGCCCTTCTTTTACCTTTACGCCTTTGATCTGGGTATTGCGCACAGCGGTGGTAATTTCAATCGTCCTTACACCAGTCATTGCCGCTTCCATACTACGCACATTCTCCTCCAGCGTCCCCTCGTAATTGAAGGCAACAAGCGCCGCAATTCCCTGCGGTATGGTCTTACTCGGCACCACCACGACTTCTTTAGAAGTCAAAGCCTGGACTTGAGACGCAGCTGGGACGATATTCTTGTTATTGGGAAGAACAACCACCCTTTGAGAAGGCACCGCCTCTACAGCTTGAAGTATCTCCTGGACGCTGGGGTTCATAGTCTGACCGCCCGGGACTATTGCTGTCGCACCCAGGCTCCGGAATACCTCCGCCAGACCTTCACCGGAGGCCACAGCTACCACCCCGATCTCCAGCTTGGATAGACGCTCTTGCTGCATCTCCAAAAAGGTCACATGCTGGTCATCCATGTTTTGAATCTGCAACTGATGAAGGGTGCCCAGTGAGGTGGCAAATTTTATAACACCGCCCGGATCGTAAGTATGAATATGGACCCTGACCGTGTTTTCGTCACCCACCACAACAACGGACTTTCCTTTGCGCTCCAGCCTCTTTCTTATCTTGTCGGGATTAAGCCTGCTTCCTTCAAGCAGGAAATTGGTGCAGTAGCCATAAGCTTCCTCGGCCTCACCGCTGGGCCCGCTAACCCCTGCACCACCCGATACCACCGCAGCGATCAACTCGGGCTTGCGGTACTTCATAACTTCCAGTTCGCCCTTCAGATAGCACAAAATACCCTCAAGCAGCACATAGATCCCCTGACCACCGGCATCCACCACGCCCGCTTCGTGCAGCACAGGCAACAAGAGTGGCGTCCTGGCAACTGACTCCTTAGCAGCTTGAACAGCAGCCTCTGTTATACTGGTTACATCCCCGGGGTTGGCTCCAGCAGCCTCTTCAGCGGCTTTGGCTGCATCTCTAATCACCGTCAACATCGTCCCCTCCACCGGCTGTGACAGGCCCTTATACGCAGCCCGCGACGCCTCACTCAAAGCAGCAGCCCAGCCAGCTCCATCCATAAACTCTTTGCCATCAAGCCCTTTGGCCAGACCACGGAAAAATTGGGAGAGGATCACCCCTGAGTTACCCCGGGCCCCCATTAACGCACCCTGCGCCATGGCCTTTGCCATCACGGCCACGCTGTGCTCCGAGATCCTGTCCGCCTCCTCCATTACCGCACACATGGTGAGAAACATGTTTGTCCCCGTATCCCCGTCAGGCACGGGGAATACATTGATAGCATTGATATCAGGAACACTCTTCTCCAACCAGGCACTACCCGCGGCAAACATGTTCCTGAGCTCCTGGCCATCGTAAGTCACTGTTTGCCTCATTCCTTCTCCTTTTGCTCGATCCCTAAATTATGGTATCATTTTACCATCATTGTCGAGACCAGCTAGCATAAAAGAACTGACTGCTGTCCCGATAACAGGCAACTGACAGCAATACAGGTGTAAAGAGGAGTTAACGACTTGGCTACAAAATGCGATCTTTGCGGCAAGACAGGGCACTTTGGTAACAGAGTGAGCCATTCGATGCAGCATACTCGACGGCGTTGGTTGCCCAATATACAGGCAGTTACCATAAGTGTCAACGGCGAACGCAAAAGGCTCAATCTTTGTACACGGTGTCTGCGCACTCAACATAAGCTGGCCCGTTAGTTTCAGCTGAATAGCTTTTTCATCTCCTGCAACGCGGCAGCAGCACTCTTCCCGGAATTGAAGATTGCCGCCCCGGCTACTAAAATGTCGGCTCCGGCATCGACCACCGCTAAGGCTGTATCTAAATTGATGCCGCCGTCCACTTCAAGTTCTGCTGCAAACCCCCCGTCGTCCAGCCATCTACGGAGCCTTGCTACCTTCCCTACCATATCCTTGATCATATTCTGACCGCCAAAACCGGGGTCAACGGTCATCACCAGAACCAGGTCAACCACAGGCAGGACTTCCCCCAGAAATTCCACAGGGGTTCCCGGGTTCAGCGAGACACCGGCCTTGATTCCGAAGCCCTTCACCACTTCTATAACCCTGTGCAGGTGAGGACAGGCTTCGACATGCACCGTGATGATATTCGCCCCGGCCTTGGCAAAGTCAGCTATGTGCAGTTCAGGGCGCTCGATCATCAGATGCACATCCAGTGGCAGATGAGTCCACCGCCGCAGGGCAGCCACAACAGGTGCACCGATAGTAATGTTGGGCACGAAATGTCCGTCCATGACATCAACGTGTATGTAGTCAGCCCCGGCCCCTGTTACCTCAGCAACCTGTTCACCGAGACGGCTGAAGTCGGCAGACAGGATAGAAGGTGCCAGCTTGATCTTTCTAGTCCCCATCATGCGCCTCTAAGATTTTCCGCGCTCTTGTTAGAGCAGCAGACACCTGTTTCAGCGCCGTACCACCGACCACATTTCGCGCGTTAACCGAGGCTTCCAAGGTGATGGTATAGACACTGTCATCAAATAACCGGGAAAAGCGCTGGTACTCCGCCAGACTCAACTCCTGAAAGTCCTTGCCCCGGTCCGCAGCATATTTGGTGAGCTCAGCCACGATATTATAAGCCTCGCGAAATGGCAGCCCCTTCTTTGTGAGATAGTCTGCCAGGTCTGTGGCCAGTATGTAGCCGGACATCGCTTCCCGCATCCGTTCCTCATTTATCTTCAGAGTGCTTATTAAGCCACAGAGTACCTCCAGGGTCGACAGCAGCGTATCCACAGTATCAAAAAGCCCTTCTTTATCTTCCTGCATGTCTCTGTTATAGGCCAGCGGCAAAGCTTTCATCACTGTCAGAGCAGCAACCAGATTGCCATAGACCCTCCCCGTTTTACCCCGAGCTAGCTCGGCAACATCGGGGTTTTTCTTTTGGGGCATGATGCTGCTCCCGGTAGCATATGCCTCGTCGATCTCAACAAAACCAAACTCCTGCGACGACCATAGCACTATCTCTTCTGCCAGCCTTGACAGATGCATCATGGTGATAGCTGCCGCAGCCTCATATTCGATCACGAAGTCACGGTCGGATACGGCGTCTACGCTATTATGGCTTATCTCGCCGAAACCGAGTTCTCTAGCCAGAAACTCACGGTCGACAGGGTAAGTTACCCCGGCAAGGGCGCCGCTGCCCAGAGGCAAAACATCGGTACGCTTCAAGCAGTCGCTAAAACGTGCTATATCCCTTTCCAGCATCTCAAAATAGGCAAGAAGGTGGTGAGCAAACAGCACCGGTTGTGCCTGCTGCATATGTGTGTACCCCGGCATAATGGCAGCCTTGTTGCTTTCAGCCAGCTGCACAACAGCCCTTTGGAGTTTCCGTACCCTGTAGATAGTATCGCTTATCGCCTCTTTCAGGAATAGACGCATGTCCACAGCGATCTGGTCATTTCGTGAACGTGCTGTGTGAAGTTTACCAGCTACTTCTCCTATCTTCTCAAACAATCTTTCCTCAATGCTCATGTGTATATCTTCACACTCAGTCTTGAAGTGGAATTCTCCGCGCTCTATCTCTTTTCTAATGCCCTCCAGCCCGGAGACTATCAAGTCAGCTTCGTCATCTGATATTAGACCCTGCTTTGCCAGCATTTTGGCATGTGCAATGCTGCCGTCTATGTCATGGCGATAAAGCCGACGGTCAAACCCCAAAGAGGCAACATACTCTTGTGCTTCTTTGGCAACCTGCTTATTAAACCGGCGGCGTAAGCGGCTTTGTCCCTCAGGCTTCCGACTCATCTCCCAAAACTAACCCTGCCTTCCAAAACTATTACAAATATATTACTACTCGGGGCTGCCTTGGACCTTAGCTTGAATTCTTACCGGCAGGCCCCAGATATGAATAAAGCCTGGCGAGGCGCTCTGGTCAAACACATCGCCTTTGTCATAAGTGGCTAGACTATAATCGTAAAGCGAAACCGATGACCTTCTGCCCACAACCGTGCAATTGCCCTTGAAAAGCTTCACTCTCACCGTTCCGGTAACATTTCTTTGCGCACTATCTACATAGGCAGCAAGATCACGACGCAACGCTGTGAACCACAACCCATTATAGACCATATCAGCGTACTCGGCAGATACCTTTTGGTTGAACCGCAACTGGTCTTTAGTCAAGGTCATTGCCTCCAAGGCCTGATGGGCCTTAAGCAGTACCACGGCTGCTGGAGCCTCATATATTTCCCGCGATTTTATCCCCACTAGCCTGCTCTCAACATGGTCAATCCTTCCCACCCCGTGGCTGCCTGCTACCTCATTTAGCTTCTGGACCAGCGTAACGCCGTCCATCTCCTCTCCATTGAGGCTGACCGGTTCACCACTTACAAACCCAATCTCAACATATCCTGGCTCGTCAGGACATACCGACGGCGACCGCGTCCAGGCAAAGACCTCCTCGGGCGGCTCAACCCAGGGGTCTTCCAGGACGCCGCATTCTATGCTTCTACCCCACAGGTTCTCATCTATCGAGTACGGGCTGGTAGCCTTGACCGGAATAGGAATACCATGCTTTTCGGCATAGGCAATCGTCTCCTCCCGGGTCATTCCCCACTCACGTGCTGGTGCAATTACTTTCAACTCAGGAGCTAAAGTGGCCACGCTGACATCAAAGCGGACCTGGTCATTACCTTTTCCGGTAGAGCCATGCGCTACAGCCACCGCCTTCTCCTTCCTCGCCGTCTCCACCAGCAGCTTGGCTATCAAGGGGCGCCCCAAAGCAGTGGCAAGCGGGTACTGCCCCTCGTACACCGCATTCGCTTTAAGCGCCGGGAAAACGAAGGATTTTACAAAGGTCTCGCGTGCATCCACCGTCAGCGCCTTCACAGCACCTATCTTAACTGCTTTTTCCTGAATTGCCGCAAGGTCGGTCACACCACCTATGTCCACCGTCAGCGCGATAACATCCATCCTGTATTTCTCAGCAAGCCACTTTATTGCTGCAGAGGTATCCAGACCCCCGCTGTAGGCTAGGACTACCTTGTCCATCCCTATTCCCTCCTGCTCAGAACTTTGTCAAGCACGCCCAAAGCCTCATCTACCTCCCTCTCGGTGATAATCAGAGGTGGCATAAAACGAACCGCGTTGGGCTTAACTCGGTTCACCAGCAAGCCTTCCTTCAGACAGTCCAGGACCACCTCCTCAGCAATGTCATCAGCAAACTCAACAGCTAACAGCAACCCGCTGCCTCTTACCTCAGTGATGAAATTGAATTTCTCTTTAAGTTTCTCCAGGCTAGCTTTGAAATAATTGCCCACCCTCCTTACATTTCCAACTATATCGTTATCGATGATAAACTTCAACACCGCCAGGCTCACAGCACAAACGAGCGGGTTGCCTCCAAAAGTGGAACCATGCTCACCTACGGCGAATACTGAGGCTTTCTCCTTGGCCAGAAGAGCTCCTATGGGCACACCCCCACCCAGACCCTTGGCCAAGGTCATTACATCTGGTTCCACGCCAGCCTGCTCATAAGCAAATAGCGTACCAGTCCGGGCGACGCCGGTCTGCACCTCGTCAAATATCAGCAAAATACCCCTCTCATCACACCACATACGCAGCCCCTTCAAGTACCCATCGCCGGGGACATTAACACCACCCTCGCCTTGAATCGGTTCCACCATCACCGCACAGGTCTTCTCCGTAGTCGCCCTTTTTACGGCCTCAATGTTGTCATACTCAACGTTAATAAACCCTTCAGGCAATGGAAGATAGGGCTGCTGGAGCTTTATCTGCCCGGTGGCTGCCGTTGTAGCCAGGGTACGTCCGTGAAAAGAGCCCCACGTGGTTATGATCTCATAAGCCCCGCCAAGCCGTAGTTTCCCATGCCTGCGTGCCAGCTTTATAGCACCCTCGTTAGCTTCGGCCCCGCTGTTACAAAAGAAAACCCTTTCAAAACAACTGTTATCCACCAACAGCTTAGCCAGCTCCACCTGCGGAATGGTATAGAAGTGATTGGACGCCTGAATCAGGGACTGTGCCTGTTTAATCAGTGCTTCAACCATCACAGGGTGGCAATGCCCCAGACTGTTTACGGCCACGCCGCTGACGAAGTCAAGGTATTCCCTCCCTTGCACATCCCAGACCCTAGCCCCTCTGCCGCGCACAAGCGTCACTGGCAGGCGCTTGGTCACCTGCATAAGTAACTGATGCTCCAGCTCCTGCCACCTGTCTGTGAGACTAACCGATTGTGGTTCCATCGCCCTTTCCGTCTATCTCGTTCAGCAAAGCATGGGGAGATGTCCCGTCTATGATACGTGCCGCCGGTACCCCGGACAAGGCAATCAAGCAAGCTTCGATCTTTGCTGCCATACCACCGGAGACCACCCCGGAATCAATCAGACCTTTTGCCTCGCCGGGGCCAATCCTCCTGAGCAGCCTCCGAGAGCTATCATAGACGCCGGGAACGTCGGTTAAGAAGATCAGCCTCTCCGCCTTCAACGCAGCGGCGACTTCAGCGGCAACCGTGTCACCGTTCACATTCAATATATTGGTCTCATCGTCCGAGTCCAGCGAACCTAGACTTACGGGTGCAATGACAGGCATGTAGCCCGCTTCCAGCAAAACATTGAGCAGGGTAGTATCCACATTCAACTCCTCGCCAGTATATCCCAGCTCCGGCGTCTTATTGCGTGCCACGATCAAGCCTCCGTCAACGCCGCTAAGTCCCACAGCCTTACCACCCAAGCGCCACACAGCCGATACCAGCTCCTTATTCACCAGACCGGCAAGGATCGCAGTCACCACTTTGAGCGTCTCTTTGTCCGTGACTCTCAGCCCCCGTATGAAAGTGGTGGTAATACCCAGCCTCCCAAGCCAATCAGAAACCGTGTTGGCACCACCATGGACCACCACCAGAGGTACACCCCTCCTTTGCAAAGTGACCAAATCCTCAAGCGTGGTATCAGCACTACCAAAAGTGCTACCACCTATCTTGACCACCACCAGTCCTGTCATCACAGCCTTACTTGTCCTTTATCCCAATACTATTACCTGTGCGAGCCCATCGCTACCTTGCGCTCTAGCAGAGAAATGCCGACTTCGGGGCTAACTCGTATAGGCGCTATTAATGGTAACATATTCCTCAGATAAATCGCACCCCCATGCCACCGCCTTCGCCGAACCTAGATTTAGGTGCAGTCTGAGCGACACCTCATCCGCAGTCAGGTCCATGCTCAGTCTGCGCTTGTCAAAAGGCTGCGGTTGTCCCCCCCTCATAACACAGGTACCACAAAGATAGACGTCCAACCTCTTTTCCTCCATGCGGATACCACTTCGTCCCAGGGCAGCAACAATACGCCCCCAGTTGGGGTCGTTGCCGTGGACAGCAGCTTTTACCAGCGGGGAGGCTGCAATGGTGCGGGCCGCCGTGCGTGCCTCGACCATATCAAGAGCGCCTTCCACCATAACCTCGATCAACTTTGTGGCACCTTCACCGTCTCTGGCAATGTATTTGGCCAGGTAAACGCAGGCCTCTTCCAGTGCCCTGGCAAACAAACCGGCAGATTCTTCCCCGATTTTGGTCCCCGACATCCCGTTCGCCAGCAACACCACCATATCATTGGGACTGGTATCACCATCAACGGTGACCATGTTAAAGGAAACATCGACAGCCTGCCGCAGGCAAGCCTGAAGAAGCTTAGCTTCCACATCGGCATCCGTAGTCAGAAAACTGAGCATGGTAGCTAGCTGGGGGTGTATCATACCAGCCCCTTTGGCCACACCGCCGACTGTAAATACACCCAAATCCGCTTGAACACGCAGGGCAATCTCTTTGGGAAAGGTATCAGTGGTCATAATCGCCTTCGCCAGCTCGTGCCCGCCGTCCCGCTTGAGGACAATTGTCCCCACTCCGCTCCGGACACGTTCAACAGGCAACCTGACGCCGATCACACCGGTGCTTGCCACCAGTACGTCGCTCGCCGATACCCCCAGCCGCCTCGCCGCCAGCTCAGCCATCTCCTCGGCGTCGGCAATGCCCTCATCTCCGGTACAGGCATTGGCACAACCCGAATTAACTATGAGGCTCTGAGCCCTGCCGGACCTTACCCGCTTCTGCGAAACAACCACCGGGGCCGCTTTAATGACATTCGTGGTGAAGACACCAGCCACAGTGCATGGCTTCTCGGAGTGAAGAATAGCCAGGTCTGCACCACCGCCTGCTTTTATGCCGCAGCCGGTAGCTCCGGCCAGAAAACCCTGCACTGAAGTGACGGTGCCCGATGCCAAAAACTCAAACATTGCCGTCTCCGACTGAAGCCAAATAATAGCTCAAAGGGGACTATTTTGCAAAGCGGTAACTGCTATACCCACCCACCAGCCCGGTCGGGCCTGGTACGAGCCTCAGACGGCACTGCCCTCCACAACACGGATACTATCACTAGGCATATCCCCACAGCTACAAACCCGAAACCATACATCCGCATAGGCCTCAAGATATCATTGAACAGCCGGAGCAGGCTCGATTGGAACTGTGAATAGGCATCAGGGGGTACAGGTAAATGGCCGAGCAACACATCACCCAGAGAACCGAAAAATGAGACCACCACACAGCCAACCCCAACCGTGATAAAAGCAGCGCCGACCGCCCGGGTAATAGGCTTTGGCTGCCACCAATGCACCAGGCAGACCAACAGCACCAGCACCACAGCTGGTATAATTAGCACCCGCGGGGCAATCCTGAGATAAGCAGTTATGCGATTGATCAGGCCAAACTGGGAGACCACTCCCGCCCCCAGGCTGGACTCGCTGAGCAACAGAGTATCCGGAACTATGCCGCCGATCTCGCTGTATATCCTGGAAACAACGGCCTCCATGTCGCCTGTCGGAGCATTTTGCAACTCCGGCGATAGGGACGCAGCCCTGGCAGCATAGTCCTGTATTATCTGCTTTATCCCGCCCAGGTAGATAGCTGTGTCTGTCGTACCTTCGTCAATAGATCTGTAGATACTGCGGACAACATTCCCGATTTCCTCTTCTAATTCAGGTTCAAGCCCGGAAAGCGCCGCTTCAACACTACCCCCGGAAATGCCCTGACCCGCAAGAAAGGACTCCAATTGCTCGGTTAGCATGGAGTAAATACCGAGCTGCTTTAGCTCGGCTACCACAAAATCAGGGTTAAGTACAGTCAGATTGAGAGTGATGGCAACGCCCAGCAAAGACAGCACCGAGACCAGCAGTAGGCAGAAGAACCCCGAGAAGAACCCTTTGACGCTGTCCATCATGTTGTGTTTTTAAGAATCTTTCGGCATACCAGCCCGATTTATTGCAGCAACAGCACGGTTGACACACATAAACGACGGGTGACCGCCTTCAGTTGGATGACACCGAAGGGAAAAGCTTCCGCTTCTTGTGCCTGAGTAAGTTCTCTGAAATATAGACAAGCGGTTTCCTGGCAAGGGTAAATTTCTCGTGGAAACGACGCAGGACTTCACTAAGTCCCAGTATATCTGCATCCCGGTGCGAGCCGGCCAGCTTATAGAAACGTTTGCCCGCCTCCTCGTAGTCTTCGGCCGACCATGATAGCCTCCTGAGACGAGCAGGGATTGCATCCATATTCGGGGTAGCTTGATAGCCTGGCATCACGTGCTCAGGAAACATGCCTAAAATAAATAGGCATAGGTCAGCTATTCTTTTGTAAAAAGCAAACCTGTGTTCATCATCCACACTCTCACAAAACTTGATGAGGCTATCGACATCCATATCGCTGAACCTAAGACGGCGCCACACCCCTTTTCTTACCCTGACAGCTATGGCAAAACTCCGAACCTTGGTAAAGGAGGCGAGCATGTCAGACAGGTACTCCACAGTCCCCTCTTCGGAAAGAAAATTGGCAACGTCTCGAGCATCGAATACCGGCACCTTCTGAAAGCCAGTTTTCTCTATTGTGTAGCTCTGCGTCCTCAAGTCCCGGGCAGCTTTTCTCAGCAGTACTTCAAACAAAAAGGTGGGGGATATTGAGGTCATCAACCTTTCTTCCCCTGTAAGCAATATCCTTTGAAAGACTTTCTCTATTTCCTGGTCCAGCATGCCTTCGATAAGCTGGACATCGCCTCTTATCACCTCCAGCCTGCCAAGCAGCTGTGGGGCAACGGTTTCCACCAAGAACCTGATATCGCTATCCGAGAACCTGGAAGTCTCCCTTCCAGACACTGGTTGCCACACCCTCCTTCAGGTCTCTAAAGAATTTTATCACCTGCAGAAAAGGCAGTACAGAGTCACCTCACACGTTCACAGGCCAGCCTCACGGGCTTTCTTCCTCAACTCATACAGCTTGGCTATCGCCTCCAACGGGGTCATTGAGTCAACATCGAGCTCAGCTATTTCCCTGAAAAGCGCCCGGCTGTTGTCGAAAAGAGAAAGCTGACGTCCGGCCTCCTGGCCCCTGGCTACGCTTTGGTCCCGTTTGAATGGCACTTGGTCACTCTCCATCTGCGCCAGTACCGCCTGTGCCCTTCTTATCACCGTCCTGGGTAGCCCGGCCAGCTGGGCAACATGAATGCCGTAGCTTTTGTCAGCCCCACCAGGCACAACCTTGCGCAAAAAGATTACCTTTCCCCCTTCCTCCGTCACTGCCACATTAAAGTTCTTCACTCGCGGCAGGAGACGACCCAGCTCCACAAGCTCATGATAATGTGTGGCGAACAGTGTCTTGGCCCCAAGGCCGGGATGATTATGAATATGTTCCACCACTGCCCAGGCGATCGAGAGTCCGTCATACGTGCTCGTCCCTCTCCCGATCTCATCCAGGACGATCAAAGACTTCGGCGTCGCATTGTTAAGTATGTTGGCTGTCTCTATCATCTCAACCATGAACGTCGACTGTCCCATCGTCAGGTCTTCTTGAGCCCCGATCCTGGTAAATATGCGGTCAACAACGCCTATATTCGCCGATTCAGCAGGAACAAAGCTGCCAATTTGTGCCAGAAGCACGATCAGCGCCACCTGCTTGAGATAAGTAGACTTTCCTGACATATTGGGGCCGGTCAAGATAATTATCTGCGCGTCATCGTTGCAAAGATAGGTGTCATTCGGTATGAAAGCTGACGCGCCCAGACTCCTCTCCACCACGGGATGACGTCCACCACGGATGGTTATGGCACTACCCGTGTTCAATTCTGGCTTCACATATCCATACCTGGCAGCCACCTCAGCTAGGCTGAGGAACACATCCACCTCAGCTAAAGCCCTTCCTGCAGACAAAATCCCCTCCCCGGAACCGGCGACCTGCCGGCATACCTGGCGGAAGAGCAGGGACTCGAGCTCGGCAATCCTCTCGCGCCCGTTGAGTATCACCGATTCATACTCCTTCAGTTCCGAGGTGAAAAACCTTTCGGCATTGGCCAGAGTCTGCTTGCGGATATAGTCCGGAGGCACCAGATGAAGGTTAGGTCTGGACACTTCCAGATAGTAACCGAATACCGCATTGTAGCCTACCTTCAGGGACTTGATTCCGGTGCGCTCTCTTTCCTGCCGCTCCAGGTTTGTCAAGTACTCTTTTGCCCGGCCGACAGCTGCCCTGATCTCATCAAGCTCACGAGAAAACCCTTGTCGTATTACCCCGCCCTCTTCCGGACTGCCAGCTGGGCTATCGACAAGTGACCTCCTGATGAGTTCCACAACTTCGGGGAACGACCTCAGTTCTTCATTCAACCACTCCCACCGCCAGCCGCTTTCCTCCAGTTGCTGCCGTATCTGGTCAATCTTTTCCAGAGCCGAACACAAAGCAGTAAGGTCTCGCGGGCTAGCTGTGTCCCCTTTTACCCGGTTTATCAGTCGCTCCACGTCAGGGATGTCTTTGAGGAGCAAGACCAAACTATGCCGCAATACCGCATTCCGGAACAGGATTTCAACAGCTTCCTGCCGTCTTTCAATTTGCTTTATGTCAATAAGTGGCTGCCCTAACCATTTCCTGAGCAACCTTCCGCCCATGGAGGTGCAGGTCAGGTCGATCACCGAAATCAAAGACCCGGTGCTCGTGCCCTGTCTGGCACTGACAAAGAGCTCCAGATTTCGGCGCGTCTGCGCATCGAGCAACATAAACGACTGTGTAGAGTATGTCGACAACTGCGTAAGCTGTCCCAAGGCGGTTTTCTGGTTCTCCTGAAGATAGCGCAGAACGGCACCTGCTGCTTGCACCGCCAACCGTAAGTGTCCACAACCAAAGCCCTCGAGAGAGACCACCCTGAAGTGATCTAGTAAAATGTTGTGCGCCACCTCGTAGTCGAACCAGTAGTCATCGAGCCTGCTTATAGTGGTAGAAAGGGGAATCCAGCTCGAGTCAAAGCCCGCCGGCACTACAAGCTCTCTCGGTCTGAGGCGGTCCAGTTCATTGGCAACCTGTACCGCTGGCAACTGCGTGGTAGCAAATTCACCGGTAGAGATATCAGCATAGGCAATCCCGGCATCATCTTTACTCATAACCAGCCCTGCCAGATAATTGTTGTTCTTTTCACTCAAAAGTGCAGGTTCTACCACCGTACCCGGTGTCACCACCCTGATAACATCACGCTCCACCAACCCTTTTCCCGGCGGACTTAACTGCTCGCATATAGCCACCTTATAGCCATTGCCGATCAGCTTGGCCAGATAGTTGTCCAGGGCATGAAATGGGATCCCGGCCATTGGCACCCTCTGCCCTTTGCCCATCTCCCGCGAAGTTAATGTGATGCCCAGCTCCCTCGATGTGACCCTGGCATCTTCATCGAACGTCTCGTAGAAGTCACCCAGCCTGAAGAAGACTATGGTTTCCGGGTACCGCTGTTTTATC
>FWPV01006735.1_pt1 | contig 21575 bp, 18 predicted proteins | sample 2228371 | NCBI WGS metagenome assembly FWPV01 (sample SAMEA103939776, study PRJEB20133) | metagenome | reverse complement strand
ATCGTGAGGGTGGCCGCTTCTTACGGCCTTTCCGCCTACCCCACCCCGGGGTACGCGGGGGTCTGGGTGGGGGAGGACAAGCTCTGCGCCATCGGGGTGGCGGTGAAGGAGGGGGTGAGCTTCCACGGCTTCGCCCTCAACGTGAACACCGACCTGAACGATTTCAGCGTGATCATCCCCTGCGGGCTCAAGGGCAAGGGGGTGACCTCTTTGGAGAAGCTTCTGGGGAGAAAGGTGCCCATGGAGGAGGCCAAGGCCCAGGTGGTGCGGGCCTTCGCCCAGGTGTTCGGCTGGGAAGCGGAGGTGAGGGGGCGTGCCGCCCAAGTTTAGAACCCTAGAACTGGTCAGCCCAGACGGGGAGCGCATCGAGCTCAAGGTGGTGAAGAACGGCCTGGCCCAGGAGCGGCCGGAGCCCGTGGACCGGAGGAAGCCCTCCTGGTCGGCGTCGAGGATCGCGACGAGCGAGACCTCCGGCAGGTCGAGGCCCTCCCGGAGCAGGTTGATCCCGACGAGCACGTCGAACTCCCCCAGGCGCAGGTCCCGGAGGATCTCGATCCGCTGGAGCGTGTCGATCTCCGAGTGCAGGTAGCGGACCCGCACCCCCATCTCCAGCAGGTAGTCGGTGAGGTCCTCCGCCATCTTCTTCGTGAGGGTGGTCACGAGGACCCGCTGGTCCGCGGCCGCCCGGCGCCGGATCTCCTCGATGAGGTCGTCCACCTGGCCCCGCGTCGGGCGCACCTGCACCTCGGGGTCCACGAGCCCCGTGGGCCGCACGATCTGCTCGACCACGCGCTTGCTCACCCGCAGCTCGTACGGTCCGGGCGTGGCCGACATGAAGACGACCTGCGGGACCTTCGCGATGAACTCGTCGAACCGCAGGGGCCGGTTGTCGAGGGCCGAGGGCAGCCGGAACCCGTACTCGACGAGGGTCTCCTTGCGGGTCCGGTCGCCCTCGTACATCCCGTGGAGCTGGGGCACGGTGACGTGGGACTCGTCGATCACGCAGAGGAAGTCCTCCGGGAAGTAGTCGAGGAGCGTGTAGGGGGGCTCCCCCGGCGCCCGCCCGTCGATGTGGCGGGCGTAGTTCTCGATCCCGGAGCAGAAGCCGACCTCCCGCAGCATCTCCAGGTCGTAGGTCGTCCGCATCCGCAGCCGCTCGGCCTCGAGGAGCTTGCCCTGGGACTCCAGGAAGGCCAGGCGCTCCGCGAGCTCCTGCTCGATCGCGGCGATCGCCCGCGCCATCCGCTCCCCGGAGGCGACGTAGTGGGTGGCGGGGTAGATCGTGATCTCCTGCAGCTCCCCGAGCACCTCGCCGGTGAGGGGGTCGAAGCGCGTGATCCGCTCGATCTCATCGCCCCACCACTCGATGCGGACCGCGGTCTCCTCGTAGGCGGGGAACACCTCGAGGACATCGCCCTGGACCCGGAACCGCCCCCGGGTGAAGCTCACCTGGTTCCGCTCGTACTGGATGTCCACGAGGCGCTGCTTCGCCCACTCCATGTCGGTCGCCACGCCGCGGTGGACCCGCAGGATCTGCCCGAGGTACTCCTCGGGCGAGCCCAGGCCGTAGATCGCCGAGACGCTCGCCACGACGAGGACGTCGCGCCGGGTGAGCAGGGCCGCGGTGGCCGAGTGGCGGAGCCGCTCGATCTCGTCGTTGATCGAGGAGTCCTTCTCGATGTACGTGTCGGTCTGCGGCACGTAGGCCTCGGGCTGGTAGTAGTCGTAGTAGGAAACGAAGTACTCGACGGCGTTGTCGGGGAAGAACTCCCGGAACTCGTTGGCGAGCTGCGCCGCGAGCGACTTGTTCGGCGCGAGCACGAGGGTCGGCCGCTGGACGCGCTCCACCACCTTGGCGATGGTGAAGGTCTTCCCGGTCCCGGTGGCCCCGAGCAGGGTGAGCCGATCCTCGCCCGCGAGGATCCCCTCGACGAGCTCCTCGATCGCCTTGGGCTGATCGCCGGCGGGCTCGAACTCGGCGTGCAGTCGGAACGGCGGCATCACGAGCGATTCTAGGCCCGCCCGGCGACGGGGCTCCCGGGGGCCCGTCGCCCCTACAGGCGGCCGGCCTGGATGATGCGCTGGAGGAACCGCTGCGTCCGGGGCTCTCGGGGTTCGGTGAAGATCCGCTCGGGCGGCCCCTCCTCGAGGATCACGCCGGCGTCCAGGAAGCACACCCGGTCCGCGATGTCCCGCGCGAAGGCCATCTCGTGGGTGGCGATGAGCATCGTCATCCCGCCGGCGGCGAGCTCCCGGATCACCTCGAGGACCTCGGCGACGAGCTCGGGGTCGAGGGCGCTCGTGACCTCGTCGAGGAGCATGATGTCCGGTTCCATCGCCAGGGCCCGCACGATCGCCACGCGCTGCTGCTGCCCGCCGGAGAGCCGGTCCGGGTACTCGTCGCGCTTGTCCGCGAGCCCGAACCGCTCGAGGAGCGCCACGGCCCGGGCCTCGGCCTCGGCCCGCGGCAGCCCGAGCGCCTTCATCGGCGCGAGCGTGATGTTCCGGAGCACGGTCATGTGCGGGAAGAGGTTGAAGGACTGGAAGACGATCCCGATCCGCCGCCGGATCCGGTTCACGTCCACGCCCCGGGCCGTGATCTCCTCCCCGTGGACGACGATCCGGCCAGCGTCCACGGGCTCCAGGAGGTCGATGCAGCGCAGGAGCGTGGACTTGCCCGAGCCGGAGGCCCCGATGAGGCAGACCACCTCGTGCTCGGCGACGGTGAGGTCCACGCCCCGGAGGACCTCGAGCCGGCCGAAGGACTTGCGCAGGCCCTCCACGCGGAGGGCGACCGCATCGGGGACGGGCTCCCTCACAGGGCGCCCCCGGCCTCCCGGCGCCGTCGCTCCCGGGCCACGAGCCAGTCCACGGTCCGCGTGAGCGGCACGGTGATGAGGAGGAACACGAGGGCGGCGCCGAGGAGCGGCGTGAAGTTGAAGCGCGCGGCCTGCTGGATCTGGGCCATCTTGAAGGCCTCGGGCACGGCGACGACGAACGCCACGAGCGCGGTGTCCTTCTGGAGGGCGACGAAGTCGTTGAGGAGCGGCGGGATCACCCGCCGCACCGCCTGCGGGATCACGACGTACCGGAGCGTGTGCCACCGGCCGAGCCCGAGGGAGCGCGCGGCGGCCACCTGGCTCGGGTGGACCGACTCGATGCCGGCCCGGTAGACCTCCGCCACGTACGCCGCGTAGCTCAGCACGAGGGCGACGACGGCCCAGAAGCCCGGGTCCCGCGGCACCCCTCGCAGCCCCAGGCTCGGCACGCCGAACCCGAGCACGTACACGACGAGCACCGTGGGGATCCCCCGGAAGAAGTCCGTGTACACGATGGCCATCGCCCGGATGGGGAAGAAGACCGGGCCCGGGAGGCTCCGCATGACCGCGAGGAGCAGGGCGAAGGCGAGGATGAAGGGCTCGGCGACCATGAAGTACGCCACGTTGCGACCGAACCGCGCCGCGATCTCGGGGAAGGTCTCCCGGAACTCCGCGGTGTTGAAGAAGGCGTCCCGGACCGCGGGCCAGTTGGCCGACCGGGTCACCGACCACCCGAGGAGCCCCAGCACGACGACCGTGCTCGTCACGGCGATGGCCACGCCCGTTGCGCCCTCGGCGCGGAGCGACGCGAGGATCCTGGAGGCCGGACGGCCCGGCGGTGCGTCCGGACCGACGATGCTGGCCCTGGCCCGGTGCGCCTCGTCGCCACCCCCGGCGCCCGTCGCCACGTCCCGCACCCGCCTCCCTACCGGAGGATCGGCACCTCGCCGACGTTCGTCTTCTCCGAGAGCCACTCGGTCTGGATCGCCTCGAGCGTCCCGTCCGCCTTCATCCCCTCGAGGGCCAGGTTCACGCAGTCCCGGAGCGGGTTGCCCTCGGCGAAGGCCATCCCGAAGTACTCGCCCGCGGCGGCGGTCTCGAACTGCCCCACGACGACCCCGTCCTTCACCTCCTGCACGAAGGGGTCGGCGAGGTACAGGGCGGTCGGCAGGTCCACCACGATCGCGTCCACCTGCCCCGCGTTCAGGGCCGCGACCGAGTCCGAGAGCTTGTTGTAGGCGCCGGGCTCCACCTCGGGCTGGATCACCTCGACGATGAAGTCGTAGCTCGTGGTCCCGATCTGGGTGGCGATCCGGTAGGGGCGGAGGTCCGCGATGCTCGTCGCCTGCGTGATGGGGTGGCCCTCCACCGAGACGAGCGCCTGGTTCACGTCGTAGTAGCTCTCGCTGAAGTCGACCGCGCGGTCCCGCTTCGGCGAGTAGGAGATCTGCTCGATCGCGAAGTCCCACGCCTTGGGCCCGGGCGCGTAGGTCTGGTCGAAGGGCGCCACCGTCCACACGACCTCGTCGCGCTCGAAGCCCATGCGCCTGGCCACCTCGTAGGCGACGGCCGCCTCGAACCCCTCGCCGGTGTAGGGGTCGTTGAACTTCCACTCGGGGTGCTCCTTCGTCTCTCCACCGGCGAAGTACGGCGGGTAGGCGGGGTTGTCGGTCCCGATCGTCAGCACCCCCGGCTCCACGAGGTCCACCCCGGCGGCGCACGCGGCGGGGTCCGTCGGCGCCGTGGGCCCGGTCGCCTCCGGCGTCCCCGTCGCCCCCGTGGGCCCCTCGACCGTGGGCTCCTCCGCGCACGCGGCGAGGACGAGCCCCGAGACCGCGATGATGAGCACGATCCTCCGCATCGTCGAACCCCCTCGGATGGTCGCGGGCCATCCCCCGCTCCCCGCGGGCGAGCCTAGCACACGGCCCTCGCGACTCAGGGGACGAAGCCCAGGCCCTTGTCCACCACGTTGCGCAGCGGCTCGCCCGTGAGGTACCGCTCGAGGTTCTCCACGAAGACCTCGACCACGGCCTCGCGCCAGCCCGCGACGTCCCCCGCGACGTGGGGCGTGATCACCACGTTCGGCAGCTCCCACAGGGGGCTCGTCTCCGGCAGGGGCTCGGTCTCGAAGACGTCGAGGGCGGCCGCCGCGATCCGGCCCGAGCGCAGGGCCTCGACGAGCGCCGCCTCGTCCACCGTGCTCCCCCGCCCCACGTTCACGAACCGCGCCCACGGGTTCATCGCGGCGAAGGCCTCCGCGTCGAACAGGTGGTGGGTCGCGGGCGTCGCCGGGAGCGCGTCCACCACCACGTCGGCCCAGCCCAGGGCGTCGTGGAGCTCGTCCACCCCCATCACCGTCCCGAAGACGGCGTCCGGCCGGGTCGTGCGCCCCACCCCCCGGACCACCATCCCGAAGGTCTTCGCGGTCCGGGCGATGGCGCGCCCGATCGAGCCCACGCCCACCACGAGCAGGCGCTTGCCCTCGAGCGTCTCCGTGTCGCGGGGCCGCCACTCCCGGCGCCGCTGGCGCTCGAGGACCCCCCGCAGGTCCTTCGCGAACAGGAGGAGGAGGCCGACGACGTGCTCCGCGATGGGCCGATCGAAGACCCCGCGGGCGTTCGTGAGGACGACGTCGGAGGCGACGAGCTCGGGGAACAGGAGCCCGTCCACGCCCGCCGAGGCCGCCTGGATCCACCGGAGCGACCCGGCGCTCACCCAGACCGGTCGGAGGAGGTCGCGCCCGCCCGACCACGCGAACAGGACGTCGGCGCCCTCCAGGGCCGCCGCGAGCGCCTCCGGGGTCTCCGCGTACCGCAGCTCCACGGCCTCGGCGATCGCCGGGAGCCCCGGGGGCGGACGCTCCTCGGTGGCGCCCATCACGACGACCCTGCCTCGCCCGTCCGTCACAGCGGCCTCCTGCCGGCGAACCCGGCGTCCCGCTCGTGGTAGTGGGCGACCCGCTCCTCCCCCTCGCGCCAGCACAGCCACACCCGGCGCCCCTCGACCTCGCCGGGGAGGTCCACGAGCCCCGCCTCCGGGTCCCGCAGGACCACGCCGAGCTCGGCCAGGCGCTCGAGCTCGACCCGGAGCGTCTCCGCGGCCTCGAAGTGCCCGGGGTCGGCGGCCACCCCTCCGGGATCGGCGGCCACCCGCTCCCGGAGCACCCGGGCCGAGGCGATGAGGCGCCGGCGGGCCTCGCGGATGCGCGCCAGGCGTTCCCGCAGCTCCGGCAGGAGCGCGTCGGCCTCGGCCGGCGTGAAGGATCGCTCGCTCACAGCCCGAGCACCCCAGGCAGCTCCGCCATCGAGGCGATGCGCGGTGCGTCGGCGAAGCCCGGGTACCGGCCCCGCCGGTCGATGAGCACGGGCCGCATCCCCACCGCCGCCGAGGGGGCGATGTCGAGCTCGGGGTGGTCGCCGACGTACACCGACGCCTCCGGGGCCACGCCCGCCCGCTCCGTCGCGAGCAGGAAGATCCGGGGGTCGGGCTTCTCGACGCCCTCGATCCCGGAGATCACCCGCACGGGCAGATGGGTGAGCACGCCGAGGCGCCCGAGGAGCCGCTCCAGCCAGTCCTCGTAGTTCGAGATGACCCCGAGGACGAGCCCCGCGGCACGCAGCCGCTCGAGCACCGGCGGGACGTCCTCGAACAGCCGGTAGTTGTCGAGGTCCGTGAAGGTCCCGTAGATGCGCTCGACGAGGCCGTCGGCGGGCGGGATCCCGAGCTCCCCCAGGAGGGCGACGTACACGCCGCGCCAGAAGGCCCGGGAGCGCTCGGGCGAGGTCGTCCACAGCTCCCCGGCCTCCGCGGCCGCCCGGAACCGCTCGAACACGACGTGGGAGCGCGAGCGGACCTCCTCCTCGCCCACGGGGTACCCCTCCTCGCGGAGCACCCTCGCGAGGAGGTCCGGGAAGCTGGGGTGGGGGTGGACGAGGGTCTCGCCCGCGTCGAAGAACACGGCGGCGGCGCGCACGCCTGCAGGATAGCCGGCGAGGCTCAGGCCTTCGCCGCGGCCCGCTCGCGCAGGTCCGCCCAGACCCGCTCCACCTGGGCCTCGAGCTCCTCGAGGGTCCCCTCGTTGTCGATGAGGATGTCCGCCACCGCGGCCTTCTCCTCCAGCGGCGCCTGGGCGGCGATCCGCGCCCGGATCTTCTCCTCGGACATGCCGCGGTCCCGCATGAGCCGCTCGATCTGGGTCCGCTCCGTGGCCGAGACGACGATGAGCACGTCGAAGGCCGTGTGCATCCCGGTCTCCACGAGGAGCGGGGCGCTGAAGACGACCACGGCGTCGGTGTCCCGGTAAGCCTCCGAGGCCTCCGCGAACATGCGCCGGACCTCGGGGTGCACGATCGCCTCCAGGTCCCGGCGGGCGGCGGGGTCGGCGAACACGATGCTCGCCAGGGCCTCCCGGTCGAGGTCGCCGCCGGGGGCGAGCACCGAGGCCCCGAAGCGCTCCACCACCGCCTGGAACCCCGGCGTGCCGGGCTCGACGGCCTTGCGGGCCAGGACGTCGGCGTCGAAGACGATCGCGCCGCGCCGCTCCAGCATCCGAGCGACCGTGCTCTTCCCCGACCCGATGCCGCCGGTCAGCCCGACGAGCAGCACGGCTAGTCCGCCCGGCCCTCGCGGCGCTTGAGGTCCTCGAGGATGGCCTCGAGGGAGATCTCCTCCTCGGCCTCCTCCGCGGCCGCCGGCGCCGGCTCCTCGGCCGTGGCGGACCCGGGCTCGGGCCCGGGCTCGGCCTCCGGCCGCGCCGGCTCCTCCTCCTCGATCTCCCGCGCCGGGGTCGGCAGGGCCGCTCCCACCTGGCGCATGGACAGGCTCACGCGCCGCCTGGGCACGTCCACCTCGATGACCTTGACCCGCACCTGGTCGCCCACGGAGAGCACGGCCTCCGGCGACTCCACGTGCTGCTCGGAGAGCTCCGAGATGTGCACGAGGCCCTCGATCCCGGGGGCGACGCGGACGAACGCCCCGAAGGGCACGAGCTTGGTCACCTGCCCCTCGATGATCTCCCCGGCCGCGTACCTCCGCTCGAACTCCTTCCAGGGGTCCTCCTGGGTGGCCTTCAAGCTGAGGGAGACCCGCTCCCGCTCCAGGTCCACGTCGAGGACCTCGACCTCCACCTCCTGGCCCACCTGGACCACCTCGCTCGGGTGGTCCACGTGCTTCCAGGACAGCTCGGAGACGTGGACGAGGCCGTCCACCCCGCCGAGGTCCACGAAGGCCCCGAAGTTCACGATCGAGGACACCGTGCCCTTGCGCCGCTCGCCCTTGCGGAGGGACTCGAGGAAGCGCTTGCGCCCCTCGCTCTGGGACTCCTCCAGGAAGGCCCGGCGCGAGAGCACGACGTTGTTCCGGTTGCGGTCCAGCTCGATGATCTTGCACTCGAGCTCCTGGCCGACGAAGGGGTGGAGGTCCCGCACCCGGCGGAGGTCGACGAGGGAGGCGGGCAGGAACCCGCGCAGGCCGATGTCGAGGATCAGCCCGCCCTTCACGACCTCGATGACCGGCCCCTTGATCGTCCCGCCGGCCCGCATGACCTCCTCGATCCGCCCCCAGGCGCGCTCGTACTGGGCGCGCTTCTTGGAGAGGATGAGGCGGCCCTCCTTGTCCTCCTTCTGGAGCACGAGGGCCTCGATCCGGTCGCCCACCTGGACCACCTCGTGGGGGTCCACGTCGTGGCGGATCGAGAGCTCCTTGGCGGGGATCACGCCCTCGGACTTGTAGCCGATGTCGAGGAGGACCTCGTCGCGGTCGATCTTCACGACCGTGCCCTCGACGATGTCGCCCTCCTTGAAGTCCCGGAGGGAGGCCTCGATGGCCTCGACCAGCTCCTCCGGGGTCAGATCCCGCTCTGGCGCGGTCTTCGTCGTCGTCTCGTCGATCGGAACCATCTCCTCCTGCTGCGGGCGCCCACCCGCGGCAGGTGGGAGTGGCCGAGGTGGTGCGGCGCGCCGCGCGACCCCCGGATGGTAGATGGCCCGCCGAAAGGCCGTCAACGGCCTCAGTGGCCCTCGGGGGTGGCCTCCGCCCAGTTGGGGCCCCAGCCCACGTCGGCCCGGAGCGGCACCGACAGCTCGTAGGCCGCCTCCATCTCGGCCTTGACGAGGGCCGCGGCCTCCTCCACCCGGGCCGCCTCGACCTCGAAGACGAGCTCGTCGTGGACCGTGAGCAGCATGTGGCAGTCCAGGTCCGAGGAGCGCAGCGCCCGGTCCACCCGGAGCATCCCGAGCTTGAAGACGTCCGCCGCGCTGCCCTGGATCGGCGCGTTCAGCGCCATCCGCCGACCCATGTCGCGCACGCGGGGGTTCGAGGACTGCAGCTCCGGGATGTAGCGGCGGCGCCCGAGGAGGGTCTCGGTGAAGCCCTCGGCCGTGGCCCGCGCGACCTGGCGGTCCAGGTACTCCTTGATCCGGGGGAAGGAGGCGAAGTAGGCGTCGATGAAGGCCTGAGCCTCCTCCGGCGTGATCTCCAGCCGCGAGGCGAGCCCGTACGCGTTCATCCCGTAGGCGAGCCCGTAGTTCACGGCCTTCGCCCGGTTCCGCGTCTGGGGGTCCACCTGGTCCAGGGGGAGCCCGTAGACGGCCGCCGCCGTCGCCGCGTGGATGTCCTGACCCGACTCGAAGGCCGCCCGCAGCCCCTCGTCCTGCGCGAGGTGCGCGAGGATCCGCAGCTCGATCTGGGAGTAGTCGGCCACGAGGAGGACCTGCTCGGGCGAGCCCGGCACGAAGGCCCGACGGATCCGCCGCCCGAGCTCCGTGCGGGCCGGGATGTTCTGGAGGTTCGGGTTCGCCGAGGAGATCCGCCCGGTGGCGGCCCCCGTCTGGTTGAAGGTCGTGTGCACCCGACCGTCGACCGGGTCCACCTGCCGGGGCAGCGCCTCGAGGTACGTCGAGTGCAGCTTGTCCAGCTCCCGCCAGGACAGGATCGCGGCCACGATGGGGTGGCGGTCGCGCAGGCGCTCGAGCACGCTCGCGTCGGTGGACAGCTGGCCCTTGGGCGTGCGCTTGCCCGGGGAGAGGCCGAGCTTCTCGTAGAGGATCTGGCGGAGCTGCGGGGGCGAGTTGAGGTTGAACTCCTCGCCGGCGAGCCGGTGGATCTCGGCGCGGAGGGCCTCCATCTGGGTCCGCACCTCCTCCGCCATCGCCCGGAGGTACCCGACGTCCAGGGCGATCCCCCTCGCCTGCATCCGCGCGAGCACCGAGGCGAGCGGCAGCTCCACATCCTCCAGGAGGCGCCGGAGCCCGGCCGCCTCGAGGCGCTCGGTCATGACGGGCGCGAGGAGCGCCACGGCCGCCGCCTCCGCCGCCACGATCCGCCAGGACCCGCCGAACAGCTGCCCCTCGGTCTCCTCCCCCACGCCGGCGAGCGGATCCGCGCCGAGGTACCGCTCACCGAGGGAGCGCAGCTCGTACCGTCCGGCCGCGGGATCCAGGAGGTAGGCGGCGAGCAGCGTGTCGAAGACCACCCCGCCGAGGGAGCCCCCCGCCGCGATGGCCGCGGTCGCCGCCTCCTTCGCGTCGTGGAGCCACTTCGGCGCAGCGTCCGCCAGGGCCGGCCCGAGCTCCTCGAGGGAGCGGAGCGGCGCGTAGGCGGCCTGCGCCCCGCCGGGGGAGACCGCCGCCCCCCGCACCGCTCGCCCCTCGAGCTCGAGCCGCAGGGCCTTCGGGGCGTCGGCGGCGAGGAGCCGCGCGAGCTCGGCGGGGGTGGCCTCCCGCAGGTCGAGCTCGGCCGCCTCCGCGACCGGCTTCGCCGCCCGGGCGACCTCCTCCAGGCGCTCCAGGAGGCTCCGGAACTCGAGCGCGGTGAACAGGCGCCGGACCGCCTCGGGGTCCCACTCCCCCATCGCACAGTCCTCGGGCTCCACGGGGAGGTCGAGGGAGGTGTTCAGCCGGGCCAGGTCCTTGTTGAGGAGCAGCCGCTCCCTCGCCGCCTCGATCGCCTCCCGGAGCTTGCCGGTGAGCTCGTCGGTGCGCTCGAGGAGCTCCTCGACCGAGCCGAAGGTCTGGACGAGACGGGCGGCGGTCTTCTCGCCCACGCCGGGCACACCGGGGATGTTGTCCGAGGGGTCTCCCTTCAGGGCCACGAGGTCGAGGTACCGGTCCGGCGGAACCCCGAAGCGCTCGAGCACGGCCGCCTCGTCGTAGCGGCGGATGTCGGAGATGCCCTTGACGTTGAAGAGCACCGTGATCCCCGGGCGGACGAGCTGGAAGAAGTCGCGGTCGGCGGTCACGATCACAGCCTCGATCCCCCGCTCCGCCGCCCGCGTAGCCAGGGTGGCGATGACGTCGTCGGCCTCGTGCCCCTCCACCCCGAGCACGGGGATCCGCAGCGTGTCCAGGACCTCCGCGATGAGGCCGAGCTGCTGGCGGAGCTCGTCGGGGACCTCCGGCCGACCCGCCTTGTACCCGGCGTCCCGCTCCAGGCGCACCGTCGGCGCCCCCACGTCGAAGGCCACGGCGATGAGGTCCGGGCGCTCTTCCGCGAGGAGCTTGATGAGCATGGAGGTGAAGCCGTAGACGGCGTTCGTCACCTGCCCGCTGCTCGTCGCCAGGCTCGTGGGCAGGGCGAAGAACGCCCGGTAGGAGAGGCTGTGCCCGTCGAGGAGGTAGAGCCGCCTGGTCGTCGGGGGAGCCGATGCGTCCACCGGCCCGATGCTACCCGGAAGCGCTCCCATCTCGGAGGGGGTATCGTTCGGGACCGAACGACCTTGACGGGAATCCGACCCCCAAGGTAGGATTCGCCCGGCCCGAGCCAGGGCCGACCCAGGACCACGGGAGGTGTCGACGGTGGGAGCCGCGTTCATCATCGCCCTTCGCGAGGGCATCGAGGCCGCCCTGATCGTCTCGATCATCCTCGCCTACCTCGCCCAGCTCGGCCGACGCGACCGCGCCCACCTCGTGTGGTGGGGCACGGGCCTCGCGATCGCGCTCTCGGTCCTCGCGGGCACCGTGATCTTCGCCCTCGGGGCCGAGTTCGAGGGAGCCGCCGAGCAGATCTTCGAGGGGCTCGTCACCCTGGCCGCCGTCGGGGTCCTCACGTGGATGATCTTCTGGATGCGCCGCCAGGGCGCGCGGATCCGCTCCCAGCTCCAGGAGAAGGTCGACACCGCCCTCGTCACCGGGGGGCTCGCGCTCGCGGCGCTCGCGTTCACCGCGGTGCTCCGCGAGGGCGTGGAGACCGCCCTGTTCCTCTTCGCGGCCGCCCGGGGGACGGCCGTCGCCTCGGTCGGGATCGGCGGACAGCTCCTCGGCGCCGTCCTCGGTCTCGCCACGGCCGTCGTCCTCGGCGTGCTCCTGTACCGGGGCGGGATCCGCATGAACCTGCGCTCCTTCTTCCGGGTCACCGGCGGGATCCTCGTGGTGGTCGCGGCCGGGCTGTTCGCGTACGCGGTCCACGAGCTCCAGGAGGCCGGGTGGCTCCCGATGCTCGCGGCCACGGCCTTCGACCTCTCCGCCTCCCTGCCCGACGACGCCGGGCTCGGCGCCGTCCTGCGCGGGCTCGTCGGCTACAACGCGGACCCCACGGTCCTGGAGGCCACGGCCTGGGCCGCCTACCTCCTCGTCGTCGGGTTCCTGTTCCTGCGTCCCCAGCCGGTCCCGGTCCCCGTGACCGATCGCCGCTGAGTTGTCACTCTTTCTCGGCCGGAGGGACGGTGCGCACGACCTGCGGCGCTGCGTGAGAAGCCTTGCGCCGCAAGCGGTTCGGCCGGATTGACAGGCCGCCGGGGCGTGGGTACTGTTCGCTCCGGTCCCGAGCGGCCGCAGGGGTCGGACGACGGGAGACGGACCCGGAGCGGTGAGCCGGATCGGGCGGCGCGAGTCGCCCGGCGGCGCTCCCGAGACGGGGATCGGACCGGTCGACCGAGCACCGGGTCGCTTGGGACCACCCTTCGACGGGCCGAGGGGCCGAGCGAGGTGCTCGCGTTTGGGGAAGGCGTGAGCGCGCGCGGAGCTCCTCGGCCCGTCGTCCGTCCTCGGGCGCCCGCGGCTACAGGACCGCGTCGATGAAGCGCTTGGTCTCGGGGAACCGGGGGTTGGTGAGGATCTCCTGGGGCGGACCCTCCTCGAGGATGACGCCCTCGTGGAAGAACATCATCCGGTGCGCCACCTCGCGGGCGAAGCCCATCTCGTGCGTCACGACGATCATCGTCATGTGCAGCTCGGTGGACAGGGACTTCATGACCTCCAGGACCTCGCCGATGAGCTCCGGGTCCAGGGCGGAGGTGGGCTCGTCGAAGAGCATCACCTCGGGCTCCATCGCGAGCGCCCGGGCGATGGCGACCCGCTGCTGCTGACCGCCGGAGAGCCGGATCGGGTACTCGTCGGCCTTGTCGGCGAGCCCCACGGCCTCCAGGAAGTGCATCGCGAGGCCCCGCGCCTCCGCCTCTGGCTTGCCCTTCACCGTCACCGGGCCCTCCATGACGTTCTGCAGGGCCGTCATGTGGGGGAACAGGTTGAACTGCTGGAAGACCATCCCCGTGCGGATCCGGAGCTGGCGGATCTGCTCGCGCTTGTGGCGGGTCCGGTGCCCTCCCTCCAGCCGGATCCCGGCCACCTCGATCGTGCCCTTCGTCGGGTCCTCCAGGAAGTTGATGCACCGCAGCAGCGTGCTCTTGCCCGAGCCGGACCGGCCGAAGACGACGACGACCTCACCCCGGTGGACCTCCATGTTGATGCCCTTCAGCACCTCCAGGTGCCCGAAGGACTTGTGGAGGTCCTCGACCCGGACCACCACCTCGCGGTCCCGCGGGGATCCACGCTCGGCGTTCACGCGGAGCCCCCCACACCCGTCGGGACCTCCACCGCCGCGTGGCCCCCAGGGCCGCGGCCGGTTCCGACGAACCAGCGCCGACGCGGTCCCCCGGCCGCCCGCACGTACCCCTTGGACATCCGCTGCTCCAGGCGTCGCTGGAAGAACGTGAAGATCGCCGTGAGGAGCCAGTACAGGGCCGCCACGAGCACGTACGCCTCCAGGTTCTTGAACGAGGCCTTGCCGACGAGCTGGGCCCGGCGGAAGATCTCCGCGGAGGCCGCCGTGACCCCGAGGAACGAGACGAGGGCGGTGTCCTTCATCATCGCGATGAACTCGTTGCCGGTGGGCGGGATGATGACGCGGAAGGCCTGGGGCAGGACCACCCGCCGCATCTTCTGGGCGTACGTCATCCCGAGCGCGTCGGCAGCCTCCGACTGGCCGTGCCCCACGGACTGGATGCCGGCCCGGAAGATCTCCGTCATGTAGGCGCCGTAGTTGAAGCCGAGCGCCAGCGTCCCCGCCACCGCGGCCTCGAGCGTCAGCACGTCCTTGAGCTGAGGCGAGATCCACTCGTACCTCGAGACCAGGTTGATCCCGATCTGCGGCAGCGCGAGGTACCAGAGGAACATCTGGACGATGAGCGGGGTGCCGCGGAAGAACGACGTGTAGAAGCCCGAGATGCCGTAGGCGACGGGGTTCCTCGACAGGCGCCCCAGGGCGCCGATGAGCGCGAGGACGATGGCGAGGCCGATCCCTCCGAGGGAGATGAGGATCGTGTACCGGAGCCCCCCCGCGATGTACCCGGCCTTCTCCCGCATCCAGGTCGTGTCGAACCCCGAGATCCAGAAGAAGAACGAGATCGCGAGGAAGACGGCGAACCACACCAGGCCCACCTTCACCGGGAACGGGACGCGGGCGCTGGCGAGCGCGATCCGATCCATCCGGCCGCCAGCGGCGATGGGGGGCGGGACCTGTCCCGCCCCCCGCTGCTCGCTCGTGCCCACAGCGCTCGCCGCTCCGCTCAGGCCTGGACGGTCAGGTCGAGGCCGTTGAACCACTTCTTCGACAGCTCGCTCAGCGTGCCGTCGGCGTGCATGTCGCCCACGATCTGGTCCACGGCCTCCACGAGGCTGGTCGGGTCGAGCGGCGCCTTCTTGTCGAAGGCCACCGCCAGCGGCTCGTAGAAGACCGGGTCGCCGACGATCTTCACGGGGTTCCCCTCGTCGATGTACCCCTGGGCCGTCGTGAGCGACGTGATCACCGCGTCGAGCCGACCCACGACGAGGTCCTGCAGCGCCGTCGTGTCGGTGTCGTAGCCCGAGATCTTCGCGTCGTCGATGATGAAGTCGAAGGTGTACCCCTCGATGTCCAGGGTCTTCTGCAGGTAGAACTCGTAGGTGCACCCGGAGCACACCCCGATGGTCTTCCCGTCGAGGTCCGTGGCGAGGTCCTTCACGGAGTCGTCGTCCTCGCGCACCACGACCACGGCGGGCGTGTAGTAGTAGGGCTGCGTGAAGTGGAGGACCTCCTGACGCTCGTTCGTCGGCGTCATCGAGCCCACGCTCATGTCCCACCGGTCGTTCCACCCGCCCGCGGTGATGAGGTCCCACGAGGGCGTCTCCCAGGCCACGTCCACGCCGAGACGGTTGGCGATCTCGGTCGCGACGTCGATGTCGAAGCCCTCGTACTCGCCGGTCTCCTCGTTGAGGAACGACTGCGGCGGGTAGGCGGGGTCGATCTAGACCCGGATCACGCCGTCCTGGCAGATCCTGGCGAGCAGGTCGCCCGCGTTCGGATCCACCGTTGCGCAGACCCCCTCACCGGCCCCGGTCGCTGCGGTCGGGCCGGTCTCCCCCGCACCTCCCTCGCCGCCTCCGCACGCCGCCGCGAGGAGCGCGAGGACCGCGACGGAGGCCAGCAACAGCCACGATCGCCTGCTGCGCATGCTCCCTCCTTCTCCCAGGGGTGAGGATCGGGCTTGCGCCCTCACCCGCCAGACTCTACGGCCTCGGGGGGCCCGGGGCAACGCGACCGTCACCCCGCTCGCGCGAGCCACCGCCCCCCCTCGACCTCATACGTACCCACGGCCGCCAGCGGTTGGGCCAGGTCCCCGCCCTCACCGAAGGCGTACGCGCGAGCGAGCCCCTCGAAGGAGCCCACGCCGTCGAGGGCGGCGAGGAGCGAGCGTCGGTCCGACGCGCCCTCGCCGAAGGCGAGGAGGAGCAGCCGCGCGGCGTCCCAGCCCTCCACGGCGCACGGCCCCGGCGGGAGCCCGAACTCCGCCTGGTAGTCCTGGATGAAGCGCTGGGCCGCGAGGGCCGTCGAGGTGAGGACGTCCGTGCAGGCGCTCACCGCGAGGGCGCCCTCGGCCGCCGCGCCTGCGGCCTCGAGGAACCCCTGGTCCCGGATCCGCCCGGTCCCGACGAAGGCGACCCGCCGCAGGCCCGACTCGACCAGCCGCCGGCGCACGGCCGCCCCGAGCGCCCCCTCCCCCGTCCAGACGACGACGCCGCAGCCAGAGGCCCGCACGACCTCCGGGACCCCCCCGAGGCCCGCCTCGTCGACGGCGCGCCGGACCCGGAGGGGGAGCTCCGCCGTGCCCAGCGCGGCCTCGAGCAGCCGGCCGCCCGGCAGGCCGGCCTCCTCGAGCACGCAGAGGCCCCGTCGGCCTCCTCGCAGACCGCGGAGGAGCCGCCCGAGGGCGCGGCCCTCCGCCCGTTGGTCGGCCACCAGCCGCCGCCAGCCGCCCCACCCGCGCTCCGCGAGGTCCGAGCCCGCCCCCGACAGCGAGATCCAGGGGACGCCGGCCGCGTCCAGCGCCTCCCCGAGCGCCGCCTGCCAGGGCAGCCCCGGCGCGGCGATCACCGCCACGATCCCGGGATCGCGTGCGATCTCCGCCGCCACCTCGAGCGTGCCGGGGACGTCGCCGCCGGTGTCCAGGGGCCGCAGCTCCACCTCCGCCGGCGCGTCCCCCGCGATCGTCGCCGCGCGGAACGCCAGCTTGGCCCCCTGGAAGGCGGGGGCGATCCGGTCGCCCGGCGCCTCCAGGTCCGCGGCCTCGACGTACGCGACCGTCACCCGCGGCGGCGCCGTCGGGCTCGGTGAGGGCGAGGGTGATCCCGAGCTCGAGGTGGGCACCGGGCGCGAGGGGGGGACCGGGGATCCCGGCCCGGCCGCCGCGGTGCAGGCCGCGAGCAGCCACGCCAGGACGACGAGCGCGCTCGACCGACGGCGTCCCGGGATCCGCTCCACCTCGGTCAGTGTAGGGAGCCGCCCGTGGAGGGAGCCGCCCGCCGCGGCGCCCTACACTTGGGGGCGCCGCCGGGGTGATGGAACCGGTAGACATGGTCGCCTCAAAAGCGACTGCGCGCAAGCGCGTGCGGGTTCGAGTCCCGCCCCCGGCACCGCCTCAGACCACGAGGGACTCCTCCACGAGCTCCCCGCGGGCGAAGCGCTCGAGCCCCAGGCACGAGACCTCCACGGTCCTCGCCTCGCCCTCGAGGAGCAGCTCGGCGAGGAGCCGCCCCACCACCGGCCCGTGCTGGAACCCGTGGCCGCTGAACCCGCAGGCGAGGTAGAGCCCCTCGAGCCCGGGAACGGGGCCGAGGATGGGGTGCCGATCGGGCGTCATCTCGTACAGGCCGACCCACACGCGCTCGAGCCCCGCCTCGGCGAGCGGGGGGAACACCCGGAGGGCCGTGGGCAGGAGCTCCTCGGTGACGAAGCGCTGGTCGGGCGCGAGATCGAAGGACGGGCGCTCGTGGGGCGAGCCCATCCCCATGAGGACGCCGGGCCCCTCGCGGTGGAGGTAGAAGCTGGTCGCGGCATCGATCACGAGCGTCCGTCGCTCGGGCGCCCCGGGGAAGGGTCCGGTCGTCACCACGTGTCGGGGGACGGGCTCCAGGGGGAGCTCCACGCCCGCGGTCCGGGCGAGCGCCCCGGCCCAGGGCCCCGCCGCGTTCACCACGGCGGGCGCCTCGACGTCCCCCGCCGAGGTCCCGACCCCGCGGACCCGTCCTCCGCGGACGGCGATCCCCGTGACCTCGACCCCGGTGCGGATCTCGGCACCGGCCCGGCGGGCGAGCGTCGCGTACCCGAGCGTGAGCCCCGAGGGGTCCGCCACGCCGTCGCGCGGGCCGAAGGTCGCGCCCACGACCCCCTGGAGGGAGATCCCCGGCACGAGCTCGGCCGCCTCCTCCGGCGAGAGGAGCTCGACCTCCACCCCGAGGACCCGCTGCCGCTCGGCCGTCGCCACGAAGCCCGGCCAGGCCGCCTCGTCCCGGACGAGGAACAGGTACCCGTCCTGCCACACGTCGAGCGGCAGCCCGTGCTCCTCGCTGAAGCGCAGGATCATCGGGATGCTCGCCTGCGACAGGCGCACGTTCACCTCGCTCCCGAACTGGTAGCGGAACCCGCCGGCGCACGCGCCCGTGGAGCCCGTCCCCAGGCGCTCGGCGCGCTCGAGGAGCAGCACCCTGCCCGCGCCGGCGGCGGCCAGGTGGTAGGCGGCGCTCGCGCCGACGATGCCCCCGCCCACGACGACGACGTCGGCCCGGTCCCTCACGCCAGCCGCTCCAGGGCCGCCGCCGCGACGGCCAGGTCCTCCGGGGCCATGCCGACGGACTTGAACACCGTGATCTCATCGGGGCTCCGGCGCACCGTGGCGCCCCGGACCACCTCGGCGAGGTCGGCGACCACGTGGTCCCGGGGGATCGCACCCGCCCGCATCGGGATGAGCAGGTCGCCGGCCTCGGCGAGGGCGACGGCCCGGTCCTCCACCACGACGCGGGCCCGACGCACGGCCTCGTCGTCCAGCTCACGGGTCTCGGGCGTGTAGGCGCCGACCGCGTTCACGTGGACCCCGGGCGGGAGCAGGGCGCCATCCAGGACGGGCGTCGGGCTCGTCGTGCAGGTGCAGATCAGGTCCGCCTCTCCCACGGCCTCCGGCGAGCCCACCTCGGCCGCGAGGCCCGAGGCCCGTACCTCGGCCACGAGGGCCTCCGCGCGCTCCACCGTCCGCGAGACCACGACGACCCGCTCCACGGGGCGCACCGCGCGCATCGCCTCGACGTGCGCGCGGGCCTGCACCCCCGCCCCGAACACGACGAGACGGGAGGCCTCCGGCCGCGCCAGGTGCCGGGTGGCCAGCCCCGACACCGCGCCCGTGCGAAGGGCGGTGAGGGCGGCGCCGTCCAGGAGCGCGACCGGCGCCTGGCTCTCCGCGTCGAAGAGCACGTACAGGGCGTGGATGAGGGGCAGGCCCCGAGCCGGGTTCCCGGGGCTCACGGTCACGAGCTTCACGCCGACCCCGGCCTCGCCCGCGGCGGGCATGGAGAGGAGGGAGCCGGCGGGGGTCTCCAGGTGCGACCGGAGCGGGGCCGGCGGGAGGCCGCGGGCGAAGGCCCGCTCGAGGGCCTCCACGGCCTCGCCCATCGGCAGCGCGCGGCGGAGCTCCTCCCCGCCGATCACCGGCAGCCGCACCGCCCGCCCCTACAGCTCCCCGAGGTAGGCCTCCCGCATGAGCGGGTTGTTCAGGAGGTTCTCCGCGGTGTCGGCGAGCACGATCTGCCCGGTCTGCAGCACGTACCCACGGTCGGCGATGGACAGGGCCATGTTGGCGTTCTGCTCCACCACGAAGATCGTCCGGCCGAGCCCGCGGATCGTCTTGATGATCTCGAAGACCTGCTCGACGAGGACGGGCGCGAGCCCCATGGACGGCTCGTCCATGAGCAGCACCTTCGGGTCGGCCATGAGGGCCCGCCCCATCGCCACCATCTGCTGCTCGCCGCCGGAGAGGGTCCCGGCCTTCTGCTTGAGGCGCTCCCGCACCCGCGGGAACAGCTCGAGGACCCGCTCCAGGTCCTCGGCCACCTTGCGCTTGTCCGTCCGCAGGTACGCCCCGAGCTCGAGGTTCTCGAGCACCGTCATGTCCGGGAACAGGCGTCGGTTCTCCGGGACCATCGTGATGCCCCGTCGGACGATCTCGATCGTCGGCAGGCCGCTCACGACCTCGCCCTCCAGGAGCACCTCGCCCTGGGAGGGACGGACGTAGCCGAGGATCGTCCTCAGCGTCGTGGTCTTCCCGCTCGCGTTGCCGCCGAGCAGGCACACCATCTCCCCCGGGTGGATCTCGATGTCCACGTCCCGCAGGACCGACACGAGCCCGTAGTGGGTGGAGACCCCCCGGAGCTCGAGCACGGGCCGGCGCTCCCCCATCCCTCACCCCACCGCTCGTCGGCCCAGGTAGGCCTCGATCACGTGGGGGTCGTGGGCGACCTCCTCGTAGGCGCCCTCGGCGATCTTCCGCCCGTAGTCGCAGGCCACGACCCGGTCGGAGACGCCCTTGACCACCCGCATGTCGTGCTCGATCACGACCACGGTGAGCCCGAGCTCGTCCCGCATCCGCACGATGTGGTCGCGCATCTCCAGCGTCTCGCGGGGGTTCATCCCCGCGGTGGGCTCGTCCAGGAGGACGAGGCGGGGCTCGGTGGCGAGGGCCCGCGCGATCTCCAGGCGGCGTCGGTTCGCGTAGGAGAGCACGAACGCCGGCTGCTCCTGCCGGTAGCCGGCCAGGCGAGGCCCGAAGAAGGCGAGCGCCCGGCGGGCCACCTCCCGGATCCGCTCCTCCTCCCGACGCGTGCTCGGCAGCTGCAGGATGGCCCCGAAGACGCCGGAGCGGGTTCGGCAGTGCTGGCCGACCATGGCGTTCTCGAGCACGGTCATGTTCGGGAACAGGTGGACCGTCTGGAAGGTCCGGGCGATCCCGAGCTTCGTGATCTGGTGCGGCCGGAGCCCGACGACGCTCCGCCCGTCGAAGCGGATGTCCCCGGCATCCGGCGGGTACAGGCCCGTCACGACGTTGAAGAGCGTGCTCTTCCCGGCCCCGTTCGGCCCGATCACGCTCACGATCTCCCCCTCCTCGACGTGCAGGTCCAGCCCGTCGAGGGCGGCCAGCCCGCCGAAGCGCTTCACCACCCCCGTGACCTCGAGGAGCGTGCTCACGGCGCCGCCTCCGCAGCCTCCTCCTCGCGCTCCTGCCTCGCGGCGAAGATCTGCTGCCACGCGTCCTGGGACCGCTCCTCCTCCCGCAGCTCGCGCATGCGCCGGACGTTCGGGATGAGGCCCTGGGGGCGCAGGATCATGATCGCCACGAGGGACGCCCCGTAGATCAGGAACCGGTACTCCTCGAGCTGGCTCAGCAGCCCCGGGAGGGCGAGGAGCACGAAGGCGCCGAGGATGACCCCTGGCACGCTCCCGAGGCCGCCGAGGATCACGACGGCGAGCACGGTGATGGACCCGATGATCTCGAAGCTGCCGGGCTGGACCGTCCCCACCTTCACCGCGAAGAGCGCGCCGCCGAGGGCTCCGATCGCCCCGCCCATGGCGAAGGCCAGGAGCTTGTAGCGGCCGGTGGGGACGCCCATCGCGTCGGCGACCTGCTCGTCCTCGCGCATCGCGTTCCAGGCCCGGCCCACGCGGGACCACGCCAGGCGCCAGGAGACGTACACCGCGAGGACGCAGAAGACGAGCACGAGGTAGTAGAAGCGCTCGGGGGTGCGGAACCCCAGGCCGAACAGGGGCGCCTTCGTCACGTCGCGGAGCCCCTGAGGCCCCCCGGTGATCGGCTGGAGCCAGCTGGAGGTGGCCAAGATGACCGCGATCTGCGCGAAGGCGAGGGTGACGATGGCGAGGTAGTCGCCCCGCAGCCGCAGCACGGGCGCCGCGAGCAGGGCCCCCACCGCGGCGCCGAGGATCACGACGATGACGAGGGCCGGGTAGAAGTCCAGGTGCACCGCGAACCTCGGCGCCACGAGGCCGAAGGCGGTCACCAGGTTCGCCCCCGTGAGCAGGGCGATCCCGTAGGCGCCGAGGAGGAAGAAGGCGCTGAAGCCGAGGTGCAGCATCCCCGCGTACCCCGTGACGATGTTGAGCCCGAGGGCGAGGAGGAGGAAGACGCCGACCGTCCCCATGATCTCGGAGACGATGGAGCCCACGAGC